>Ga0207951_100741_pt1 | contig 14305 bp, 18 predicted proteins | sample Subbio12Aug_8Bad_FD_184830 | JGI IMG/M metagenome (GOLD analysis project Ga0207951, IMG submission 184830) | Serpentinite rock and fluid subsurface biosphere microbial communities from McLaughlin Reserve, California, USA - CR12Aug_8Bad (SPAdes) | ecosystem: Environmental > Terrestrial > Deep... | reverse complement strand
GACGTAAAGGGCAACCGGCTGCCCTACAGCCCGGAATGGCTGGTGGGCGGAGCCGTCGGCGTGGCGCATCGGGGCTTTACCGGCCAGGTGGAAGTGGTGGGGCAATCAAAAATGTTCGCCGACGATGTGAACCTGGTGCCGGTGTCCCCGGACGGGCAGCGCGGATTGATACCGGGCTGGGCGGTGGTGAACCTTGCCGCGAGCTACGGCCCGCCCGAGGGACGGTGGGAGCTGTTCGCCACGGCGCGCAACCTGTTCGACCGCACCATCATCGCGGATCGGTCGCGCGGGATCACGCCGGGCATGCCGCTGACGTTGCAGGCCGGGATAAGCCTGCGCTTCTGACGTGCCGGAGACCGGTCAGGGACGAACGGCGGCCCAGACCTTGAGCGCCTGCACGGTTTGGGCAACATCATGCACCCGCAGCCAGGCGACACCGGCTTCCGCGCCGCGCAGGGCAAGGGCAAGGCTTCCCGGCAGGCGGTTTGCAACCGGCGCGGGGCCGGCGATGGCGGGGATCAGCGACTTGCGGCTGGCGCCAAGCAGCACGGGGACACCGAGCCGGTGGAAGGCTTCAAGCTGCCTCAGGATGGCGAGATTATGTTCCAGCGCCTTGCCGAAGCCGATGCCCGGATCCGCGATCAGGCGGGAGCGGGCGATCCCGGCCGCCTCTGCTGCGGCGATTCGCTCCCCGAGGCAGGCCATCACTTCGGCGACCGCGTCGTCGCAATAGGCGTGCGACTGCATCGTCTGCGGGGTGCCCGGCATGTGCGCCAGCACGACATGGGCGGTGCCGGAAGCGGCGACAGACAGGCTTTCCGGATCAGCCCGAAGAGCCGACACATCGTTCAGCATGGTGGCGCCGGCGGCCAGGGCCTGGCGCATCACCTCTGCCTTCATCGTGTCGATGCCGACAGGAACGCCCCGGGCCGCAAGGGCGCGCACGACGGGGATGGTGCGGCGCAATTCTTCCCCGAGCGCAACCGGCGCTGCGCCCGGGCGGGTGCTTTCGCCGCCGATGTCGATGATGTCGGCGCCCATGGCGTGCATGGCAAGGCCGACCCCGATTGCGGCATCCGCGTTTTCCAGCCGGCCGCCGTCCGAGAAGCTGTCGGGCGTGACGTTCAGGATTCCCATGATCTTGGGCGTCATGCCATCGGCTTAGAGCATGTTCCGGTCCGGTGGAATCACCGGCATCGGAAAGCCATGCGGAAAAACAGGGGGAGCATGTTCCGGGTTCGGGGAATCACCGGATCGGCACCGCCGTGCTGAAAAAGCTGCCCGGGGTGCCGTTAGCTACGCAAATGCGCAGCTTCAGGGATTTCGAGATTGGCGACCGCGAGCGGCTGGGGCCGGTGACCGTTTGCCGCCACGAAGCGATCGCCTTTGCCGCGCGCTATGATCCGCAGCCCTTTCACCTGTCCGACGAAGGGGCGGCGGATCATCCCTTCTTTGCGGGAATCGTGGTATCCGGCTGGCTGACCTGCGCCCTGATGATGCGGTTGCTGGTGGACGAGATGCGGGAAAATCCGGTCGCGTCGGTGGGCACGCCGGGGGTGGACCGGATCCGCTGGCGCTCTCCTGTCTATCCCGGCGATGCGCTGGTGCTGGAAACCGAGGTGTCGGGCAAACGCCTCCTCAAGTCCCGCCCGCACATGGGCCTTGTGCACAAGCGGCTGCGGACCACCAACCAGCACCGGCGGCTGGTGATGACATCCGAGACATGGGAGTTTGTCGCGCTCGATTCGGCGCAGCCCGAGCGGCGGCACAGCTATCTCTACGGCAGCTAGGGCTTGTTCCGTGCCCCCTTGGGGCCGGCGGCAGCGCCGCTGCCCGGTTTCACGCCGGATAGCGGAACAGGCTGACGGGATCGACGCCCTGGGCGGCCAGCCGCGCGGCGCCGGGCAGGCCTTCGAGCTCGATCACGAACAGCGCCCGGCTGACCGTGCCGCCCGCCTTGCGCAAAAGCGTGACGGCGGCCTCGGCCGTGCCGCCTGTCGCCAGCACATCATCGATCAGCAGCACCCGGGCTCCAGCGGGCACGGCGTCTGCATGGAGTTCGAGCCGATCCCGGCCATATTCCAGGGCATAATCATGGCCGATGGTGGCGTGCGGAAGCTTGCCCGGCTTGCGAACGATGATGAGCCCGCGCCCGGTAAGCTGGGCGAGCGCCGCGCCGAACAGGAAGCCGCGCGCCTCGATACCCGCAATAAGATCATGCTCCCCGGCACGATCGGACAGGGCCGCGGTTGTCGCCTGAAAGGCAGCGCCCGAGCCCAGCAGGGGCGTGAGATCGCGGAACAGGATTCCGGGCCCGGGAAAATCCGGCACCATGCGGATGAAGGCGGCGATCTGGTCGAGTGTCATGCGGCAAAACCCCCTTCAGGAAAAGAGGCGGGGGGCGAGGGCGCGAAGGCGGGCGGTCGCGTCGATGGGCCAATCCTCGCGGGCGGTGACGATCGCCGAATCGAGCGCGCGTTCCCAGCCTTCGGGGCTGGGTAGCGGCAAGGGGTTGGCCCTGAGTCGGCGGCAGAGCGCCGCGACAAGATCCTGCGTCCTGCGGCGGTTTGCGGCCATCCCCTGCAGGACATCGCCGCTACTGACCGCTTCGCCCTTCCAGGCATCGAAATCGGTGACGAAGGCGGCGATGGCGAAAGCCATTTCGGCTTCGCGGGCAAGGGCGGCCTCGGGCATGCCGGTCATCCCCACGATGTCGAGCCCCTGCGCCTTTGCGAGCCTCGATTCCGCGCGGGTGGCGAACTGCGGGCCTTCGATCGCAAGATAGGTGCCGCCCTGCCGGCAGGGAAGCGCGATATCCTGCGCTGCGTCCGCGAGGCGTGCGGCAAGATCGGATGCGACCGGGTCTGCAAGGCTGACATGGGCAACCAGCCCGCCGCCGAAATAGCTTTTCGCCCGGCCGAGGGTGCGATCGACGATCTGGTGCGGAACGGCCAGAACGCCGGGCGGAAGATCATCGGTGAAGCTGCCGCAGGCCGACACCGACACCATGGCCGTGCAGCCGACGATCTTGAGGGCGCCGACATTGGCGCGGTAATTGATTTCGCCGGGCGCGATCCGGTGGCCGCGTGCGTGGCGGGGCAGAAAGGCAACGGCGAGGCCCTCTATCTCTCCTTCTGCAAGCGCGTCCGACGGCCAGCCCCAGGGCGTTTCCTGCGCATGGAGACGCGCCCCCGCCAGCGCCGGCATGGAATAGAGACCGCTGCCCCCGATGATGCCCAGTTTCATGCAAGTTCCCCGGTATCGCCCCTTCGGGCCAGAGCCGCCCTGTTCGCACGCGGACATGGCCGATGCCAAGGCCGGCCTGCCGCCAGGGGCGCAAAACCTGCCCTACTGCGCGCCTGAGCGGATTCGCCGTTCCTCGAGCAGCTGCAGGGTGAACAGGATGGCGCGGGTTTCGCCATCGATGATTCCGTCGGCCCGTTTCTGGCGGAAGCGCCGCTGGAAGGCGCGCGTGGCGGCTGCGATATCGGTGATGTCGTATCCGAATCGTTCGAGCGCGAGACTGAACGCGGCATCCCCCCAGCCCGGATCGGCAAACAGCCGTTCGGGCCGGGCTAGTGCGATCCGGTGTCGGCCCAGCAGCGGCCAGTCGAACAGTTCGCCCGGGTCCTGCTTGCGGGAGGGTGCGACATCGGAATGGCCGACCACGTCGGCGCGGTCGATCCGGTGGCGCGCGCAGATGGCGGCCGCCAGGCGCACCAGGCTTTGCATCTGCGGTTGCGGAAAGGGCCGGTAGCCCCATTCATGGCCGGGGTTCTGCAACTCGATCCCGATGGAGGCGGAGTTGATGTCGCTGATCCCGCGGTAGCAGCCGGCGCCGGCGTGCCAGGCGCGGGCCCTCTCGTCGACCATCTGCACGATGCGGCCATCCTCGTGGATGAGATAATGGGCGGAAACCTGCGAGTCGGCGCTGGTCAGGCGCGCCACGGCAAGATCGCCGTCTTCCATCCCGGTATAGTGCAGGACGAGAAAACGGATCGGCAGCAGCCGGGCATTGCAGTTGGGCGACGGGCGCCATTCGATCCTGTCGGGTGCAGTCAACTGAGACCGTTCATGGCGTTGCCTCGACCGACTTCTTCGCGGTGCGCAAGGTGATGATCGCAACGCCGACGATCGTCAACAGGCCGCCAAACCACATCAGCGGCGTGACCGGCGTGCCATAATAGAGCGTGGCGAACATTACCGCGAGCAGCGGGGTGGGAAGCGTGAAGGGCGTGATCAGCGTGACAGGATATCGCTGCAGCAGCCATGCCATGCCGGCATGGCCGATGAGCGAGGCGGCGATGGCGGAATAGACGATCCAGGCAAAGGCCGACAGCGGCACCTGCGGCAGCCCGGCGACCCCGCCGGGCTCGACGAAGTAGCTGGCGAGAAACAGGATCGGCAGGGAAACGAATGCCTGCCAGCCGTAGAGCGTCAGAACCGGGATGCCCATGAGCCGGCGGAACATGAGATTGCCCGCCGCCCAGCAGACGGCGGCGCCGAAAGTGAGGTAGATGGCAAGGCGTTCGTCCACGATCCGCGGATCGAACACCAGCAGCATGACCCCGAAGATCGCCAGCAGGATGCCGATGCCGCGCTTCCAGGCGATGCGCTCGCCATCGATGAGGATGGCCAGGATGAGCGACAACGGCACGCCGAGCTGGCCGGCAATGGCGAGCGCGGAAAGATTGGTGGCGACATGGTAGCTGTAGGCCCCGAGCCCGAACTGCAGCGCGCCCGCGATAACGCCCGTGAGCAGCACGAGCGCCATCCGGCCTTTGACGAAGCGGATCGAACTGGCGCAGACCAGCAGAATGACGATGTAGCGCAACGCGACAGTGAGCAGCGGCGGCATCGCCAGAACCGCTTCCTTGATGGCGATGATGTTGAATGCCCAGAGCAGATTGATGAGGAGGATGAAGGCGATGTGGATGGGCTTCATGCGCCGCCCGCCCGGCTGCCCATATTGGCATGGGGCTTCATGAGGGCGGCATAGGCGGCGTTTATGGTCGCCATGCGGGCTTCGGCGACCCGGATGAATTCGGGCGGCGTTCCTTCCGCCATGTGCCGGTCGGGGTGATGGCTGCGGGCAAGACGGCGGTAGGCGCTGCGGATCTCGTCGTCGCCGGCACCGGGCGCGACGCCGAGTATGGCGTGCGGATCATCTGCCTGCAGCGGAATGTGGCGGGCGCGGATGGCAGCCCAGGCGCGCGCATCAAAGCCCATGAGGCCAGCGACACGTTCCAGATAGTCGATCTCGGCCGGGTGGACGCCCTCGGTGGTCGCGATCATCATCAGCGCTTCGAGCAGGTCTTCGAGCACGGCGGAACCGGCGCCCAGCAGCGAGGCGGCCTGGCGGGCATAGGCTTCGTAGCCGTCGATCGACTGGCGGGCGAGGCGGTAGAAGCGGCGCATGTTCCCGCGCTCGGGATCGGGCACGTGAAAGAGGCGCTCGAAAGCGTCGAATTCGGTTTCGGAGGCATGGCCGTCCGCCCGGGCCATCTTGGCGGCGAGCGCGATGGCCGCGATGGTGAAGGCGACCTGCCGCCGTTCGTGCGCAGGGGTGCGCACCGCCACGATGGCGCGATCGACAGCCGCGCCGATGGCCGCCCCCGCAAGCGCGCCCAGCGGGCCGCCGAGCGCGAGCCCGGCGGCGCTGCCCATCAGAAGCGCCCATATCGCCATGGCCCGAGCCTTAGCCACGAGGGCTGGAAAAGACCATGCCGCGGGCCCCGGTTGGCAGCCATGCGCCGAGGGCTCGGCCTTTCAGCGCCGTGCGGCGCGATGTGGCGGGGGGGCAGGGTCGGGCCTGAGCGGCAGCACGCGCTGGGCTGTCAGCCGGCCGTCACCCGTCTGCACCAGTTCGAATTCCACCTTGGTGCCGGCCGTCACTTCCGAAGCGCCGGCTTCGGCAAGTGCCGAGACGTGCATGAAAACATCCCGGGGGCCCATGTCGGGCCGTATGAAACCAAAGCCCCTTGCGGCATCGAACCATAGGATTTCGCCCCGCGCCATCGCCCGAAAGGGTTACAGGCCGCGCATCACCAGCGCAACCGGCTGAAACCCTTCCGATGCCGGTTGCCAGCCGGCGATCGTTTCGTGGGTGGCGATCAGCCACAGCCAGGCGCGGTCGGCAACGCCCTCAACATCGAGGTGGCTGGGTATCGGGCTGCCGTCGGGGTGGGAGTGCCAGCAGCCGACGAGCGCCAGCGGACCCGAGCGGGCGCGGCGGTGGGCATCGAACAGATGGGCCGGGTCGATCTCGAACCGGCGTTGCGGCTCGGCCGCGATGTTGCGGGCGACGCTTGCCTCCATGATGCAATCTCCATCGCCGAACAGCAGGCCGCACGCTTCGTGTGGCGCAGCGGCCACGGTCGCGAGGCGGATTGCGCGCGCTGCACCCGAGGCAAGGCCGATGGCCCTTGATTGGCCGTATGGAATCCCGACATGCATCGCAACCATGAATGGGGGCGACGGTTCCGAACCGCAAGCCGCAGGCGACCTGCGCGAGGCGACACTGCCGGCCGATGCCGCGGGCTGGCGGCTGGACCGCGCCCTGGCGGCCGCCATCCCCACCCTGTCGCGCGAGCGGCTGAAGGGGCTGGTTTCGTCGGGCGCGGTGACGCTGGGCGGAGCGGTGTGGCGCGATCCGGCGCTGAAGGTGAAGGGCGGCGAGGCCGTGCTGGTGAACATCCCCGCGCCGCGCCCTTCGCAAGCAACTGCCGAGGACATTCCGCTCAGCATCCTGTTCGAGGACGAGCATATGCTGATCGTGGACAAGCCCGCCGGGCTGGTGGTGCATCCAGCGGCCGGGAACCTCGACGGCACGCTGGTGAACGCGCTGCTGCACCATTGCGCCGGGCGGCTTTCGGGCATCGGCGGGGTGGCGCGGCCCGGCATTGTCCATCGGATCGACAAGGATACCTCGGGGCTGCTGGTGGTGGCCAAGACCGACCGGGCCCATGTCGGGCTGGCGGCGCAATTTGCAACGCACAGGATCGGCCGGCGCTATCTGGCGGTGGTGGCGGGGCGGCCGACGCCTCCCGCGGGCCGGGTGGAAACCAATCTCGGCCGATCGGATGCGAACCGGCAGAAGATCGCCGTCGTGCAGGCGCCCAGGGGCAAGCATGCCATCACTTATTACCGGGTGGCGGAGGTTCTGAAAGGCGCAGCGCTGGTGGAGTGCCGGCTGGAGACCGGGCGGACACACCAGGTGCGGGTGCACATGGCGCATCTGGGGCATCCGCTGATCGGCGACCCGGCCTATGGGCAGGGGCGCATGGCCGAGCTGTGCCGGACGCTCGGCTTCCACCGGCAGGCGCTGCACGCCGCATCGCTGGAGCTGGAGCATCCGGCAAGCCGGGCGAAACTGACGTTTGAAAGCATCGCGCCCCCGGATATTCAGGAACTGCTAAGGACCTTGCGGGTCTGATCGACGCAACAGGTCAGGAGAAGTTCATGTCCACGAATCTGCCGGTCGGCATTCCCAGCCTCGGGCCGGATGCCAGCCTCAACCGGTATCTGGCGGAAATCCGGAAGTTCCCGCTGCTGGCGCCCGAAGAGGAATATATGCTGGCCAAGCGCTGGCAGGAACATGAGGACCCGGCGGCGGCGACCCGGCTTGTCACCTCGCACCTGCGGCTCGTGGCGAAGATCGCCATGGGATATCGCGGCTATGGCCTGCCGGTTGCCGAACTGATCGCCGAGGGGAACATCGGCCTGATGCAGGGCGTGAAGAAGTTCGAGCCCGACCGGGGATTCAGGCTCGCGACCTATGCGATGTGGTGGATCAAGGCCTCCATCCAGGAATATATCCTGCGCAGCTGGAGCCTGGTGAAGATCGGAACAACGGCCGCCCAGAAGAAGCTGTTCTTCAACCTGCGGCGGATGAAGGGAAAGCTGCAGGCCGTCGAGGATGGCGACCTGCACCCCAATGATGTGAAGAAGATCGCGACCGACCTCGGGGTGTCCGAGGATGAAGTGATTTCCATGAACCGCCGGATGTCGAAGGGCGGGGACACCAGCCTGAACGCCCCGCTGCGCGAGGACGGCGAGGGTGAGTGGCAGGACTGGCTGACCGACGACACCCCGACCCAGGACGTCACCACCGCAGACAGGCAGGAAGCGGACATCCGCCACGCGCTGCTCGGCGAGGCGATGCTGTCGCTGAACGACCGCGAGCGCCACATCCTGACCCAGCGCCGCCTGATCGACGAGCCGCAGACGCTGGAGGACCTGAGCCAGGAATATGGCGTCAGCCGCGAACGTGTGCGCCAGATCGAGGTGCGGGCGTTCGAGAAGCTGCAGAAGGAAATGATGAAGATTTCGCAGGAACGGCGGCTGATCGAGGCATAGGCGGGCGCCGCCCGCACGAAACAGGCTCTACGGGATACCCGTCAGCTTGTGGGTCTGCAGGCTGAGCCGCCATTTCGGGTTGGCGAGGCAGAATTCTATGGCGGCGGCGATGTTCTCGCGCTGGGCCGGGCCGTCCATGGGCTGGACGAAGAAGTTCGCGAAATCCCAGCCCTCCACCGCTTCGGGCATCAATGCGGGCTGCGGATAGACGAGCTTCAGTTCGTCGCCCCGGCGCTGGACAGTGCTGCTGCCGGCCTTGGGGCTGACGCAGAGCCAGTCGATCCCGGCCGGCGCAGCGAAGGTGCCGTTGGTTTCGACAGCGATCCGGAAGCCCTTTTCATGCAGCGTGTCGATCAGCGGCGTGTCGAGCTGGAGCAGCGGTTCGCCGCCGGTGCACACGACAAGCCGGTGGTCCGCGCCGGGGCCCCAGGCCCGGGCCACTGCCCGGGCGAGCGCTTGCGCATCGGCGAACCTGCCGCCGCCGGGGCCATCGGTGCCGATGAAATCCGTGTCGCAGAACCGGCAGACGGCCTGTGCGCGGTCCTGCTCGCGGCCGGTCCACAGGTTGCAGCCGGCAAAGCGCAGAAAGACAGCGCGCATGCCTGTCTGTGCGCCCTCGCCCTGCAGGGTGACGAAGATTTCCTTGACGGCGTAGCTCATCGATAGCCGGTCGGGTCGGCGACCCCGGCTTCCAGAAAGCCCTTCCGGCGCAGGCGACAGGAATCACATTCGCCGCAATGTCTGCCATCATCGGTCGGATCATAGCAGGACCAGGTGCGGCCCATGTCGAGCCCGGCGGCGGTCGCGGCCCGCACGATGCCGGCCTTGGAAAGATGCAGGAGCGGAGTGTGCACCCGGCAGCGCGCGCTGCCCTCGACTCCGGCCCTGGTGGCAAGGTTGGCCATCGCTTCGAAGGCGGCGACGAATTCCGGACGGCAATCCGGGTATCCGGAATAATCGAGCGCGTTGATGCCGATGAGGAGGTCCGCGCTGCCCATCGCTTCGGCCCAGCCGAGCGCGACCGAGAGGAAGATGGTGTTGCGCGCGGGAACATAGGTGACGGGGATGCCCGGCGCTACCGCGGCTTCCGGCCCGCCCTTGGGCACGTCGATGTCGTCCGTGAGCGCCGAACCGCCGAAACCGCGCAGATCGAGCGGCAGTATGATGTGGCGCTCCACCCCGTAGAGCGCAGCGAGATCCGCTGCGGCGGTCAGCTCGCGGCGGTGGCGCTGGTTGTAATCGATGGTGAGCGCAAGGACCCGCGCGCCGGCGCTGGCGGCCAGGGCAAGGCAGGTGGCGCTGTCGAGGCCGCCCGACAGCAGGAGGACAACCGGCTTTCCGGCCAGAGCAGCAAGGGCGCCGGGGGCGCCAGGGGCAGCAGGGGCGCCGGGGGCGCCAGGGGCAGCAGGGGCGGCAGGGGCGTTTTCGGCTTCTGGCATGCGCGAACTCTGGGTTGAACCTCGGGGCGGGACTTCCTAGACTGTGATGCGCGGCATTGCTACGCTTGCCAGAAGGGGCCGCATGCGCCTAGGGCCCGCGAGTGTCGGAGGTGCCGGTGGTGCCGGCCGATGAACGGAAAGGTGTTGCGCCAGTGCTCGACTACAGCCAGGTGTTCAAACAGGCGATCGGACGTCTGCACGAAGAGGGACGCTACCGCGTCTTCGTCGACATCCTGCGCAACCGGGGCGCATATCCGAACGCGCGCTGTTTTGCCGGGCACAATGGCCCCAAGCCGATCACCGTCTGGTGCTCGAACGACTATCTCGCAATGGGCCAGCACCCCAAGGTGATCGGCGCCATGGAAGAGGCGCTGCACGACGTGGGCGCCGGTTCGGGCGGCACGCGCAACATCGGCGGCAACACGCATTACCACATCGACCTCGAGGCCGAGCTTGCCGATCTGCACGGCAAGGAGGCAGCGCTGCTGTTCACGTCGGGCTATGTTTCCAACGAGGCGACGCTCTCGACTTTGGGAAAGCTGCTGCCGGGCTGCATCATCTTTTCCGACGAGCTGAATCACGCCTCGATGATCGCCGGCATCCGCGCCTCGGGCTGCGACAAGAGGATCTGGCGGCACAATGACATTGCGCACCTCGAGGCGCTGCTGGCCGAGACCGAACCGGATGCGCCAAAGCTGATCGCGTTCGAAAGCGTCTATTCGATGGACGGGGACATCGCGCCCATAGCGGCGATCTGCGATCTGGCCGACAGGTACGGCGCGCTGACCTATCTGGACGAAGTGCATGCGGTGGGCATGTACGGCGCAAGGGGCGGCGGCGTTTCGGAACGGGACAATGTCGCGGACCGGCTGACGATCATAGAGGGCACGCTTGGCAAGGCGTTCGGCGTCATGGGCGGCTATGTGACCGCGAATCGCGACATCGTGGACTGCATCCGCTCCTATGCGCCGGGCTTCATCTTCACGACCTCGCTTTCGCCCGTGCTGGTGGCCGGCGCGCTGGCAAGCGTGCGGCACCTGAAGGAATCGAGCGAAGAGCGGAACGGGCAGCAGGTCGCGGCCGCGGCGTTGAAGCGGCTGATGGCCGAGGCGGGCCTGCCGGTGCTGGTTTCGGAAAGCCACATCGTGCCGCTGATGGTGGGATGCCCGATAAAGGCCAAGAAACTGAGCGATATCCTGCTCGCCGAATATGGTGTGTATGTGCAGCCCATCAACTACCCCACAGTCCCGCGCGGCACCGAGCGGCTGCGCTTCACGCCGGGTCCCGCCCACACCGACGCGATGATGGCCGAACTGGTTGCGGCGCTGGTCGAGATCTGGGGCCGGATGGAGATCCGCGCCGCCGCCTGAGCGGATGCGCTGCCGCAGGGCCTGTCGGTGCCGGCCGGCACGGTGCCGATAAGGGCAAGGCCGGCCAGAAATGCCGGAGCGAGCCCTTTTCCGCCCGGTTTCAAGCGGCTAAGGGGCCAGGATGATCGCTGAAAAGCCGCCTGCTCCGCCGCCGCCGGAAACCCGCACCGTGACGACGCGCCGTGTCGCTTGCGACGGCGATGAAGGCGCGCTCGGCCACCCGCGCGTGTGGCTGCAGATCGACGCGCGCGGCCATGTGGACTGCCCCTATTGCGACCGCCGCTTCATCCTGCAGGCCGACAACGGCGGCGATCGCCAACGGTCGTGAACCCATAGACCGTTGATCTGGTGCACCGGCTTTGGGTCCGCTTGTGTTCCCCTCAGGCGATCCGCCGGACCGGCACGATGATGGGCGCCCCGTCGGCCGTGCGCGCCAGATGCACTTCGACACCATAGGCCTGCGCCAGGACTGCGGGCGTCAGCACGCCGGCAGCGGGCCCCGCGGCGAGAAGGCGGCCCTCCTGCAGGACAAGCGCATCATCTGCGACGCGCGCTGCATGGGTCAGATCATGCAGCACGACGACAACCCCCGCGCCGCTGCGGGCGGCTTCGCGCAGCCGGTCCAGCACGTCGAGCTGGTGGGCAGGATCAAGGCTGGCGAGCGGCTCGTCGGCGAGAAGCCAACCCGGTTCGCCGGCCAGAACACGCGCCAGCAGCACCCGGCCCTGTTCTCCGCCTGACAGGCGCAGCGCCTTTCGCGCGCGCAGCGCCGTCACACCGGTCGCTGCCATGGCACGCGATATGGCGGCCCTGTCCGCCTCGGTCGGGCCCCAGCGGCCGCGGTGCGGCATCCGGCCAAGGCCGACCAGCGTTTCGACATCGACATCCCAGTGGATTTCAGCCCTTTGCGGCATCAGCCCGATCATCCGGCCGCGCTCGCGCTTGTCCATCGCCAGCACCGGCCGGTTCCCCAGCCGTACCGCGCCGCTGCCGGGCTGGCGCAGGCCCGCAAGGCAGGAAAGCAGGGTGCTTTTGCCCGCGCCGTTTGCCCCCAGTATCACCGTGACCCGGCCGGGTTGCAGCATGGCCGAAATCCCGCGCAGCACGGGCTGCCCCCTGAGCTCGATCGAGACGCCGTCGATCTGCATCTGCATCTGCATCAGGCGAGCTCCCGCCGCATGCGCATGAGCAGCGCGAGGAAAAAGGGGGTGCCAAGCAGCGACATCGCGATCCCCAGGCGCAGTTCTGATGTGGTGGGCAGCACCCGCACCAGGCTGTCGGCCAGCACCAGCAGCAGCGCGCCCGCCAGTGCCGACGGCAGCAGAACGGCCCCCGGGCGATGGCCCGCGAACGGGCGCACCAGATGCGGCACGATAAGGCCCACAAAGCCGATGATCCCGGCGGCTGCAACCGATGCCCCGACCAGCAGCCCGACACCCACAACCACGCGCCATTGCAGCCGCCCGAGGTCGACCCCCATGGAACGAGCGGCGGTTTCCCCCAGCGTCAGCGCATCGAGAGACCGTGCGGTGCCTGCCAGGATGAAGCCGCCAAGCGCGATCAGCGGCACGGCCAGCATTGCATCGGCCCAGCTGCGATCCGTGAGCGCGCCCATCAGCCAGTTGACGATCTGGGCTGTCGCGAAGGGTGTCGGCGCAAGACTGATCATCAAAGCCGTGAGCGACCCGGTGAGGCTGGCGAGGATGAGGCCCGCAAGCGTGAACAGGATCAGGCTTTCCGAGCGCCCCACCAGCAGCGCCAGCACGGCCATCCCCAGGGCCGCCCCGATCAACGCGAAGACCGGCAGGAGGAAGGCAGAGGCCGCGAAACCGAAATGGAGCGAGAGGACAGCGCCCAGCGCTGCGCTGCTGGACACCCCGAACAGGCCGGGATCGGCCAGCGGATTGCGCAGGAAGCCCTGCATCACGGCGCCCGCAAGGCCGAGGCCGGCGCCGATTGCCGCCGCCAGGACAGTGCGCGGCAGGCGAAGTTCGAACAGAATGATGGCCGTGAGCCCGCCATCGCTCCACGCGAAAGGGGAAAGCCGCACCGGGCCGGCCATGAGCGACAGCAGCATGGCCAGCAGCAGGGCAACCGCCAGCAGGCCGTTTCGCTGCATCGCGTTCATGGTTGCAGGCCCGCGCGGGCGCCGGCGATCCGCGCGCTTGCCGCGATGATCGTCGGGCCGCCGCAATGCAGCAGTTGCCCCGGATAGGAATCGATGTGCACGATTTCGGCAAGCCGCGCGGTGGCGGGGTGCCCGAGCATGCGATCCGGGCTGTCCCCGCGTTCGCCGGCCAGCAGCAGGTTCGGCGGCTGGGCGATCAGCCGCTCGAGGCCCAGCACATCCCAGGCGGCAAGGCCGTGCCGACGGCTGAGGTTGGTGAGGCCGGCGCGCGACAGCAGATCGTCAGCCAGCGTTCCTGCCCCCGGCACCAGCCCGCCGCCCTGCCAGATGAGCGCCGTCGGGCGGGCGGCATCCGCGGGCGCAGCCGCTGCGACAGCCGCGCGAATCTCCCGGACAAGCGCGCGGGCGCGCGCCTGTTCGCCAAGCGCCTCGCCGACGAGGGCGATCTGCGCGAGGCTTTCCTCCACCGAACCGGCGACCGGCAGCTGCAGCAGCGGAATGCCGAGCCTGCCGAGCGTTGCAACGGCGGAAAGCGCCACATGCGGCCCGGCGATCACGAGATCGGGCGACAGGCCGATCACCTCTTCGACCGTGCCGCCGCTGGCCTTGAACCGGCGCGCCCATTCGAGCGAAACCGAGGTTGCGCGCGGGTCCTGCGAATAGTGGCTGATCCCCGCGATCCTCGACGGATCGGCCAGCGGCTGCAGCAGCGCATCCGCGCAAGGGTTCATCGACACGATGCGACGCGGCTGTTCGGGCAGCGCGGCGGGCGCGGGCGGCCCGCCGCACGCTGCCAGCAGGCCCGCAATCAGCAGGCCTGCCAGCCCAAGCGGCGCCCTGCGGACGGATGAGAGGCTTCTGCGCACGGCGTCTTCAATATCGCAGTCTGACGCCGACATAAGCACCCCGGCGAGGCGTTCCGTTCTGCCAGACCGTCTCATGGGCTTCATCGAACAGATTCTCCACCCGGCCGAACAGCTCCAGATTGTCGGTGACCGGCGCGCTGGCGC
>Ga0207951_100740_pt1 | contig 14324 bp, 16 predicted proteins | sample Subbio12Aug_8Bad_FD_184830 | JGI IMG/M metagenome (GOLD analysis project Ga0207951, IMG submission 184830) | Serpentinite rock and fluid subsurface biosphere microbial communities from McLaughlin Reserve, California, USA - CR12Aug_8Bad (SPAdes) | ecosystem: Environmental > Terrestrial > Deep... | reverse complement strand
CGCGCACCAAGCCGCTGCCGTCGAAGTTTTCGGCCAGGCAGCGCGTGCCCTCAAACTTGAGCGCATTGGCGGCGCCGGCGCAGCGCGCGCTCTCGGCCAGGTCGGTGGCGTAGGCGCAGGCGTCGAGCTTGAAGGGCAGCGTCACGTTGACGCCGCGGCCGCCGCTGGCGCGAAAGCGCTCCACGGTGGCGGCAAACTGGCCCGCCCCCAAGGGGGCTTCGATGGCTTCGTAGCTTAAAGTTTGGCCCGTGGCAGCGGCAAAAGCGCGGTGGATGGTGGGCGATTTGCTGTGGCCTATGGGGTGGCCGATGACGGCGTAGCGGTCCATGCGCAGGCAGATAGTGGAGTGGCGATCAAAATGGCGATCGGGGCAGGTGCCGCATTGTCGCCGATGCGCTGGGCCTGTTTGGTGCAGCGCACCAGCGCGGCGGCTGAATTGCGCTACATTGGCAATGTTACGTTCCCGGTCAAACCGATGCAGTCTGCAACCAGTTCCCACACCAGCCCCAGCCGCGTCCCCAGCTCCGAGCCGCTGCGGCAGGCCACAGCCGCAAGCCAAGCACGCCCCAGCCCGGCGCTGTTCATTTCGCACGGCTCGCCCATGCTGGCGCTGGAGCCCGGCCAGACCGGCCCGGCGCTGGCGGCTTGGGCGCAAGCCGAGTGCGCGCGCCAGCGGCCCAACGCGGTGCTGGTGCTGTCGCCGCACTGGATGGCCGATTGCGCCGCTGTAATGACGCACCCCCAGCCCGCCACCTGGCACGATTTTGGCGGCTTCCCCGAGCCGCTGTACCGCTTGCAGTATCCGGCCCCAGGCGCACCGGCGCTGGCGCAGCAGGTGCTGCAGCTGCTGCAAGCAGCGGGCATCGCCACCCGGCCCGACGCGCAGCGCCCCTTCGACCACGGCGCTTGGGTGCCGCTGCGCTACCTGCTGCCCAAGGCCGAGGTGCCGGTGCTGCAAGTGGCCTTGCCCCACGGCTACGGGCCGGCCGAGGTCTATGCCATGGGGCAGGCGCTGGCCCCTTTGCGCCAGCAGGGCGTGTGGCTCGTGGGCTCGGGCAGCATGACGCACAATTTGCACGAGTTTTTTTCCAGCCGCCCGGCGCAGGATGCCGAACCTGCCGACTACGTGAGCGCTTTTGCGCGCTGGGTCGAGCAGCGGCTGCTGGCGCACGAGCGCGAGGCGCTGCTGAACTACCGCGAGTTGGCACCGCAAGCCGCGCGCGCCCACCCCACCGACGAGCATTTTTTGCCGCTGTTTTTTGCCCTCGGGGCCGCAGCTTGGGGCCAGAGCGCAGCCCCGCAGGCCGAGCCGGTGCCGCCGCACTACCTGACGCGCGAGGTCATGCACCGCTATCTGGCCATGGATGCGCTGGTGTTGCAATGAAGCCGCGCATCATCGCCGTCATCGGCACCGGCGGCACCATCGCCGGCCGCGCGCAAAATCCGGGCGATGCGCTGAACTACCGCGCCGCGGTGCGGCCGGTGCAGGATTTGTTGGCTGGGCTGGCGCTGGCGCCGGGTTTGGCCATCGAGGCGCAGCAATTGGCGCAGATCGACAGCAAAGACGTGTCCGAAGCCCATTGGCGCGCCCTGTTGCGGGCGGTGCAGCACCAGCTCGAACGGCCCGAGGTGCAGGCGGTGCTGGTCACGCACGGCACCGACACGCTCGAAGAAAGCGCTTTTTTGCTGCAAGCGGTGCTGCAGCCGACCAAGCCGGTGCTGCTGGTGGGGGCCATGCGCCCGAGCACGGCCTTGCTGAGCGACGGCGCGCAAAACCTAGCCGACGCCCTGCAGCTGGCCGCCACGCCCGGCGCGCGCGGGGTGCTGGTGCCGTGCGCGGGCCGGATTTATGCTGGGCACGAGGTGCGCAAGCTCCATCCGCATCGGCTCGAGGCCTTCGGCGCCGGCGACGCCGGTGCGCTCGCCGCGCTGGCGGGTGGGCGTTTGCAGCGCTGGCGGCCGTGGCCGGGTGAGGGCCCACCCCAATCCCCACGCCTGCTGCCGCGCCTGCTGGCCGCAGCGCCTTGGCCGCGGGTGGAGTGGCTCAGCAGCCACGGCGCACAGAGCGGGGCGCTGGTGCGTGCGTTGCTGCTGCAGCGCGCTCAGGCCGATGGCAGCGAGGCACCACTGCGCGGCTTGGTGGTGGCTGGCACGGGCAACGCCACGCTGCACGAGGCGCTGGCGCAGGCGCTGCAGCAGGCCGAGCAGGCTGGGGTGGTGGTCTGGCGCTGTTCGCGCATCGGCGCGTGCGTACCCGCTGGGCCAGATGCCGCGCGCTGGGTGCTGGGGGCGTTGCTGGGTGGGGCAGGTGAAGCGCTGGACACCGGTGCTGATGATGCGGCCGATGCGACAGCAACCGCTCCAACCTCCGAAGGAACTTCCGTGGCCGCCACAGCCAAGGTTGCCACAGGCGGCTTTGCCGCCACCGCGCTGCCAGCGCCGCAGGCGCGGCTGGCGCTGCAGCTGCATTTGCTGGCGGCAGGCTAGGCCGGCAGCCCAGCCCGTCACTTTAGCTCTGCAAAGCGGCGAAGGCGCGGGCGGTGATGGCTTCGACCGTGCCGCTGCCGCTGATCGAGCGGTATTTGGGCGCCACGGCGGGTTCTGCGGCGGCCCAAGCCGAGTAGTAATCGACCAGCGGGCGCGTTTGGGCGCTATAGACCTCGAGCCGCTTGCGCACCGTGTCTTCTTGGTCGTCGGCGCGCTGCACCAGCGGCTCGCCCGTGAGGTCGTCGATCCCGGCGACTTTGGGCGGGTTGAACTTGAGGTGGTAGGTGCGCCCCGAGGCCGGGTGCGAGCGCCGCCCGCTCATGCGCTCGATGATGGCCTCGAAGGGCACGTCGATTTCGAGCACGTAGTCGAGCCGCACGCCGGCGGCCTTGAGGGCGTCGGCCTGCGGCAGGGTGCGCGGAAAGCCGTCAAACAAAAAACCCTGGGCGCAGTCGGGCTGGCTGATGCGGTCTTTGACCAAGCCGATGATCAGGTCGTCCGAAACCAAGCCGCCCGATTCCATCACCGCTTTGGCTTGCAGCCCCAAGGGGGTGCCGGCCTTGACGGCGGCGCGCAGCATGTCGCCGGTGGAGATCTGGGGAATGCCAAACTTTTGGCAAATGAAGGTTGCCTGGGTGCCTTTGCCGGCACCGGGGGCACCCAACAGGATCAGTCTCATGGGTTTCCTTTTTTGGGAGTCGTGATTGCGCATCGGCACGGCGCTGCCGTGCCTGCCCGCTGCCGCTTGGGCTGCAAGGGTTTCAACCTTGCGAGGATAGCACGGCACAACTTGAGGCTGGCTTACAGGCGGCCAGCGGTTGCGTTCCACAACGCGCGCACCCGCTGCAGGTCGGCCTCGGTGTCCACACCCGGCCCAGGTGCTTGTTCGGTGACGTGCACCGCGATGCGCTCGCCGTGCCAGAGCACGCGCAGCTGCTCCAGCGCCTCGCACTGCTCCAGCGGCGCGGCCTGCAGCTGCGGGAAGCGGCGCAAAAACCCGGCCCGGTAGCCGTACAGGCCGATGTGGCGCAGCGGTGCAGGCTGCGGCACTAGGGGGGTGCCCGCTGCGGCGGGCTGCCCGGGCAGGGGCGTGGCGGCAAGAAGGTCAGCGGGTGGTTCGGCAGACAGATCGACAGTCAGGCCGGCAGGACGGTCGCGCCAGTGGGGGATCGGGGCGCGGCTAAAGTACAGCGCCCGCCCTTGGGCGTCGAGCACCACTTTGACCACGTTCGGGTTTAGGAATTCGGCGGCGCTGTGCAAGGGGTGCGCGGCGGTGCTCATGGCGCAGTCGGGGCGCAGTTGCAGCTGCTGCGCCACCGCCGCCAGCAGAGCGGGGGCCATGAGCGGTTCGTCGCCTTGCAGGTTGATGACCAAGGCCTCGTCGGGCCAGCCCAGCAGGGTGCAGGCTTCGGCCAGCCGGTCGCTGCCGCTGGCGTGGTCGGGGCGCGTCAGGATCGCCTCGATGCCGTGCTGCCGGCAGGCTTGCACGATGCAGGGGTCGTCAGCCGCCACCGTGACCGACAGCGCTTGGCTGGCCAGCGCCCGCTGCGCCACGCGCACCACCATCGGCGCGCCGCCGATGTCGGCCAAGGGTTTGCGCGGCAGCCGGGTCGAGCCGAGCCGGGCCGGAATCAGGACGTGAAAGGGGGCGGCGGCGTGCAAGTGGCTGTGTGAGGGGATGCGTTAGGGGCGCATCAAAGCGCGGCTCTGGGCGGGTCGGGCCGCGCGGCTTCTTCGGCGCTGATCGGGCGCGCCTCGTTTTCCAGCATGATCGGGATGCCGTCGCGGATCGGGTAGGCCAGCCGGGCGCTGCGCGAAATCAGCTCTTGCTGTTCGGGCTTGTAAACCAGCGGCCCCTTGGTGACGGGGCAGACCAAGAGTGAGAGCAGTTTGGCGTCCATGGCCGGGATGATACCCGCTTGCTGCGCGCCATGGCGCAGGCGTTATGGGTGGCGGCAGCAGCGAAAGTCGGCGCTGGCTCGCAGCTGCTGGGCCCAATCGCCTGCCAGCCTTTTAGGGCGAGGGCGCAGCAACCCGGCCTAGGGCCTGATCCAGGGCCGCGTAAAAACCGCGGTCTGGCTCTTGCTCCAGTGCCACGGCCCAGACGCGGTGCGCCGGCGCGCCGGGCTGGCGCAGGGCGGCAAAGAGCTTGACCGCGTCTTTTTCGGTGCACAGCCAATCGAGGTCGCTGGGGTAGCAGGCGAGCGCCTGCAGCAAGGTGGCGCCGTCGGCGTGGTCGGGCAGGGCCAGGGTGTGTTGCAGCGCCAGCCCGCGCTGGCGCAGCAGGGCAAAGAAGGCCTCGGGCTGGGCGATGCCGGCCAGCGCGGCGCAGCGAAAGGTCGCTGACACCGGGGCCGGCTCCGCCTCCGCCTTGCCTTGCTCGCCGTGGCGGTGCGCGGGCGACTGCACCCAGCGCTGCAGCGCCAGCCGCCGCCCGTGGGCGTCGTAAGCCTGATCAGCCAGCCGGCGCGTGGCGGCAAAGGCTGGGGCGCCTGCAGCCAGCGCCGTGTCGGGTCGGGCACCGGCAGGCAGCCCGGTTTGCAGCATCAGCAGCGGCCCTCCGCCCCACACCGGCGCCGGCCAGGGCTGGCGCAGCATTCCGGCCGGCAGCAGCCAGCCGTTGCCGCAGCCGCGGGCGTCGAACACCAGCACGGTCAGGTCGCGCGCCAGCGCCCAGTGCTGCATGCCGTCGTCGCACAGCAGCAGGTTGACGCCGGGGTGCGCCGCCAGCAGCGCCCGCCCGGCGGCGGCGCGGTCGCGGCCCACGTACACCGGCACGCCCGTGGCTTGGGCGATAAGCAGCGGCTCGTCGCCGGTTTGGTCCGCGCGGCTGTCGGGCAGCACCGGCAGGCACCCCGTGCTGCGCCGGCCGTGGCCGCGCGAGAGCACGCCCGGGCGCCAGCCTTGGGCCTGCAGGTGCTTCAGCAAACCGATCAAAGTGGGGGTTTTGCCACTGCCGCCCACCACCACGTTGCCCACTACCAACACCGGCACCGGCAGCCGGCTGGAGCGCTTGAGCCCGCTGCGGTAGAGCGCGCTGCGCAGCGCCCAGGCGGCACGGTAAAGCAGCGAGAGCGGCCACAGCAGGCAGGCCAGCGCGCCGCGCGCCAGCCAAGCGCGCTGCAGCGCGTGCACCCAAGTGGCGCGGGCGGGGGGCGGCGAAGGGCGGTGGCGTTCAGCGCTCACGCGGCTGCTGGGTGGCAAAGGTGATGCGCTGCAAACCGGCGTTGCGCGCCGCCTCCATCGCGTTGATGACCGATTGGTGGGTGGCCGCCGCATCGGCGTTGATCACCAGCGTGGGCTCGGTTTGGCCAAGGGCGGCTTGTTGCAGCGCCGCTGTGAGTGCCTGCACGCTGGGTGCGGTGAGCACTTGCCCGGCCACGGCGTAGCGGCCGTCGGCGCCGATGGCGACCACGATCTCTTGCGCCTGCGTTTGCGCCGCTTCGGCGTCGGCTTCGGGCAGGCGCACCTGCAGCTGGGTGTAGCGACTGAAGGTGGCGGTGAGCATGAGGAAAATCAGCACCACCAACAAAATATCGATGAACGGGATCAGGTTGATTTCGGGCTCTTCCCGATCGCGGCGGTTGAAGCGGATGGCCATGCTCAGCTCCTAGGGCCGTGTCAGGGGCGGCGCAGCGTCAGCAGGTGCTGGGCAAAGCGCTCGGCGGCCACCTCCATCTGCAGCAGCCACGCTTCGTTGCGGGCACGAAAGTAGCGCCAGAACATCAGCGCCGGAATGGCGATGATCAGGCCAAAGGCGGTGTTGTAGAGCGCGATCGAGATGCCGTGCGCGAGCTGTTCCGGATTGCCGCCACCCGGTGTGAGGCCGCCCGGCCCGGCCTGGGAGGCAAAAATCTCGATCATGCCCACCACCGTGCCCAGCAGGCCGATGAGCGGCGCGACCGATGCAATGGTGGCCAGCGCCCCGAGGTGTTTTTCCAGCTTGGCGGCGGCAAAGCGCCCGGCGGCCTCGAGGCTGGTGCGCAGCTCGGCTTCGGTGCTGGCGGGTTTTTGGTGCAACTGCTGCAAGCCGGCGGCGAGCAACTCACCCAACACCGAGTTTTGGGCCAGTTGTTGCACCACTTGGGGCGGGGGAACGGCCTTGAGCGACACCGAAATCGCTTCATCGAGCAGTTTGGGGGGCGCCACGCGGGCCACCCGCAGGCTCAAAAAGCGCTCGACGATCAGCGCCAAACCCACCACCGAGCAGGCAATGAGGGGCCAGATCGGCCAGCCGGCGGCTTGTATGATCGTAAACAATGCGGGTCTCCTTGCGGCCGCGGCGCGGCGCTTGCAGGGCCCCGATTATCGCCCAGCGCAGCGCTGCGGAATGCCCAGCGGGCCTGTGGATAAGTTTGTGGGTAACGATCTGGCTGATTTGCATTTGTCCGGCTTCGATGCTGCGATATTTTTTTCAAGCCTCGCAAATTTTTTTAAAAGCTGTTTTTAATCAAAAGGTTGAAAAATGAATGCAAGGCGGGGCGAGAGCCGAGTCGATCTAAGTGTTGTGGGGCGCCCTTGTGGACAGCTTCAATTTTGGGGTTCGCATGGCCGCGGCTGATGGGCTCTTCCAGAGGGGCACCGAAGCGCCGCTGTGGGCCGTGGGCGAGCTGCTGGCGGCCTTGTCCGAGGCGCTGCAGGCGCAGTTCAACCCGGTGCGTGTGGTGGGCGAGGTGTCGGGCTATGTGCGAGCCGCCAGCGGCCACAGCTACTTCACCCTCAAAGACGAGCGCGGGCAACTGCGCTGCGCGCTGTTCAAGCGCGCGGCGGCAGCGGCGGCGCTCGATTGGCGCGACGGCGTGCAAGTCGAGTTGCAAGGGCGCATCGACATCTACGGCGCCCGCGGCGAGCTGCAGCTGATCGTCGAGGCGGCCCGGTTGGCGGGGCAGGGCGGCCTGTTTGAGCAGTTCATGCGCCTCAAAGCCCAGTTGCAGGCCGAGGGCTGGTTTGACCCGGCGCGCAAGCGAGCGCTGCCGGCTTGGCCCACGCGCATCGGCGTCGTCACCTCGCCAGACGCGGCGGCCTTGCGCGACGTGATCACCACCCTGAGCCGGCGCGTGCCGCATCTGCCAGTGCGCCTGTACCCAGCGCGGGTGCAGGGCGAGGGGGCGCCGCAGGCCTTGTGCCAGGCGCTGCAGGCGGCGGCGGCGCAGTTTCAGGCCGGTGGCGGCTGCGATGTGCTGCTGCTGGTGCGCGGCGGCGGCTCGCTGGAGGATCTGTGGGCCTTCAACGACCCGGCGCTGGTGCGCCAGATCGCCCAAGCGCCCATGCCGGTGATCTGCGGTGTCGGGCACGAAACCGATTTCACTTTGGCCGATTTTGTTGCCGACCTGCGCGCCCCCACCCCCACCGCAGCCGCCGAACTCTGCGCCCCCGAGCGCAGCGCCCAGCTGCGCCACCTCGAGCGCTGCGCGCAGCGCCTGCAGCAAGGCGTGGCGGGCCAACTGGAGCAACAGCGCCAGCGCTTGCAGCGCTGGCAGCAAGGCTGGCTGAACGCCACCGCGCGCGACCTCGAGCGGCGCCAGTTGCGCCTCGACCACCAAGCGGCGCGGCTGCAGGCGTTGGACCCGCATGGCGTGTTGCAGCGCGGCTATGCTTTGCTCAGCGACGCCAGTGGGCGGCCGGTGCTGCGCTGCAGCGGCGTGCAAGTGGGGCAGGCACTGCGCGCCCGTTTGGCCGACGGCCAGCTGGATTTGACCGTGTCTGCTGCGGGGAACTAGAGGCTCTGCCTACAATGCGTGGTGGCTGTGGCTGCGCGCCCAAGCGCACGGCTGCCGCTCGCGTACCGTTCACCACCCACCGGAGCCTCCATGCAACACACCCTGCCCCCGCTGCCCTATGCCCTCGACGCGCTGCAGCCGCATTACTCCCAGGAAACGCTAGAGTTTCACCACGGCAAGCACCACAACGCCTACGTGGTCAACCTCAACAACCTGCAAAAGGGCACCGAATTCGAGTCCATGACGCTCGAAGAGATCATCAAAAAATCCAGCGGCGGCATCTACAACAACGCGGCCCAAATCTGGAACCACACCTTTTTCTGGAACTGCATGTGCCCCGGTGGCGGTGGCGAGCCCAGCGGCGCGCTGGCTGTGGCCATCACGGCCAAATGGGGCAGCTACGCCGCTTTCCGCGAAGCCTTCGTCAAGAGCGCGGTCGGCAACTTCGGCTCGGGCTGGACGTGGCTGGTGAAAAAGGCCGATGGCTCGGTCGATATCGTCAACACCGGCGCTGCCGGCACGCCTTTGACCACGGCCGACACCGCGCTGCTCACCGTCGATGTCTGGGAGCACGCCTACTACATCGACTACCGCAACCTGCGGCAAAAGTTTGTCGAAACCTTCCTCGACAAACTGGTCAACTGGCGCTTCGCGCAGGCCAATTTCGCCTGATCGTGAGCCGTGCTGGGGCCTTTGGGCCTCAGCCTTCGCTCCGTCAGCCTTCGCCTTGGCACCGAGCCGGCTTGGGCAGGGCAGGCGCAAGCAGCAGCCGTTGCTTTAGCGCTGGCGCGACTTCATGGCGCGCTCCACTTCGCGCTTGCCTTCGCGCTCTTTGAGCGTGTCGCGCTTGTCGTGCTCGGCCTTGCCCTTGGCCAGCGCGATCTCGCATTTCACGCGCCCGTTTTTCCAGTGCAGGTTCAGCGGCACCAAGGTGTAGCCCTTTTGCTCCACTTTGCCGATCAGGCGCTGGATTTCGGCTTTGTGCATCAGCAGCTTGCGCGTGCGCGCGCTGTCTGCCGGCAAGTGGCTGCTGGTGCTGCGCAGCGGGCTGATGAGGCAGCCGATCAGGTACAGCTCGCCGTCGCGGATCACCACATAGCCCTCGGTGAGCTGCGCCTTGCCAGCGCGCAGCGCCTTCACCTCCCAGCCTTGCAGCACCAAACCGCACTCGTGGCGCTCCTCGAGGTGGTAGTTGAAGGCGGCTTTTTTGTTTTCCGCGATGCGGGCAGCGGTGGCGGCGGTGTTTTTGTTTGGGGTGGACATGGGGCGGGGGAAAGCGGGGCGGCCAGGGGCTCTACAATCCGGGCACGGCCTTGCATTGTATGAAAAGCATCCACAAGTCGGTACTGCTCTGGCACAGCGCCCACGAAATGTTCGCGCTGGTCAGCGATGTGCCGCGCTACCCCGAATTTTTACCTTGGTGCAGCGCCGGCGTGGTGCTGGAGCAGCACGAGCAGGGCATGGTGGCCTCGATCGGCATGTCGATGGCCGGCATGAAAAAGAGCTTCACCACCCGCAACACCCACGTCGAAGACCGGCGCATCCAGCTCGAGCTGATCGACGGCCCGTTCTCGCACCTCGACGGCATCTGGGAGTTCAAACCGGTGGGCGACGGCAGCCAACGCGCCTGCCGCGTCGATTTCACCCTCAGCTACGGCTTTGCCAGCCACACCTTGGCCACGCTGGTGGGGCCGGTGTTCGACAAGATCGCGGCCAATCTGGTCGATGCCTTCGTCAAACGCGCCGACCAGGTCTATGGCGAATGACGCTTGACATCACGCTGGTGCAAGCCTGCGCCCCCTCGCAGGTGCAGGAGTGGCGGCTGCAAGTGCCTGCGGGCACTACCTTAGGGCAAGCGCTGCAACTGGCGTTTGGGCCGGCCGGGGCTTTGCGCGTCGCCGCGCCTGCCGGCATCGCCGAGGCTTGGCTGCAAGCCGCTGCGGCGGGCGAGGTGGGGGTTTGGGGCCGCGTCGAGCCCGCTTCGACGCCCCTGCACGACGGCGACCGCATCGAGCGCTACCGGGCGCTGCAGGTGGATCCCAAAACGGCGCGGCGCGAGCGCTACCGCAAGCGGGCCAAACCCCAAACGCGCTGAAGCCCAGCCCTTCAGGGCCGGTTGGGTGCGGCCGCTGGCGGCGGCGCGGCTTGCGGGGTGCCCGCCACGGCGGGCGCCGGTGCGCAGTTGTCGCGCACGATCTGGCGCAGGCGCACGCTTTCGGCGCGGCGCATGGCCTCATCCATCGTGACGCGCTGGCCCTGCTCGTTGACCATGTACAACGGCTGGCTGGCCCCAGCATGCAAAGTCTCGAGCGAGGCGCGGGCGCGCTGGCAGTTGTCGGCCCGGATCTGGGCGTTGCGTTGTTCGACTTGCTGGCGCAGCTGTTCATCAGTCAAGCGGCTTGTGCCTGCTGCGCCAGCCACGGGTGGGGCAGGCTGGGCGGGGGCAGCGGCCGGAGCGGCTGCGGGCGCCGCACCGAGCGCAGGGCTGGGCACCGGACTTGCGTGGGGCCGGCGCAAAATGCGCTGATCGGGCACGGTGGCCGGCGGCGGCATGTCGCTGGCCACGCGGCGGCCGTGGTCATCGAGCCAGACCCAAGTCGGGCCGGCTGCCTGCACGGCGCTGGCCAGCAGCAAGCCGGCTGCCAATGCAACCAGCCCCATGCGCGGCAACCGCAGCCGCCTGCAAATTTTTGCTATGTGGGTGTGGATCAAGGTGTGCATACCGAAAGCCCATGATGAAAGCGCAATATACCTGCACGCCGGCCCGCCTACAATAGCGCTTTTGGAGTTTATTCTATGCGCCTGCTTGGAAAAGCGCTCACCTTCGACGACGTGTTGCTGGTGCCAGCATACTCGCAAATCCTGCCCAAAGACACCTCGCTGGCCACGCGCCTGACGCGTGACATCACGCTCAACTTGCCGCTGGTCTCGGCCGCCATGGACACCGTCACCGAAGCCCGGTTGGCGATCGCACTGGCGCAAGAGGGCGGCATCGGCATCGTGCACAAAAACCTCACGCCGGCCGATCAGGCCGCGCACGTGGCCAAGGTCAAGCGCTACGAGTCGGGCGTGCTGCGCGACCCGGTGGTCATCACCCCCGAAACCACGGTCTATCAGGTGCTGCAGCTGTCCGAAGAACTGGGCATTTCGGGCTTTCCGGTGCTCGACGGTGGCAAGGTGGTGGGCATCGTCACCGGGCGCGACCTGCGCTTCGAGACCCGCACCGAACTGCCGGTGCGCGAGATCATGACGCCGCGCGAGCGCCTGATCACCGTGCCCGACGGCACCACGCCCGAGCAGGCCAAGGCGCTGCTCAACAAACACAAGCTCGAGCGCCTGCTGGTGGTCAACGAAGCCTTCGAGCTCAAGGGCCTGATCACGGTCAAAGACATCCGCAAACAGCTCAACTTCCCCAACGCCGCGCGCGACGCCGCCGGGCACTTGCGCGTCGGTGCCGCGGTGGGCGTGGGCGCGGGCACCGAGGAACGGGTCGAGCTGCTGGTGCGCGCCGGGGTTGATGCCATCGTCGTCGATACCGCGCACGGCCACAGCAAGGGCGTGCTCGAGCGCGTGCGCTGGGTCAAGCAAAACTACCCGCAGGTGCAAGTCATCGGCGGCAACATCGCCACCGGCGCGGCAGCGCGCGCCCTGGTCGAGGCCGGGGCCGACGGCGTCAAGGTCGGCATCGGGCCGGGCTCGATCTGCACCACGCGCATCGTCGCCGGCGTCGGGGTGCCGCAGATCACCGCCATCGACAACGTGGCCACGGCGCTGGCCGGCACCGGCGTGCCGCTGATCGCCGACGGTGGCGTGCGCTACAGCGGCGACATCGCCAAAGCCATTGCCGCCGGTGCCAGCACGGTGATGATGGGCGGCATGTTCGCCGGCACCGAAGAAGCGCCGGGCGAAGTGATCTTGTTCCAAGGCCGCAGCTACAAGAGCTACCGCGGCATGGGCTCGATCGGGGCCATGCAGCAAGGCAGCGCCGACCGCTATTTCCAAGAATCGGGCAGCGGCAACCCCAACGCCGACAAGCTCGTGCCCGAGGGCATCGAAGGCCGCGTGCCCTACAAAGGCTCGGTGGTGGCCATTTTGTTCCAAATGTCCGGCGGACTGCGCGCCGCCATGGGCTACTGCGGCTGCGCCCGCATCGCCGACTTGCACGCCCAAGCCGAGTTCGTTGAGATCACCACCGCCGGCGTGCGCGAAAGCCACGTCCACGACGTGCAGATCACCAAGGAAGCGCCCAATTACCGCGCCGATTGAGACCGCTTTGGGGCGCAAGCCTACGCATGGGCCCATATGGGGCGCGCCATTTTTTCAGGCTGCTGATTCAACTTTAGACTTGCCGCCGTGCTACACCACAAAATCCTCATCCTCGATTTCGGCTCCCAAGTCACGCAACTGATCGCGCGCCGGGTGCGCGAAGCGCATGTGTATTGCGAAGTGCACCCTTGCGATGTGAGCAGCGACTGGCTGCGCCAGTACGCCGCCGACGGCACGCTCAAGGGCATCATCCTCTCGGGCAGCCACGCCAGCGTCTACGAAGTGGACGACAAAGCACCCGACGCCGTGTTCGAGCTCGGGCTGCCGGTGCTGGGCATCTGCTACGGCATGCAGACCATGGCGCAGCAGCTCGGGGGCAAGGTCGAAGCCGGCCACACGCGCGAGTTTGGCTACGCCGAGGTGCGCGCGCGCGGCCACAGCGCCTTGCTGCGCGAGCTCGCCGACTTTCACACCCCCGAAGGCCACGGCATGCTCAAGGTCTGGATGAGCCACGGCGACAAGGTCACGGCGCTGCCGCCGGGCTTTGCGCTCATGGCCAGCACCGAGGCCTGCCCGATTGCCGGCATGTTTGACGAGGCGCGGCGCTTCTACGGCCTGCAGTTTCACCCCGAAGTCACGCACACCGTGCAGGGCCGCGCCATGCTCGAGCGCTTCGTGCTGGGCATCTGCGGCGCCCGGCCAGACTGGGTGATGCGCGACCACATCGACGAAGCGGTGCAAAAAATCCGCGCCCAAGTGGGCGACGAAGAGGTGATTCTGGGCCTGTCGGGCGGCGTCGATTCGTCGGTGGCCGCGGCCCTGATCCACCGCGCCATCGGCGAGCAGCTCACCTGCGTGTTCGTGGACCACGGCCTGCTGCGCCTGCACGAAGGCGACGCCGTGATGGAGATGTTCGTCGGCCAGCTGCACGCCAAGGTGATACGGGTCGATGCCGCCGCTCTGTTTTTGGAGCGGCTCGCGGGTGTGAGCGAGCCCGAGCAAAAGCGCAAGATCATCGGCGGCCTGTTTGTCGAGGTGTTCAAGGCCGAGGCCGCCAAGCTGATTTCAAGTGGTGCTTCAACAAAAGGCGCCAAGTGGTTGGCGCAAGGCACTATTTACCCGGATGTAATCGAATCCGGCGGCGCCAAGAGCAAAAAAGCCGTGACCATCAAGAGCCACCACAACGTCGGCGGCCTGCCCGAGCAACTGGGCCTCAAGCTGCTCGAGCCGCTGCGCGACCTGTTCAAAGACGAAGTGCGCGAACTCGGCGTGGCGCTCGGCTTGCCGCCCGAGATGGTGCAGCGCCACCCCTTCCCCGGCCCCGGGCTGGGCGTGCGCATCTTGGGCGAGGTCAAAAAAGACTACGCCGATTTGCTGCGCCGCGCCGACGCAATTTTCATCGAAGAACTGCGCTCCACCCTCGAGCCGCACAGCGGCAAAAGCTGGTACGAGCTCACCAGCCAGGCTTTTGCCGTGTTTTTGCCGGTCAAGAGCGTGGGCGTGATGGGCGACGGCCGCACCTACGACTACGTGGTGGCGCTGCGCGCGGTGCAGACCAGCGACTTCATGACCGCCGACTGGGCCGAGCTGCCCTACAGCCTGCTCAAGCGCGTATCGGGGCGCATCATCAACGAAGTGCGCGGCATCAACCGCGTCACCTACGACATCAGCAGCAAACCGCCAGCGACGATCGAGTGGGAGTGAGGCCAAAATCACTTCAATTTTTAGACTCGTGCAGCCATCGGATGGATAACAAACAAACAGGAGCAGATTGAATGTCTCAGGCGCAAACCACTGACGCGTCCGAAGCGCGGGCGGGCGTGCGGCACCGCTACGGCTGGCCTGCGCGCC
>Ga0207951_100738_pt1 | contig 14362 bp, 12 predicted proteins | sample Subbio12Aug_8Bad_FD_184830 | JGI IMG/M metagenome (GOLD analysis project Ga0207951, IMG submission 184830) | Serpentinite rock and fluid subsurface biosphere microbial communities from McLaughlin Reserve, California, USA - CR12Aug_8Bad (SPAdes) | ecosystem: Environmental > Terrestrial > Deep... | reverse complement strand
GCCGCGATCGAGGGCGAGGACGAGCGCACGCGCTCCATCGCCTCGCTGCGCCGCGCCCGCGACCGCGAGCGGCGGCAGCAGGAGCTTGCGCGCCTGCGCTCGGGTGCGGAGCGCGTGGTGCGCGACGTGGTGGTGCCCGAGACGATCACCGTGCAGGAACTCGCGAACCGCATGGCCGCGCGCGGCGGCGAGGTGGTCAAGGCGCTGTTCCGCATGGGCGTGATGGCGACGCTGACCCAGTCGATCGACGCCGACACCGCGGAACTGGTGGTGCAGGAATTCGGCCACCGCGTGAGGCGCGTGGCCGACAGCGACGTCGAGCTCGGCCTCGAAGGCGCGGAGGACACCGATACCGACCTCGCCTCCCGCCCGCCCGTGGTGACCATCATGGGCCATGTGGACCACGGCAAGACCTCGCTGCTCGACGCGCTGCGCAAGACCGACGTGGTGGCGCACGAGGCCGGCGGCATCACGCAGCATATCGGCGCCTACCAGATCGCCGTGCCCGACGGGTCGAGGGTGACCTTCATCGACACCCCGGGACACGAGGCCTTCACCGCCATGCGCGCGCGCGGCGCCTCGGTGACCGACATGGTCGTGCTGGTGGTCGCCGCCGATGACGGCGTCATGCCCCAGACGATCGAGGCGATCCGCCATGCGCGCGCGGCAGGCGTGCCGCTGATCGTCGCGGTGAACAAGATCGACAAGCCCGGCGTGAAGCCCGAGCGCGTGAAGCAGGAACTGCTCCAGCACGAGATCGTGGTGGAATCGCTGGGCGGCGAGACGCAGGAGATCGAGGTCTCGGCGACGCAGAAGATCAACCTCGACAAGCTGCTGGAAGCCATATCGCTCCAGGCCGAGGTGCTGGACCTCAGGGCCAACCCCGACCGCGCGGCGGAAGGCACGGTGATCGAATCGAAGCTCGACCGCGGCCGCGGCCCGGTGGCGACGGTGCTGGTCCAGAAGGGCACGCTGAAGCAGGGCGACATCGTGGTGGCCGGCGCCGAATGGGGCCGCGTGCGCGCGATGCTCGACGACAAGGGGCGCCAGCTGAAGGAGGCGCAGCCCTCGCTGCCGGTGGAGATCCTCGGCCTGTCGGGCGTGCCTTCGGCGGGCGACAACTTCATCGCGGTCGAGAACGAGGCGCGCGCGCGCGAGGTCAGCGAGTTCCGCCAGCGGCGGGCGCGCGACAAGGCGTCCGCCGCGCTCGGCGCGCGCGGCAGCCTGACCGACATGCTCGCGCGCATCCAGGCGGGCGAGCAGAAGGAGGTCGCGGTCGTCGTGAAGGCCGACGTGCAGGGTTCCGCCGAGGCGATCGGCGTGACCCTCGGCAAGCTCGGCAATGATGAGGTGAAGGTCCGCGTGCTGCACTCCGCGGTGGGCCAGATCACCGAATCCGACATCCAGCTGGCCAAGGCGTCCGACGCCGTGATCGTGGCGTTCAACGTGCGCGCCACGTCGCAGGCGCGCGACCTGGCGAACCGCGAGGGCGTGGACATCCGCTACTACTCGATCATCTACGAGGTCTCCGACGACATCGAGAAGCTCTACAAGGGCAAGCTCGCGCCGGTGCAGCGCGAGAAGTTCCTGGGCTACGCGCAGATCCTGCAGGTCTTCGAGGTCAAGAAGGTCGGCAAGGTGGCGGGCTGCCGCATCACCGAAGGGACGGTCAAGCGCGGCGCCGGCGTGCGCCTGCTGCGCGACGGCGTGGTGATCCACCAGGGCGAGCTGTCCACGCTGAAGCGCTTCAAGGACGACGTGCGCGAGGTGGGCAACGGCCTCGAATGCGGCATGTCCTTCGCGAACTACGACGATATCCGCGTGGGCGACCAGATCGAGTGCTATGAGGTGGAGACCGTCGCGGCGGCATGAGCCGCCGCGACGGGTTCCTTTCGCCCTCAGGCGCCGGGCGGCCGCATACGCGGCCTCGGCTTGCGCGCCCTGCGCTGTCGCATCGGCGGCGAGGGGCGATCCGGGCGCGGTCGCGCTTCGCGCTCCCGGCGCACCTTCGGTGCGCCGCAGCTTGCGCCGGTTCGGGCGGGTAGGTTCTGAATGACCAAGCACCACAATCGCGGCCATGGCGAAGGCCCCTCCCAGCGCATGCTCCGCGTCGCCGAGGAAATCCGCCACGCGCTCTCGGCCGTCTTCGCGCGGGAGGAATTCCGCGACCCCGACCTGCACGGCCTGCATGTGACGGTGACGGAGGTCCGCGCCTCCCCCGACCTCAAGCACATGACCGCCTTCGTCTCGGCGCTGGGCAAGGACCTGACCAAGGAGCAGCTCGCGGCGCTGAAGCGCGTCTCGCCCTTCCTGCGCCGCGAGGTGGCGCACGCCGTACGGCTGAAATACGCCCCCGACCTGCACTTCCAGCCCGACACCGCGCTGAACTACGCGATGCACATCAACGAGGTGATGCACCGCCCGGAGGTCCAGCGCGACCTCGCGCCGAAGAAGGACGGGGAATGAGCGCAGCCCCGCCCGATGCCGCGCCGCAGGTCCGCGTCATCGCCATGCCGGCCGATGCCAATCCCGCCGGGGACATCTTCGGCGGCTGGCTGATGGCGCACATGGACCAGGCCGGCGCGTCGGTCGCGCTGCGCCGCGCGCGCGGGCGCGTCGCGACCGTCGCGGTCGATGCCATGGCCTTCCACCTGCCGGTGCGCGTCGGCGACGAGGTCAGCCTGTATGGCCGGCTGCTCGGCGTGGGCCGCACCTCCATCCGCGTGCATGTCGAGGCCTGGCGCCGCGACCGCACCGCCGAGGACGCCGCGCGCGTCACCGAGGCCACCTTCACCTTCGTCGCGCTGGACGGGGCTTCCCGTCCGCGCCCCGTGCCCCCCGAAAGCGACTGACACCACTGCCATGGCGCGCCACCACCGCAAGCCGAAAGGCCGGCCGATCGACGGCTGGCTGATCATCGACAAGCCCTCCGGCATCGGCTCGACCGATGTCGTCACCCTCTGCAAGCGCGCCTTCCAGGCGCAGAGATGCGGCCATGGCGGCACGCTCGACCCGCTCGCGACCGGCGTCCTGCCGATCGCCTTCGGCGCGGCGACCAAGACCGTGCCCTATGTGATGGACGGCACGAAGCAGTACCGCTTCACGCTGCGCCTGGGCGAGGCGCGGGATTCCGACGATGCCGACGGCATCGTGATCGGCACCTCCGATGCGCGCCCGACCGACGAGCGGATCCGCGCCGCCCTGCCCGCCTTCATCGGCGACATCATGCAGGTTCCGCCGATCTTCTCGGCCATCAAGGTGGCGGGCGAACGCGCCTACGACCTGGCGCGCGCGGGCGAGGCGGTGGAACTCGCCGCGCGCCCCGCGCGCGTGGACCGCTTCGAGCTCATCGAGCGCCCCGACGCCGACACCGCGGTGTTCTTCGTGGAGAGCGGCAAGGGCGTCTACATGCGCTCGCTGGCGCGCGACATCGCCCGCGCCTGCGGCACGCTGGGGCATATCGCGGCCCTGCGCCGGATGCGCGTCGGGCCCTTCCATGAGAAGGACGCGGTTGCGCTGGACAGGATCGCGGTTTCCGGCGATACCCCGCCCCCTTCCCCGGATCTTCTGCTTCCGGTGACGACCGCGCTGGCCGACATCCCGGCGCTGGCCCTCACCGAGGCCGAGGCCGCCCGCCTGTCCTTCGGCCAGCCCCTGTCGCTGGTCGAGCTGATGGGCCGGGTTCCGCGCGAGGCCAACCCCGATGGGGGCTTGGCCAGGGCGATGGCGGGGGGGCGCCTGATGGGTCTCGCCCGCTTCGAGGACGGCTTGCTGAAGCCGGAGCGGTGGCTGGACCAGGGCGGTTCCTAGGCTGTCCGATGGTCGAAGCGCCGCAGGGCGCGGCGGCCGGACCGGCCAGCCCACACCGAATGCCGCAGGCGCGCGCGCCCGGCCAACACGAAGGACAACCCGATGTCGATCACCGCGGAGCGCCGTCAGGCGCTGATCAAGGACTACGCGACCGGCCCGAACGACACGGGCAGCCCGGAAGTGCAGGTCGCCATCCTCTCCGAGCGCATCTCGAACCTGACCGAGCACCTCAAGACCCACGCGAAGGATTTCCATTCGCGCCGCGGCCTGCTGGTGCTGGTCGGCCAGCGCCGTGGCCTGCTCGACTACGTGAAGCGCAAGGACCAGAAGCGCTACGAGACGCTGATCGGCCGGCTCGGCTTGCGCCGCTGACCGCGACGGAGGGGCGCTGCCGCCCCCTTCCGGGCCTTCCCAGCCGCCGCCGCCCCGAAAGCCCCGCGCTGCCCTGCGCGGGGCTTTCGGCGTTCAGGGTCTGTCTCTTGACCCCTGCCCGCACGGCATGTAGTAACCATATGGTTACTTCGTTCCGTGGGAAGAAAGCATGGGTCTCAGGTGCGAGGACATGCCGCCGGGGGTGGCTGCCCGCCCGGCGGCGGGTGTCGTCGTGACGGCGCGCACGCTGGCGCGGCATGCGCGGCGGCCGAAGGCGCTGTCGCAGTCGCTGTCGCGCCGCGGCTCGATGCCGGCGCGGGCCGGCTGGCTGTCGGCGCCCACTCCGCGCAAGTCGCGATCCACGACCGCGACCCGCATGAGCCGGTGCCGCGCATCGCCGCCGGGGCCGCGCGCGGGAAACGCGTGCCCGCCGCCCTGCCCGCGCGCGATGCCGTGGTGGCGGAGATGAACGCCGCGGCCTTCGACGCGGCGCACGATTTCCGCGGCATCGCCGCCCTCGCCGCGGCCAACCTCGATCGCTGGCTTTCGTAAGGGAAAACGACACATGGCGGAACGCCGCATCGGCCTCATCATGAACGGCGTCACCGGCCGGATGGGGATGAACCAGCACCTGATCCGCTCCATCGCGGCCATCCGCGCCGATGGCGGCGTCAGGCTCGCCAATGGCGACAGGATCATGCCCGACCCGGTGATCGTGGGCCGCAACCGCGCCAAGCTCGAGGCGCTGGCGAAGGCGCATGGCATCGCGCGGGTTTCCACCGACCTCGACGCCTGCCTGGCCGACCCGAAGGACGAGATCTTCTTCGACGCCGCCACCACGCAGATGCGCGCGGGGCTGCTGCGGAAGGCGATCGCCGCAGGCAAGCACATCTATTGCGAGAAGCCGACCGCCGACACCCTGGCCGATGCGCTGGATGTCGCGCGGCTGGCCAGGGCCGCCGGCATCAAGAACGGCGTGGTGCAGGACAAGCTGTTCCTGCCCGGGCTGCGGAAGCTGAAGATGGTGATCGACAGCGGCTTCCTCGGGCGCATCTGCTCGGTGAAGGGGGAATTCGGCTACTGGGTGTTCGAGGGCGACCTCCAGCCGGCGCAGCGGCCTTCGTGGAACTACAAGAGGAACGAGGGCGGCGGCATCATCCTCGATATGCTCTGCCACTGGCGCTACGTGCTGGACAACCTGTTCGGCAATGTCGAGGCGGTGTCCTGCCTTGGCGCCGTTCACATCCCCGAACGCATCGGCGAGGACGGCGAGCCCTACAAGGCGGATGCGGATGATGCCGCCTATGCGACCTTCCAGCTGGAAGGCGGCGTGGTCGCGCACATCAACTCCTCCTGGGTGACGCGCGTGCGGCGCGACGACCTCGTGACCTTCCAGGTGGACGGCACGCATGGCTCCGCGATCTGCGGTCTGCACAAGTGCTGGACGCAGTCGCGCGTCGCGACGCCCAAGCCGGTGTGGAACCCCGACCAGCCGCAGACCATCGACTTCTTCGCCGGCTGGCAGGAAGTGCCCACCACGCAGGACTTCCCCAACGGCTTCCGCGTGCAGTGGGAGGAATTCCTGAAACACGTCGCAGGGGAACAGGCCGATTATCCGTGGGACCTGCTGGCCGGGGCGAAGGGTGTGCAGCTTGCGGAAGCGGGGCTGCAATCCTGGGCCGAGCGCCGCTGGATCGACCTGCCGAGGCTCGCATTGTGAGGGGCAGGGGAAGGAGAACCTCGCCGCCACCCCCGTCCCTTTTTCTGCTACCTGACGCCGGTCCCTGACGACGCGCGGAAAGGACATTCGGATGCCGACGATAGCCCTGCCGAACGGCAGCACCATCGAAGCCTTCACCACCAGCGCGCCGCGCGACTTCCCGAAGGCCTCGCCGCCCTTCCCGCGCGTGGCGCTCGCCGCCGCGCATGTCGTGGCCGACCCGCGCGCCGAGCAGGACCCATGGCTCGACGCGAAGATCGACTGGGACCGCACCATCGCCTTCCGCAGGCATCTGTGGTCGCTCGGCCTCGGTGTGGCGGAAGCGATGGACACCGCGCAGCGCGGCATGGGCCTCGACTGGACTGCCGCGCAGGAGCTGATCCGCCGCTCGCTCGACGCCATGAAGGGCGTGCCAGGCGCGGTGATGGCGAGCGGGGCGGGCACCGACCACCTCGCCCCCGGCCCGGATGTGAGCGTGGATGACGTGATCCGCGCCTATGAGGAGCAATGCGAAGCGGTCGAGGCGATGGGCGGGCGCATCATCCTGATGGCCTCGCGCGCGCTGGCCAAGGCCGCGCGCAGCCCGGCCGACTACGAACGCGTCTACGGCCGCATCCTGTCGCAGGTGAAGCAGCCCGTCATCATCCACTGGCTGGGCGAGATGTTCGACCCCGCGCTCGAAGGCTACTGGGGCAACCACGACCACATGGCGGCGATGGAGACCGCGCTGGCGGTCATCCACGCCCATGCGGGGAAGGTGGATGGCGTGAAGATCTCGCTTCTCGACGACGGGAAGGAGATCGCGATGCGCCGCCGCCTGCCGCGCGGCGTGCGGATGTACACCGGGGATGACTTCAACTACGCCGAACTCATCGCCGGCGACGGGCACGGCCATTCGGACGCGCTGCTGGGCATCTTCGACCCGATCGCCCCGGCGGTGGGCGGCGCGCTCGCGGCGCTGTCGAAGAACGACCTCGGCACCTTCCACGACATCCTCGCGCCGACGGTTCCGCTGTCGCGCCACATCTTCAGGTCGCCCACGCGCTTCTACAAGACGGGCGTGGTCTTCATGGCCTGGCTGAACGGGCACCAGGACCATTTCGTGATGGTGGGCGGACAGCAATCGGCGCGCAGCATCCAGCATTTCGCCGAGCTGTTCCGCCTCGCCGATCGTGCCGGCCTGCTGCGCGACCCGGAGATGGCGGTGGCGCGGATGCGCTCGCTGCTCGCGCTGCACGGGGTCGCGTGATGGGCGCGGCTGCATTGGGGGGGCGAGGCTCCTCCGCGGGATGCGCCGCATGACCCGCGCCGGCCCTCTCTCCCTCAACACCGTCACCGTCAGGCCGCTGACGCTCGCGCAGACCATCGAGGCCTGCGCCCGCCACGGCATCCCCGGCATCTCGCCCTGGCGCGACGTGCTGCAGGCGATGGGCGTGGACAAGGCCGCGAGGCACATCCGCGACGCCGGCCTGAAGGTCACCGGCCTGTGCCGCGGCGGCATGTTCACGGCGGGCAGCCGCGCCGCCGCGCTCGACGAGAACCGCCGCGCCATCGCCGAGGCGCACGCCATCGGCGCCGACTGCCTGGTGATGGTCTGCGGCGGCCTGCCGGCCGGCAGCAAGGACCTGCCCGCCGCGCGCGAGATCGTGCGCGAGGGCCTGCACGCCATCCTGCCCGAGGCGCGCGCCGCCGGCGTGACCCTGGCGCTCGAGCCGCTGCACCCGATGACCTGCGCGGACCGCTCGGTGCTGTCCACGCTCGGCCAGGCGCTCGACCTGTGCGACGAACTGGGCGAGGGCGCGGGCGTCGCGGTCGATGTCTATCACGTCTGGTGGGATCCCGACCTCGCGCGGCAGATGGCGCGCGCGAAGGGCCGCATCGCCGGCTTCCATGTGTGCGACTGGAAGGTGCCGACGACCGACCTGGTGTTCGACCGCGGCCTGCCCGGCGAGGGCGTCATCGACATCCCCGCCATCCGCGCCATGGCCGCAGCCGCCGGCTGGACGGGCGGGGTGGAAGTCGAGATCCTGTCCAACCACTGGTGGTCGCAGGACCCCGAGGCGGTGATCCGCGAAGTGAAGTCGCGCCACGCCTTCTGCTGAACGACAACGACAAAGGGAGGACAAGCCCATGAACGCCACACGCCGCGGCCTGATCGCCGCCACGCTCCTCGTCCCCGCCGCCGCGCAGGCGCAGGCCTGGGCGCCGACGCGCCCCGTCCGCTTCGTCGTGCCCTTCCCGGCCGGCGGCGCCACCGACGTGGTCGCCCGCGTGCTGGGCGAGCGCATGCAGGAAGCCCTCGGCCAGCCGGTGGTGGTGGAGAATCGCACCGGCGCCGGCGGCAATATCGGCGTCGAGAACGTCGTGCGAAGCCCCGCCGACGGCCACACCATCCTGATGGGCACCACCGGCACGCTGACGGTGAACCCGCATCTCTACGCCTCGCTCGGCTTCGATCCGCTGCGCGACCTCGCCCCGATCTCGATGGCCTTCACGACCGACCACGTGCTGATCGTGAACCCGGCCGTGGCGGCGCAGACGGCGCAGGAGTTCCTGGCACTCGTGCGCGCGCAGCCGGGGCGGCTGTCCTACGGTTCGGCCGGGGCGGGGTCCTCGACGCATACGGTCGCCGAGCTGTTCAAGCTCGCCGCGCGGGTGGACATCACGCATGTCCCCTATCGCGGCAGCGCGCCGGCGCTGAACGACCTGGTGGCGGGGACGGTGCAGGTGATGCTCGACCAGATTCCCTCGGCCATCGGGCAGATCCAGGGCGGGCGCGTGCGCGCGCTGGCGGTCACGGGCGCGCGCCGCTCGCCGCTGCTGCCCAACGTGCCGACCATGGCCGAGATCGGCCTGCCGGAGGCGCAGGCATCCTCCTGGGGCGCGGTGATGGCGCCTTCCGGCACGCCGGCGCCGGCGATCGCGCGGCTCAACACCGCGGTCCGCGATGCGCTGGGGCAGCAGGCGGTGAGGGACCGGCTCGCCGCGGCCGGCGCCGAGGGTGTCGCGTCGGGCGCCGAGGAACTCGGTGCCTTCTTGCGCGCCGAAACCGAGAAATGGGCGCGGGTGGTGCGGGAGGCGCGCATCACCCTGAGCTGACGGACCCGGATTCCCCGGACATCCGGGCCTGCCGGCGGCCGGATTCCCCGACCGCCGGCATCTGCCTTCTCAGCCCTCGGGCGCCGGGCGCGAACCTCCGGCTCCCCCGGCTTCGCGCCACTCGGCGCGGCGCCCCTTCGGGCGCCCGGACCGGTCAAGCGACCGGTCCGTTGGCATCACTCGCCGATCGCGCCCGAGATCCAGGCCTTCAGCGCGCCCTTGGGCAGCGCGCCGACCTTGGTCTCGATGGGCTTGCCGTCCTTGAACAGGATCAGCGTCGGGATGCCGCGCACCGCGTATTCGTTCGGCGTCATCGGGTTGTCGTCCACGTTCACCTTCGCGACCGTCAGCTTGCCGGCGTATTCGCTGGCGATCTCGTCGAGGATGGGCGCGACCATGCGGCAGGGGCCGCACCATTCGGCCCAGAAATCCACGAGCACCGGGCCCGGTGCCTCCAGCACGTCCTGCCGGAAGGTATCGTCGGAAACCGGCTTGGTCAGGTCACCCATCGGGGGGGGTCTCCATCACGCGGGCGGGGGCGGGAGGCCTCCGCGGCCGCAACAGAAATCGGGCGGCGCGGCGGCGGGGTCAAGCGTGGGGGGCGGCCCCGCCCCCGGGGCCGGCCGGCCGGACGCCGAAGACGACCGCCTTGATGCGTTCGCGCAGGGTCTGGAACACCACGTAGAGCATCGGGATCATGAAGATGCCGACGGTGGCGGCCGCGATCATGCCCCAGAAGACCGGCGTGCCGACCGCGCGGCGGCTGATCTCGGAGGCGCCTTCCGCCACCACCAGCGGCAACAGCCCGAGGATGAAGGCGAAGGAGGTCATCATCACCGCGCGGAAGCGCAGCCTCGCGCCCAGCGCCGCGGCCTCCCGGATGGACTTGCCGTGGCGCTCGCGCTGCTCCTTGGCGAATTCGACGATCAGGATGCCGTTCTTCGCCGCGAGCGCGATCAGCACGACGATGCCGACCTGGGCATAGAGGTCGAGCGCGAGCCCCGCCGGCCCGATCGAGACCATCGCCCCGAGCACGCCGACCGCGACCGACAGCAGCACCGGCACCGGGATGGTCCAGGATTCGTAGAGGCCCACCAGGAACAGGAAGGCGAACATCACGGCCAGCGCGAGGATGGTGCCGGTCTGGCCCGCCGCCGCCTTTTCCTGGAAGGCGGTGCCGGTCCATTCGAAGGCATAGCCCTGCGGCAACGTGGCCGCGGCCACCCGCTCCATCGCCGCGAGGCCGTCGCCGGAGGACCGGCCCGGCGCGGGTTCGCCGTTGATGGTCAGGCTGCGGACGTTGTTGTAGCGGATGATGGATTGCGGCCCGAACTCGATGCGCGCATCGGCGAGCGCGCGCAGCGGCACCATCTCCCCGTCGCGGTTGCGGACATGCACGCGGTAGATGTCGGCGATGCCGGCGCGGTCGGCTTGCTCGGCCTGGAGGCTGACCCGCCAGGTGCGGCCGAACAGGTTGAAGTCGTTGACATAGGCCCCGCCCATGGCGGCCGAGAGCCCCTGGAAGATGTCGTTGAGCGAGACGCCGAGCACCTGCGCGCGGTCGCGGTCGATCTCCAGGAAGACCGAGGGCGTGTTCGCCGCGAAGGTCGAGAAGACGCGCGTCAGCGCCGGGTCCTGGTTGGCGGCGAGCACCAGGGCGCGCATCACCGCGGCCATTTCCGGGATCGGCCGGCCCTCGAGGTTCTGCAGCTGGAATTCGAAGCCGCCGGCGGTGCCCAGGCCCGCGATGGGAGGCAGGTTGAAGGGGATGACGCGGGCCGGCACGTCGTTGGTCCGCGCGACCGCCTCGGCGATCACGGCATTGACGCCGAGCCCCGGGCCGGCGCGCTCGGCGAAGGGCTTCAGCGTCGCGATGATGATGGCCGAGTTGGACTGCGCGAGACCGCCGAGCAGCGAATAGCCGCTGATCACCATCACGTCCTCGACGCCGGGGATGCCGCGGAAGGTCGTGCCCACCTGTTCGGCGACCGCGCGCGTGCGGTTGAGCGAGGCGCCGTCGGGCAGCGCCACCTCCGCGAAGAAGGCGCCCTGGTCCTCCTGCGGCAGGAAGCCGGTGGGCGTGCGCGAGCCGACGCCGACGATGCCGGCCATGAAGACGCCGAGCAGCAGGATCGAGACGAAGGCCTTGCGCACGAGCCGCGCGACCACCGCGGCGTAGCCGTCGCGCACCTGGTCGATCCCGCGCGAGATGCGGCCCATGATGCCCCTGCGCGGCCCGTGATGGGCCGAGAGCAGCACGGCGCACAGCGCGGGTGAGAGCGTCAGCGCGTTGATCGCGGAGAAGAACATGCCCACCGAGACGACGACTGCGAACTGGCGGAACAGCTCGCCCGAGATGCCGGGGATGAAGGCCAGCGGCACGAAGACCGAGAGCAGCACGAGCGTGATGGCGATGATCGGCGCCGTGATGCCTTCCATCGCCGCCTTGGTCGCATCCGCGACCGAGAGCGAGCGGTCCTCCTCCATCTTCGCCTCGACCGCCTCGACCACCACGATGGCGTCGTCCACCACGATGCCGATGGCCAGCACCATGGCCAGCAGCGACACGGTGTTGGCCGAATAGCCCAGCGCGTTCATCACCACGAAGGTGGCGATCAGGCTGACCGGCACGGCAACGAGCGGAATGAGGGTGGCGCGGATCGAGCCGAGGAACAGGAAGACCACCAGCACGACGAGGACGAAGGCCTCGATCAGAGTGTGGACCACCACCTCGATGGTGAGCTTGACGAAGCTGGTGGTGTCGTAGGTGACGCCGTATTCCATCCCCGGCGGGAAGCGGGAGGCGAGGCCGCGCATGGCGCGCGCCACCGCATCCGCGGTGCCGACCGCGTTGGCGCCGGGCGCGAGGTAGATCTGGATGGCGACCGCCGGCTGGCCGTTCAGCGTCGTGGTCACGTCCTGGTTCCAGGCGCCGAGCTCGATCCGCGCGACGTCGCGCACGCGCAGCACCGAGCCGTCGGGATTGGCGCGCACCAGGATGGCGCCGAACTGCTCGGCAGTCTCGAGCCGGCCGGTGGTGCGGATGTTGAGCTGGTAGGAGGTGTCGTCCGACGCCGGCTGCGCGCCGATGCGCCCCAGCGGCGCGACCTGGTTCTGCGCGCGGATGGCGCCGACGATGTCCGCCGGCGTAAGGCCCAGCGCGGTGAGGCGGTCGGTCTCGAACCAGATTCGCATGGCGTAGTCGCGCGTGCCGAACATGGCCACGTCGCCGACGCCGGGCACGCGCTTGAGGACGTCGAGGATGTTGATGGTCGCGTAGTTCGACAGGAACAGCGTGTCCTGCGCCCCGGTGGTCGAGCGCAGCGTGATGACCTGCAGCATCGCCGAGGACTTCTTGCGTACCGTCAGGCCCTGGCGCTGCACCTCCTCGGGCAGTTGCGCCAGGGCCAGCTGCACGCGGTTGTTGACGTTGGTGGTGTTCTGGTCGGGGTTCGTGCCGACGCGGAAGCTGACCGTCAGCGAGTAGGATCCGTCATTGCCGCTGGTGGATCGCATGTAGATCATGTTGTCCACGCCGTTGACCTGGCTCTCGATCGGCTGGGCGATGGTGGCTTCCACCACCTCGGCCGAGGCGCCGGGGAAGAAGGCCGTGACCGAGACCTGCGGCGGCACGATGTCGGGGAACTGCGCGACCGGGATCTGGCGCAGCGAGACCAGCCCGGCGATGGTCATGACGATGGCGATGACGACCGCAAGGCGCGGCCGGTCGACGAAGACCTTGCTGATCACGGGCTCAGCCGCCGCGCGCGGGGTTCGCCGGCACGGCGCCGAGCGGCGGCGCCTCGCGCGGCCGCGGCGTCACGGGCTGGCCGGGGCGGGCGCGCTGGGAGCCCTCGACGACGATCATCTGCCCGGGCTCGAGCCCTTCGGTCACCACATTCTGCCCGGCCGGCCCCGGCGCGAGGCGGACGCGCCGCAGCGCGACCCGGTTCTCCTCCCCGACGACGAGGACAAAGGGCCCCTGCTGGTCGATCTGCACCGCCGCCTGCGGGATGACGATGGCCTGCCGGGGCTGCGCCTCGCGCAACACCACCGTGACCGCCTGGCCGTCGGTCAGCAGCCGCTGCGGGTTCGGCACGGAGGCGACGACGATGACCGAATCGGTCGAGCGGTTCGCCGCCACATCCACGAATTCGAGCCGGCCGGCGGTGTCGAGCAGCGAGCCGTCGGGCAGGCGCACCAGCACCTCGGTGTGCTCCGCCGCCGGCTGCCCGCCCGCCGCCCCGGCGCGGCGCACGCGCAGCAATTCGCGCTGCGTGACCGGGAAGCTGACGCGGATGGGGTCGTCGCGCACCACGGTCACCAATGCGCCGGATTCCGGCCCCACCACGTTGCCGGGGCTGAGGGGCGAACGGCCGGCGCGGCCGTCGAACACCGCGCGGATCTCGGTGTAGCCGTACTGGATGCGCGCCTGGTCGCGCTGCGCGCGGGCGGCACCGAGCGCGCCCTGCGCTCCGCCCTCGGCGGCGATGCGGGCGTCGAGCTCGGCCTGCGGGATGTTGTTGGTGCGGACCAGCTCGCGCCCGCGCTCGACCTGGAGCGAGGCGTTTCGCAGCTCGGCCTCGGCGCGCTGGACCTGCGCCTCGCGCAGCGCGACCTCGGCGGCGAAGGGAGCCTGTTCGAGGGTGAAGAGCAGGTCGCCGGCCTTCACCTGGTCGCCTTCGGCGAAGTGGCGGGCGTAGAGGAAGGCGCTGACGCGGGCGCGCACCTCGAGCTTGTCGATCGCCTCGGCCCGGCCGATGAACTCGGCGGTTGGCGCGACCGGCCGAAGTTCGGCGCGGGCGACGACCACCGCGGGGGGCGCGGCCGATTGCTGCTGCGGCGGCTGGTCCTTGCAGGCGGCGAGCGCGCCGAGCGCCACGGCCAGCGCCGTCATGCCCAGCCGCGTTCCGCACCGCCTCGTCATGCCGGGCATGGTCCTGTCTTCGCAACGGTTGCCACGTTCGCATGACGGCGGGGTGCCGCACAACGGCCGGCCCGGGCCGGGGGGGTTTGGGCGCCGACGCGGGCCCGTGCTACGGCGCGCATCGTGACCGTCCACCGCCGCATGCGCCCATGGCGAAGCGCCTGATCCGCCTCCCCGTCGTGCAGGGCGCGCTGGCGCGCCTCGTCGCGCTGTATCTCCGCCTGGTCTGGGCCACCACGCGCTGGACCCTGGTGGGGGAGGAACATGCGCGCCCCTTCGCCGACCGGCCGATGATCCTTGCCTTCTGGCACGAGAGGCTGCCGCTCGCCGCGCTGGGCTGGCGGCTGCTGGCGCGGCGGGTGCCGCAGCGCGAGGGACGGCGGGCCCAGGTGCTGATCTCGCGCCACCGCGACGGGCGGCTGATCGCGACCGCG
>Ga0207951_100737_pt1 | contig 14371 bp, 15 predicted proteins | sample Subbio12Aug_8Bad_FD_184830 | JGI IMG/M metagenome (GOLD analysis project Ga0207951, IMG submission 184830) | Serpentinite rock and fluid subsurface biosphere microbial communities from McLaughlin Reserve, California, USA - CR12Aug_8Bad (SPAdes) | ecosystem: Environmental > Terrestrial > Deep... | reverse complement strand
CTGGTTTTTATCCAGGAGAAGATTGTCTTTGGGTTGTTTGCCAGTGACGGAAGTCTCAACACTCATTCAGGGATAATCCACGATGTCCTGAACGTAAAATTTGTCCACGATGTCGTGAACGTTATCAACTATTTGTTAGAAAAAAAATTCGAGAATCGTCCCTAATTTCCGCAATGTGGACAAATATGTCTAATAACCTTTGAGGTACGAACAGTTTCCTTCTCCTCTATCGATTCTAAAGGACTAGTACCGTTCCAGATTTCACGGATTAGTGTCTGAAATTTCCGTTTAGATATGCGGTACATGTTTCCCCGTGCTCCCTCATAATAGCAATTGAGAGCGGCAAGTGCCTGTCCAAAGCTCAGTGCAGCATCAATATCCTTTGCATCAGCCTTCTCAAAACCTTTTCTTCCAGCACTGCCTAGTAAGTGAATAATCCCTGCACTACACCAATCCCCGGCCCCAGCAGCATCCTTCAAATTTACCACTGGATATGACCTCATGGTTTTCCACTTTCTTCTACGTTTTCCATTTCCATCGATACGATATCTCAACCCTCCAGCACCAAGCGTTTCTATCTCCAGTGGAACATTTATTCTCTCTATTAGTTCCTGGGCATGTCCGAGTCTTTCATGGGAAAATTTTACGATATCAGCAACCTCAAGACATTCATAAAAAAGTTTCTTATCGTTTATGCCCGATGGTTCGAACACTATAAGGGCTCCTTTACTCTTGTTCATTTTGGCAAGTTCAATCGAACTTCGTACAATCCGGTCAAAATAAAATACTTGGGATTGGGGTATCCGCATGCTAATTTGTCTAATATCCCTAGCCAAAACAGGTTTATATCTCGGGAACCACGAACCGCAATTCGGACAAACCCACTCAAAACGATGCCACGGAACGCCGCTCCTTCTAGTCCCTATTTTTTCGATGATTATAGGGGTGTTGCCAGAACCGTTTCGAGAGATTAGACTGGTTCTCACCTTCCATTTTTTTAAATCCTTTACTAGTTCCTCTGCAGCCACATCATCTCTCAACCTTGCAAGAGGGTAGGATTTCCACCCCAAATAGGAAAGAATGGTTAGGACATTTCCGCATGATCCTCCCGTCCATAATTTGGGTGGGGACTTAGGATCTCCGTTTATTACAACATCCAGCGCAACAAGTCCCGCCCCAACACACACCGGTTTCGGATGTCTAATTTTAAACAGTTCTTTATGGATCATAGCAATCTCCTGCTAACCAGAGGGTAAAAAGTTCCTCTTCACTGGTCACATTGTCATCCATATTGTATCCTTGTGCTTCTATGTTCGCTATTCCTACGCTCATCTTTACTCCTAGTTCATAGGCAGCCAGTAACGCACCTATAGATAAGAGTTTGCTGGACATGGCGGATACAACCGTCTTGCAACCGCTTAACGGACTCAACACTTTATTGTAAAGGCATACTGCTTGGTGAATTTGTCGATATGTTTCAAATGGATTCTGTTCCGATGCGTAAATAATATTCCTTGGCTCGACACGCCACTGGTCAAAGAGAAGCTCGCGGTATTCAACGAGTAATTCATCCCCTCGTCGGGGATTAATGGAAGGGAAGGGTAAAACCGGACAAACCTCATCGGGATTAATAAGGTTATAAATGCGTTCCAATTGTGCGGCTTGCTCTTCTCCAAGAATTGGCATCCAGATTTTGGGAATTCCTGCTGTGGCTTCCATTTCTAGGTCGCTACCAAAACCGTGAATATAGCTCGCATTATCATCAATACCATCATCGCGAATTCTTCGATCTAATTTAGCATCCTCGGCAACCACTATATGAAGGTTGGGGATAGGCTTTATAGAATTGTTTTTATTTGCACGGTCTATAAGAAAAAGTGTCTTCCCGATTAGAGGAAGATAGATGCTCCTCGGCATTGCGCTAATATCAATCACAATATCTGTGTAAGGTTCAAAGTCCGATTTATCCGAAAAGACCTCAGCTGCACTTCGAGACCCTATTCTGTGCCTTCCAGGTCCTTCATCCGACCACATCTTAACTTGTTTAGGTAAAAGATTCCCGCGGTCTTGAAGCATCCCATTAAGTTTACTTATATTTTTCGATACAAGGGGAGCATGTCGTGTCGAGGAGGAGTTTGGCCCTTCGTCAAATTCGATCAGAAGGCAATTGCGAACCCCGCTTCCACCAGACTTTAATATAGCTTCAAGGCCAGCGCACATACGTGGGTCAAATCCTCGACCTAGTACATAAAGAAGGTTCCTGTTTTCGCTTTGAAAGTACTCCTCCCAAAATTGATTAAAGTTTACCCCTCGTCTCATGAAGTAAGGGTCCCATCTAAGGCTTTGGTTATCCGCTATATTAGTGATATTAGACCACCTCCATTTCTTTTGGGAGGCTGGAATCCTTGTTCAAGCCACATACAAAGTTCATCAGGTGTTTGAGGCCGCCATCCTCCATATTGAAGGGGCAGTTGGAAATGTAGGCACAACCATCTATTTAAATAAAGCAACATCCAAGTTTTGCCCTTTTGTCCTTGGCTTCTATCCAAGGAAGCCTCAAGCAAATTATGTGACAAACAAGTTGAAAGAGTATGTGTGAGCCGATTGTATTCAGGATGCTTCGAACGAAATTTCGGGTTGATAAGCTTATCTCGATCGGCCATAGTCAAAGCTATTCCTGTAACCCCTGGTGCGTAAGGTGCGCTCGGTCTGTTGGTTTCCCACTTCGCGCAGTGATAGATTGCCAGAAGAAACTTCTGTACATCGCGTCCGTTTAAGATGCGCCTTGGAATCTCTTCCCATCTTTGTTGTACAACCTTCTTCAAGATGGACTCCTGGCGATCCGGTGTCAAAAGGGTTTGGCGTCTCAGTAGAGCAGCTGAAACAATTTCTTCAAAGAGTTCTCCTCCGAATGCTAAAAACTGATCTATATTTGATGATGATAAAGTTGCAAGACGCGAAATACCAAAATAGTAAGGAATTTTGAACTCTTGGGAAATAAAAAACTCTGCAGCACCTCGTACTGCAGGCACCTCCCTTCCTTCTAGGTCTTCCAATGGAAGTACAAAGTCGAAAGAGGATTGAGCTTTTCTTATATCACGTTCAATAAGTATTTCAAGGGTTCGCCAACCAATGGCATGCTCCCGCGGAGTTTGCTCTATATTGTCTCTTGCTCTGAGCCACTCTTCATATCTCTTAGTTGATCTAACTCTTTTCTGAACTCGCTGCGAAACAATATTAATAGCCTCCTCAAACCGGGATTGCCACTCACTACCATCAAGGGATTCTTGTAGACATCCATCAAAAGATGCAATTTGGACATCACGGGCTGATTTGGCACGTCTATCAGCAATATTTGTTACGGCGTTTTCAAATTGTCTTGAATTTCCACTCGATCTCCAAAAGTCTTCTAGATTTATAGGTGTCGCATAATCTCTTCCAGTTGTTGCACCTGATGACAATAATTCCTCTGGACTTAAGGCCTCGAACCTTTCTGCCAACCAAACGCCAAGAGAGGGTCGAAGGTCAAACAATGTAGTTAACAATTTATGCCGTTGTAGTGTAGTTAACTTATGAACGTCGTCAAACATGACAAGAACCCGGCTAGCAATTGGAGTTCCGTTGTATATGATGCACTCTGGTCTAACCAAAGAAACCGAATTTAAGTTATCGTGCCCTTCTAAAGTATCTTGAGGGGGGGGACTAAAGCTGTCGATAATTTCACAAACTCCCTTTTCGATAGAGAGTGCCCATTCATATAGGTCTTTGCCAGTTCCAGGAACAGGCATTTGTGAGGGAAGGTCTCCATGAAGTGGAGCAGTTATGTTTATTCGGTCCAAATCGTTAGGGTAGTGAAGTTTTTTTAACACGAGTGCTCCCCGAAGTGCGGCTAATATCAATCTGGAATTAAGTAAGGAATATAGCAGTCGTTCCTTTCTACTTGGATCGAAATTCAGATCTTCCAGCATTGCATAATTCCGCGCGCAAGACAGCATGATTCCCAGTAGATGTGGGCCGCTGCTGGAAATAACGTCAAAATCTTTCATTCGTTGATAAAGTTCTTTGTAATCCTCATGAGCTCGCAAATCGTGCAAAGTAATAAGAGAAGAAGGAGTAAAGACGCGAAAGAGGGATGTTTTCCCTCCACCCGGAGCACTTCGAAATATCTGTACCCGATCCCATAGATTCTCTTTGGGCAACAAATTCAATACTCCGGGACCGAAAAGTCGCAGAAAAGTTATCTCAGATTCAATATGTTCTGATGCCCGCATCCGAAAAGGGTTACGCGGCTCTCTCATAACTAACCTTTGTGTCTACTCACGCGAGGGAATAACCCTCTATATTTTCTACCTTCTTCAAACCAAAGTAAGGGAACTGAGTTGTTTGGTGTATTGTGACTTAAAACCAAAGGAAGAGCACATTGATCAAAACCAAGATAAGGTTCGTCGTACTTTCCTTTACGGTAATGCTCATCGATGATCGACGGATCAGAATATTTTTTCAATAAAGCTATGATTTCAGTATCTTTATCTTGATGTAATTGAATATCATCTGTAATTGTCTGCACGGCCAAGACTGAACATTTATTTTCGCATCCATTCTCCCTCAACCAGTGGCTTACATGCTTTTCTATTTGTGAAAGGGCATGTTTAGTAGCAACATACAATACAACGTAAATATGTAAGTCCTTTGAATCAACCAAACTATTCAAGGGACTATTAATAGTCACATTGCTAAGAACCTTATGGACCTTTCCAGCATATTGTAAACCGCTGGACTCTTTTCTGAGATAGCTGATACCACTCCCGGAGAAATCATCCAGTAGAAAAAGTAATCGAAACCTCTTTTCAGCCTCAGTGGGAGTTCTATTGAGAAGCCTTTCTAAATCTGAAGAAAGTTTCGAAATCATATCTCCAGCTTTTTCTGCCGATATTTCATAGGTTTGCCAAATTTGTTCATTACTAATTTCAGGATTGTTTCTTCTGAAGATATCTGTGTGGGCGCCGTCGCTTAAACCAAGAAATAGACTTTGTCGAAGGAGAACATTAAACTCTATACTATTTGCAATCCTTTTCACGAATCTCTCGGGCAGACCTAATCGGGTTGCGGTTTGGGTAATTAGAATGGGTCGTATAACATCGGGAAAAGCAATGGCTACGAGATGTACCATTTCTGCGTTTGAGATAAATATCAAACGGGAGCGAATAAATTTATAGGCTTGTTTACGTTCGCAATCTGATTTGAACTGCGCAAGCCAAAGTGCAAGGCTTTCGATAAAACGCATACCCGGAGAAAACTGCTGATATTCATCGTATTTGAAGGTTGCCAATTCCTCTAGATCAGGTCGCTCTCTGGAAATATCTTCAGGGGTCCATTTCATAACTTCAGCAAGGAGTCGTCCTGCAAGTACATCTCTCATATTTTAGTTAAAACCGGCCTTTCTGAGTAAATATTGAACTAATAAAACAATCGCCGCTCCAAGAGCAGCTACAACTAGATTTTTTAATATGTCAAAAATGTCGATACCGTGTATCTGATCCTTAAAACGATCCCAAGATGAACGAGAATAACCTTCTATTTTCCTATCTGCCCACCCACGAGATTTTGTTGGAGCGCATTCACCTGTTTGCGCAAAAGCAATGGCAGCGATCTTATCTCCTTCTCTTAGGTCTATCGATCGCTTTGATAGATTAGTTACAACGAGAATTAATTGACTGGGTTTAAAACCTGGATCAACTTTACCAGGAGCCACAGAAAGTCCTTTGACAGCCATGCCTGCAACATTTACTACAATACCAGTCACAACATTATGGATTCCAATTGTTTCAACAGTATTAAATGACAACGTTCAAGACATCGTTTACTGATTTTACGTTCAGGACATCGTTTACTATCGTTCTTTGAGAACTGGGTACGATAGAGGTCGAAGAACACAAATATCAACATCAACTGCGAGCTAAAGATACCGGCCACGGTATCGCTACATAGCCTCAAAACCCTGAGTTAACGATGTCGTGACCATTTTTTGAGTTAACGATGTCTTGAACGTTATCAATTAAACCTTAGACTGCCACCTGGGCGTATCGATATAACTGAAACTCCGTTACGTCTTTTGAACCTAAGTTTCTTATCTTCACCACATATTTCATACCCATCACCTGAGAGATGAAGGTCCAACCAAAGAGCAGGATATTCATGAAATTTAAGTGAAGGTAGAGGAGAAAAAAATATTTTACTTTCACCACGTTGAAATTTAGCTTCGTCGTCTGTCAAATCATCTTTCTGAATAGCTAAGAAACTCATTTTACATCCTTTTTCTTCAGGGAAAATGTAAAAACATTATTACTTGATATCGATATACATCTTAAATATTCCATGGTTGCTTGCACGCCCCGGTGACCAGCTTGGCTGAGATTCCAGCAACTTTCTGGATCAGCGGAGACGGTGTGAACGCTCAGTGAGTAAGGAGTGGAAAGAAACTCGTGATCATTGCCTGGCCATTCGCCTCTATCTCCGACACATAAACCAACTCCGGGGTTGCCGATTTTTTTTGCAACCTCTTCACAAGCTAAAATAAGATCCCTTTTAGAAACCCCCGGTGCTAAAACATCTATTGAGTGACTCGACTCTAAGACTTGGATACCCGCAAGTTTTGTTTTAGCAACAATATTAAGTAGAATTGCTCTTGTCTGCCGCCAAAAAGCAGTTTTGAAAGGTTCTACAGTAATCTGTTTCGGTCGGCACTCGTATTTCGCCAAACAAAGAAATTGCTGATTATTCTGCAAAGAATGTTTAATTATTTGCATTGACGTATGGAGTGGGCTTGTTTTGTCAGGGTGGTCTTGATCTCTTAAAAAAGCTATATCCGACCCATTGTAGTAACCAATCAGAACTTTATCCCAAAACTTTTTCGGAATCGAGCGCTGAAGATCAATCCTCACAGATTTCCCTCGACCCGTGGCTATACCTAAAACGACGCCTCCTCTCAAAAGGCGCACAAGTTCCTGACCAATTTCATTCGGTAATCCGCTATACCGTTCATTCGGATCACAAAGAGTGCCATCATAATCAAAAACAACAGCCCCGAAAGTGCCTTGTTCTATTCTCTGGATGTACGCCCGATACGCTTTCTTCCAATATTCAAGGTCTTCTATCTTCATATTGGCAAGAGATGAACTTTTGCTCTTTCTAATAATAGCTATTCTCTCTTTTTGATCCATTCCGTGATGCAATTTGTGTTCGCTATTTAATGAAAGTCGGAGATTATAGATGCGACGACCAAACTTCGGCACCCCAGGCATTCCTGGATCGATACCCCGTACGTTACCTACAAAATAAACCAAGCATAGCATCTTAACAAGCAATTCGAGGCTTCCGGTCGGCCCAGTTTTATCCGTAGTAATTTGAAGCGATGGTATATTTTCAGGTATAAGGTCGAGCGTTCTTCCGGCGATTTTTCTTTCATCTGGTGTGATTAAGGCAATAATACCCGTTTCAGCTCCTCGCTTAGCAAGCCAGTGATGCCGTCCATGAGCAAAATTTCGATAATCAGCTATCTGAATGTTGCTCAAAGCCGCTTCTGTAAACTTTGACTCAGCATCTATCGCGACTGGGAATCCCCATCCTCCGTAGAGTACTACCAAAGTATTTTTTTCGAGCAGAGGGTGGGCAAGATCCTTAAACTCTTCATAATTCTCATGAATGTACGGAAGATTTTCCTGGAAAGTGTATTCTTCCCCCAATGACTCTTTATAGGCTCGGATTAAAATAACAATAAAGGCCAAGAGTGAGTTGGTGGCAAGAAATCCATCTTTTCCTGACGGAAGGTCAAAGTCAAGAAGGGAGGAGTAACGAAATTTCTTGGAAAGAATCGCTAAAGGGCTTTTGGTTCTCATACACAGAGTCATAAGCTGACGTGGTTCGGAAGTCGCTGCAAAACGAAAAGCAGATTGAATATCCGAATTACGGCCTCCGGCACTCATAATAAGCACACTTGTATCTTGTATTGTTTTCTCAGTAGATATAAAGTCGAGTGGTGTGACTCCCTTTGACATCATACCCCCTCTTTGATGAAGGAGAGCAGCCATACAAGCTGCCGTCAATGACCCACCAGACCCTACAGCGACCAAAGGTAAATCATGAGAGGCATTGATAAAGTAACAAAGTTTCTCGATCGGTACTTTAAGCGCCCATTCATAAGTTTGTTTTAGATTTCGCAATTCTATTTCATATCGTTTACCCATGATTACTTCCGAATATCTTCGTTAGGATGGAGTTAGCTAATACTTCAACCACGAAAAATATATGGTCCTTGACCTAAGAAGAGTTTACCAATTTGTACAAAAACGTCAACTGATTTTTTATAAGATTCTCGTGCTTCGATTTTCATTAGGGATAAAATTTTAACTCGTCGACAATTTTATAATGATCAACAAGCCAATATTGGATTGTATCCCTGATATCTCCAATCATTTCTATGTTCCATTCTATCTCTCTTGTTGAAGGAATAAGTCGTTTTATAAGATCAAATGTAATACGTGGTGATACGTGGTGTCAGGCAATTGTAATAAAGTATTTTCTTTTCCTTGCTTGATCTGCTATTGTGATAATGAAACAGGTACCTCGTCCCAAGTTCTACCATCCAGAACCCGTCCAGCTCCTTTTTTGCCTACCCGTTTTCCTGAAGAATTAAAGGTTCCCCACTGTTTGAAGAAAAATGGGACGCAATTTTTCTTACACTGCTTCCGAATCTCATACACCCATTCAGGTTTCATAGGTCTTGCCTGCGGCCCGCTTTCTCCACCCACAATGACCCATTGAATATCATCAAGAAGGGCTTCATCTAAGGAGATAGGGCTTAATAAAGGTTCTATGGATATAAATCTTATGTAAGCTGGAGATTCCTGGAGATGTCTAATTCGCCAGGAATAATTTTGATTCTCTAAAGACACACCCAGCCAAACATTTTCGGGCCATTTTACCTTTCCATCTTTCCTTGATCTATCAGAAGAAAAATATTTTAGTGTCCAGGCCATCATTCGGTCTGACCGCTTCGTCAAGACCTGAAAAATATGATGTTTGGCTCGGCACATAGTATCAAAGACTTTTTCTATGAAGTCATCAGGAACATCTTCATGGAAGAGGTCGGACATTGAATTAACGAAGATCATTTTCCGTTCTTTCCATGAAAGAGGTAGATCAAGCCGTCCAGGCCAGAGTTTGAGATCGAATCCTTGTTCATAGGGGTGGTCAGGAACACCACGAAATCTCTTTGCAAATGTTTCAGCATAGCAGTGAGCGCACCCTGCGCTCACTTTCGTGCACCCCGTCACAGGGTTCCAAGTCGCATCCGTCCATTCTATTTTTGATTTATCACTCATTGCTTATTCTTTTCATACCTAAGAAAAATTTCTTCGGCAATCTTTTTACCTGTCGCATTGTGTCCGGCGAAAAGCATGCAATATAAAGGCGTGTTCTTGCTATTCGTCATTAAGATGGGGCTGGAGCAATGACGAAAAATCTCTCCAAGCCTCTTTTTAAATGCGTACCCAAACTCCTTTCCAGAATGAGGCTTCTTCACCTTCTCTATACCGAACAAGGTTCGCTCCTCCATGTACAAATCCACCATCCAGTCTTTGGTCCCCCAAAACCGATCCAGCCGCTCTCTACTCGCTTTTGAAATCATTTCAGGGTGCTTTCGAAGGACACCGCGGTTAATAGCCATTGCCGGGAAATTAAGAAGTGCTTCAACCGTTTTTGTCTCAGCCAAATGTTCCATCGTTTCCCACTCAAATTGCATACCGAAAGGATCAATGAAGGCTATTGCCCTTTTCTTGCTCGAGTAAGAGAGTTGAGGAAGTATTTGTTCACGGAGGATCTTATTACAATCTCCGGGATAAATAGCGATACCTTGAGATGGAAACTCCCCGCGCAGCTTCTCCAATTTTGCCACGCGCCAGTCCGCTTGCTCAATGAAATGATACTGGGTGAAGGAAGGCGTTAATCCGAGGGCAATTCGGGGAGACCCGTCAACATACTTTTGTTCGTCTTTGGTCTTGGGTTCCCCTGTCCCTGCAAATGCGTCGATGTATTCATAGCCCCGACACCACGTTTGGTTTGTCAGGACTGTTAGATAACCAGCCAAATATTTACGTAAGAGTTCTAGTTTTTCCAGGGACCACTTTCCGATTATATCTTCCCGTTCTTTAGAGGGCATCGGCATCTCCTCTACTCGGTTTTACCAAATGTTTGCCTGAGATGACCTCAAGAGTTTACCAATTCGGGCAAAAAGATCAACAAATATTTTATTCAGTAAAAGACTCTCATATTTTGATTTTCATCAGGGATAGAATTCCAGCTCCTCAACGACCTTATATTGATCAACAAGCCAATGTTGGATTGTATCTCTGATATCAGCGATCATTTGAAGCTTCCCGCCCATATAAGGGCGGCGCTTCCCGGCAAGGTATGATCATTCATATTGTGCCCCTTCCTGCCTGCCTGCGGGCAAGGGACCCCGCCAATCCCGCTATTGGCGGGACGGGGCACATTCCGGCCAATATCCCATTCGATCACTTTTTCTGAAGGGATGAGTCTGTTCGCCAAATCAAAGATTTGGTTGTCAACAAAATCCTGGCGTTTTATTTGTTCGTCGCCAAACCCTTGTATCATGACCCCTTTCGTATGACCTGCCCTGCCCTGTTAGTGATCACCTTCTATCTTCCTCTGTAATTGATCCAGGCCCTGAAAAAAGGATTCACAAACCTGTATTCGTTATTCCTCTCGAATAAAATATTGAGGGTAATCATCCGTTTAAGCGCCCTGCGAACAGATGATGGATTATTTACTCCAGCAGATTTCATGAATGAGACGGAAAAAACCTTGTTTCCGCCCTCTCTTGCGATTGTCATAAGGCATCTGATCTGGAAGTCTGTTAGGAGACCCCTGTCGTTTTCATAAGATTTTTGTTCCCTGGCGAAAATTAACTCAAGGGCATCTTTCAGTCTATCTGAACCTATAACGCTATTGCTTGAAGTTACTGTCCATAAAGCCTCGCATAATTGCTGAATATCTCCCGGGATGTCATGCGCAATTTCAAAAACTTTTTTCAATACATCATCATTAATCCTCCGTTTTCCTGTCAAGAATTTCTTTTTTAAAAAGTCCGAAAACTCGGTATAGGGTAAGGAATCCACCGTTATGGGAATAGCGGACTTAAAGAAAGGCGAATCAGGGTGGGTAAATATCTCATCCATTTTGTTTCGAATGCTTCCTGCAAACACATAGGGAATATCTTTCTGAAACTGAATCTTTCCCCTCATCAGTGAAAGGGTCTCCCGGGCATCACCGAGTTGCAGGATATCCTGGAATTCATCGAGAACCACGACGATTCGGTTTTTCTTATGAAGAGATTCAATGAGCGATAACACTTCCGGGATTGAATTCGCTTTCAATTCAACGGAGGCATCAAAAGTGATGGTCGGCATCAAGGTGATGGGGTCCAGCGAAATGGAAGGTCTCAGATAAGATAGTGTTTTGATGATTTTGTCAAAAAGCCCTGCTTTTTGTTCCAAAACAACAATGGCCCGAAGTATTCTCTTGCATAGCGCATCAATGGATTTTATGCCCAGCAGATCCACATACAGATACTGGATTCCCTTACATCTCTGGACCGCCTCATAGATGGCAGAAGACTTTCCGATTCGCCTTTCACCCTGAATCACAATATTTTGTGACGACTTGATATATCCGATGATTTGCTTTAATAGGGGTTCCCTCCCACAAAAATCCTGGCCCGAGACGATTTTCCCGTATTTAAAAGGGTTCATAAATCTCCTTCTCTAACATGTCGCTGTTTTGTATTATACATAAGTGCATTATACACATTAGTATAATATTGTCAAGTCGAAATATCTCCCCCTTCGTGGACAAAGATACCTAAAGGGAGGTCTGTCTAATCAGAGAAGAACATTCTTTTTTTGGGAGTCATCACGAAGATCGCCTCAACCGAGGTTTTTCGGGTCGATTCTTTTGATTTCTTGAATGAGGTCGAAGTGAGGATCTGTGGAGATGATCTCTTTTATTCCGTTATGGATCATGGTGGCGGCATGGACCGCATCCCGGGAGGTGATTCCGTTGACCCTTTTTAAAATCTCAAGGGCCTTATCTGTGTCCACAACCCTTACTGGAAAAATATCCGTGCAGAATTCGATCATCGATTGATAGGCGATTTCTCCGAGGGTTCTTCTTTCTATTGAGAAATACCGATAGAGGATCTCCTGGAGGACCTCTGTATTCGTTACGCCGAGAATTTCTCGAGACTTGATTTTTTCAAGGAATTTTTTGCAGGGTTCACGAAGGGGATGGGGGCTGCCGATGGAATACATGATCAGATTGGCATCTATAAACAATACACGCGGCGCACTTATCGACATGAATACTTCCCCTCAAGATATTCGGCTTCCCATTTCTGATAATCTTCGGGAGCCGGAACTTCAGGAAGTGATAGGAGCCGGTCCACGGCCTCGGCAATCTCCTGCTGTTTTTTTTTCTTGAGATGGTACTCTTCGATAGCTTCACGGACGAGGGTGCCGAGCTTTTTATGATTCTTTGAGGCAATCTCTTCAAGGTCTTTCAACTGTTGCTCGGTCAGTAACACTTGAACTTTCTTCAGATATTTTGCCATATAAACTCACCATTATTATACTCTCAAGAAAAGATTATAATATAAATACTCTTTTGTCAAGAATATATTTTTCATACCCCTCAATCCCCGGAAGCTGTAAAAAAATTGGTACCCTGTGCCTCGGCCCACATGGATGAGTGTCTTGTCCAAGCCTTAGAACGCGGGTCATAGATGTTATGGGTAACCTTCGTTTTCGGTAATACAGAGCTATTATCCAGATTTAGACAATATAGTTTAATATCAGATGTTCCGCCCTAAAGCTTCTCCAATCCCCCCACCCATGCGGGCCGGAACGAAGGCCATTCTGGAAATGCAATTTTCTCACACCTTCCCATTTGCAAAAGGAGGACGTTTGCAATGGGGTTGGGTTATTCCACCCCATATTGGCGGCGGTAGGAGAGGATATAATTTTTCACGTCCTTCTTTGTTTTGTAAATTCCGAAGTGGCCTTCGCAGAGGATATCGGCGTCGAGATCGAGTAATTTCTTTGTTGAACAGGTCCAATCTTCGAGATTGGAGCCAAATTCTTCAAGAAGGGGGCCATGAAGATCTTGAGCAAAGAGGACTCTCTTTCCGTCTCGGTCCAAATAGATACAGATTGATCCCGGTGTATGGCCAGGCGTATGCAGGCAGATAATCTTCTGTCCACCGATCATCAATACCTCCTCGGGAGCACTGAATTTTACATCAACCGGGGTGGGTGGAAAAGTGGTCTGATACCAGGTGGCTGCTGTTAAAACTTTATCCCCGTTTTCTATGGGCAGGGCATCGAGTGTGTGAATATAGATTGCAGATCCAAACCTCTTTTTTAATTCCGGTGCTCCTCCAATATGATCAATATGGCAATGGGTGAGAAGAATCTTATTCAGGTTCTTGTAGTTTAACCCGAAACTTTGAACATTATTAATAATCTTCTCAACGCTCCAGCCTGCCCCTGTATCGATCAGGATCAATTCGCCTAAATTGATCAGATAAACGCATCCATCCCGGCCATCCGTTATATCAGGCCCTCCTACAATAAAAATATCTTCGACGATTTCATATGGCTTCATTTAATTACCCCCTCTTTATGCTCTCCTTCAACCTCCTCAAATCTGATAGAGTGAACTTATCCCACTGGCAGGGAAGGATGGAATTGTTATGATATAGAGGTTCGTTTTCGAGATCGAATTGCGAAGACTTCTTGGCTTTTTCAAAGAGAGGGGTATGAAGGATGGGCGAGTATTCCACGAGGATAGGTTTTGCACCAGTTTCCTTAACAAAGGCAAGGCTCTCCTCCACCTCCCCTACCCTCTGGCCCGGCAATCCAGCCATGATATAGACACCGATTTCCCGGCCTGAATACCCTGCCCCTTTTAAGTATTTGATAGCTCTTTGAAATTCTTGATTATTCACCTTCCCTCCGGTCTCAATCTGTGTCGCTTCATTCGATGTCTCAAAACCGAGGCGAATTGTTCTGAATCCGCCCCTAAAAAGAAGTTCAGCCACCTCCTCGCCCATCTCACTGATATGCAGGGCATTGGGGGTGTGGAAATTGCACTGGATGCCTCTTCTTATAACCCACCTTCCGGAAACTATGGTGCAACTGATTGATATAATTAAGTTGTCTTTTTATTTTTATGGACTACATTATCATTTTCGGCATTTTGATTTCCAGTTTGTCCAGCAAATCCTTCTGCTGGAAGT
>Ga0207951_100736_pt1 | contig 14397 bp, 16 predicted proteins | sample Subbio12Aug_8Bad_FD_184830 | JGI IMG/M metagenome (GOLD analysis project Ga0207951, IMG submission 184830) | Serpentinite rock and fluid subsurface biosphere microbial communities from McLaughlin Reserve, California, USA - CR12Aug_8Bad (SPAdes) | ecosystem: Environmental > Terrestrial > Deep... | reverse complement strand
AGGAGATTATACATTATGAAAAGCTGATGCGACATCTTTACAGTTCACACCGAGGTTTCATGAGGGCACTTTAGATAATGTACAGCTTTCGATAAGCGTTATTATCTAAAGCATTACATAATATCGATATGCCTTTAGAAGACATCTTTATCGCACGCATGGGAGGGGAAGGATATGCCTTTAAGCAAGTTTTGGCCGAATAAGACTCTCCTTTGGAAAGACTGGCGCCTAACTTTGCCGGTGTTTCTGATATGGACCTCCTTTGTCACCTTCATCAGCACCCTCACGTTTGTCTATCACCTCGTGAGCTACCGCGCGGGGGGGTGGGCGTGGACCGGCGAGTACTGGCACGGCTTTAGGGAGGTTTACCGCCTGCTAGAGAGCAGTGGGGGATTAGCAGGTAATGCAATGGTCATGTTAGCAATTGGCCTAGGCGCTGTCTCGCTCGGCCTTGAGCGCCAGAGGGGAACCTTGTCCCTACTCGTCAGCATGCCCTACGCGCGGCGCGAGATTTTCCTGAGCAAAACTTTGGTCGGGCTTGGCCAGATCGGCCTGCCCTTTATCGCTAACGCAGTCTTAATGACTTTGCTCCTGTGGGCAAATCGCGGCGTCAACTTTCCATTTGACGCAAACACAATCTGGAGCTGGGCGGTGCACTCCGTACTGGTTTTGACTTTTGTGCTGTGCATTACGCTACTTGCTTCCACGGTGAGCGGTAAGGGCGCGGCATTCTTGGCGCTTGTTCTTCTCTTCTTCCCTATTGGTATGAACATGTTGGTGGAAATGAACGCTATGCAGTGGGAGGTAGCGGGCCTCGTATCGCGCGGCCAAGGGCTGTATCGGTACTGGTCTGACCTAGCACTCGATGCTGCAATGTACCTCACAGTACCCACTTGGCTAATAGATTTTCCAAGCGTAGTCGCCGCTAATTCTACAGCCTTTGTCGAAGGAAACGTTGTCGAGTGGGATTTCGCCAACCGCGTATGGGCTTTTCTGCGCGAGCACACCTATATCTTGTACTTAGGACTAGTGGGGCTTAGCCTTGGTGCGTATGCCTTGGCGCAGAGGTGGTTCGCGCGCAATCAGCTTGAATTTGACGGCGAGCTTTTGGTATTGCCTAGCCTTAGGCCGCTTATAGCCACAGGATTTACCGTCTGCAGCGCAATGCTTGGCGGTGCTGTGTTGCCCGCACTGTTCCGTAGCGGGGGGTCCATGCAATTAGCCGTCATTTTGCTGTCCTATGCTGGTAGTGCGGCTATGGCGTGGATGCTGGTTACCCGTTTTCTGCATCCCAGCGAGGGCACGCGGGAAAAAAGTACAACGACGCTATTAGCGATGCCACTAACGACACTACTCCTGATAGGCGTTGTGTCGGTGGCGATAGTGCTTGTGGCTACGCTTGGAATGCCTATGTTTGGAGGGCCTGGGCAACTCTCCGACGCGCAGGTTGTCCCGTTAATGGCGCTGGCGGAGGCAGTCATGGAGAGGCGCACTGCAGCCCTAGTGGTGGATGATGCTGCACCGCTGGTAGCGCTAAGTAATGAACTGGCTTACGAATCGCCGGAGCTATTTAGCCGTGAGCAAGCCCTAATCGCGAAACTTGCGGCGCATCGCGAAGCACTGCGCCAGCAGGGCGAAACATACATTCGCAGTGAAACAAATCTGGTTTTCGTGAGTTTTGGCGTCGCGCAAAATACCGCCACAATCGTGGCGGTAGAGAGGGGCAAACTGTATTATGCCGCAGTTTTACCCGGGCAACCGGAGTATATGGCTTGGGAAGCGGAAAGGGTATTCGTTTTCGTGAAGCAAGACGCGGTTTGGGAATTGACTGAGATCGGAGTAGTGGGCAAAGGGCTGCCGCCAAATGAGCCAGGGGGTCAGTGAACAATTGATTCAATCATCTCCACAACCCGTTCCGGGTCTTCTGGCGTAAATATTACGGGGCGTTTATTCTTGAGTAGCAATATCACGGCTGGGTCATGGAGATGACTGGCAACTACGTCTACCCAGCCATACAACTCATGCGAGTAAAGCCCTACCTCGTAGTCTGGTGTGCCGATTGCCCACCATCCGAAGCCTAGAGACGAAAGGTCCGTAAACACGGCTGCACAACTGATTTCGTCGTAGGCAATATGTCGTCTCCGCAAAGCTGAACGCAGGAAGATGCCATTTTCTCGAAGCTCATAGGATAGATACCCCGGCAAATAAAGGTATATCGCGCTTGCGACAAGTACGAAAAGAGGAACATCCACGATTCCGCGCAAACCACGTGGACGCCCCATCATTACCCACTCGAGGACAACGAGCACTCCGATTATTATACCCAGCACTACCACGCGCTGAAGTAATTTCAGATGGCTTCGGGGATTTTCTTGCTTAGCTAATGGCACTGGTAAGACCAAGCCTTGCTTTGCCATTGTCATCACCTTCCTCTTGAACATTAGTGCAATATGCCGAGGTGCAGTTCATAGCTACCAACTCTTTTGATTTCGACAGCCTTCAACTTATCGTACTCAGAGAGCAGTAATCTTTGTTCTCTTTTTTCGCTATGGTTTCGGCTACCGCAAGTGCCTCTTTGAGATGCACTTGCTTTTGAGTTGCTTCGCCGCACACCGCGTACGCCCTCGCTAACGCCTCATGAGCGAAAGCTAAGTCAAAATCACCGATGTTTTCAGCCACGCACATGTTCAAGCAGTGTCGGGCGTGATAGAGTGCGCTTTCGCCCATTCCCGCTAACGCGTAGACGCGCGCTATCTGCCATTCTCCTCTCAGAAAGTGGAGCGGCGTGCCAATTTCTCCCCAGTGAAAGCGTGAGGCGTGCACCATATGGATCATCATCCATAAAGCGCCTCCTCTATGTTTCTAGCTAAAGTATAGCAAGATTATGCTGGAAATGTAAGTGCGAATTACCTCTTCGCACGCTGGGAGAGAGGGGAGAGTCCTTTGGTTCGCCGAAACAATCATATCGGAGTAGTCTACAGCACCAAAGAAAACAGCATCTATGCTTAGTACGCGCCAACTTATAGCAGTTCACTGGTACTCCCCGCAGCCGGATGCGCTATTGCTCGAATCAGCGCGTTAGTGTGTTCGTCGTGCACTCCCTAACGACGCAAATCCGAGCAACGGTCGCCTTTGTAGCGGAAGCGCGCGTTTTGCTAGGCACCCTGAGGGAATTTCGATATACTAAAGAGGTTAGCGAGGAGGGGCTCTTGTGGGAGCATTGTTCGAATACGGCGCACGCATCAAGGCTTTCAGCCGTAACGCCAGGCTCTTTCTTTTGGCGGGGCTACTTGGGGCACTGTATCAGCAGGTGTACGGCGTGCTGGGCAATTTGTTTTTGCTCGAAGCGGGCTTAAACGCCGATTTTCTCGGCCTGATGATAGCAGTTTCCTCGGTGAGCAATGCGGTTTTCGCCTTGCCTGCGGGCATGCTCAGTGATCGTTTTGGACGTAAGCGCGTCGTGATTTCAGGGGCTTTTCTAGCTATCGCGGGGCAGCTTATTTTAGTTCTCTGGCCTACCCCAAGCCTTGCCCTTCTCTCGGCATTAATCGCCGGCGCGGGCGGAGCGGTCTTGATGGTTTCGACATCACCCTTTCTGGCGGAGAACAGCACTGCGGAAGAGCGGGCGCATCTTTTTAGCGTAAACGCCGCTACCTGGACCGTAAGTGGTGTTATCGGCAGCTTTCTCGGGGGAGCTCTACCGCTAATGTGGGCCCGCATAATGGAGAGTGCCCCAGACTCGTTAATCGCCTATCGCCTAACTCTATTTACGGCACTAATCTTACTTGCTGTTGCTGTTGTCCCATATTATGCTCTAGAGGAAAGGCGCGAACCAAAGCGAGCGACACATCGCGAAAAAATGCGACTTGTGCTGCCCTCGCGTGAGTTAATGGTAAGGCTGCTTGTGCCTGAAATCATACTTGGGTTCGGGGCGGGCATGATTATTCCTTTTCTCAATGTCTATTTTGCCCGTCAGCTCGGAGCGTCGGCAGCGCAGATAGGCAGCATCTTTTCGGTGATGTCGCTTGTGACGACTGTTGCTTTGCTTTGTGCCCCCTTGCTCGAGGGAAAGTACGGCACGGTTAAAGCTGCCGTCTACACGCGTATCCTATCGGTACCCTTGCTTTTGACCATTGCCCTGACCAATACCTTGTGGATTGGCGCAGTGGCGGCGTGGTTTCGTTCCGCTCTGATGAACGCGAGTATGCCGCTAGTGAGCAAATTCAATATGGAGGTGGCAGGCCCCGGCGAACGTGCTACGCTCAGTAGTCTGGTCGGCATGACGTGGACTGTGGGGTGGGCGCTGGGCGCACGCCTAGGTGGACGATGGATGGAGACCCACGGCTACAACTTTCCCTATTTTTTCACGGCGGCGTTATATGTGATTAGTGCTTTTGTTTTTTACTATTTCTGTTTGCCCCTAGAGGAGAAGTTGCAGAGCAAAGGGTAAAAGCGAGGTGGTACAGTGTCCGTTCTGGTGGTTAAAGATATTACGACCTACTATTTCGACAAGCTGGTGCTGGACCGTGTAAATTTCGCGATTAGTGCCAAAGAGAAGGTAGCTCTGTTAGGGAGCAACGGCTGTGGCAAAACGACGCTCTTGAAAGTCATCAGCGGAAAACTGAAGCCTGACGAGGGCGCAATTACGTTGCACGGCGGCGCAAAAACGCACTATCTCGCGCAGGACCCTGATTTGCCGGTGGGGAAAAGTCTTGAAGAAGCGGTAACAGGCGTGTTTGCGGGCATCAAGCAGCTCGAGGGGGAAGTGCGCGCGCTAGAAGCACAGATGAGCAACACGGGACAGCTCGACAAGCTCTTGCGCCGCTATGGAGAGCTGACGCAGCAGTTCGAAGCGGCGGGGGGATACGAGCTTGGTTTCAAAGTTCGCTCGGTCTTGTTTGGGCTGGGCTTTACAGAAAAAGACCTTGCCCTCTCCACCGAGCAGCTCAGCGGAGGACAAAAGGTGCGGGCGGCCTTAGCCAAGGCTTTACTCGAGGAGCCCGAAGTATTGCTGCTTGACGAGCCGACGAACCACCTTGATTTAAGCGCAGTGGAATGGCTAGAGGGCTTTTTGCCCTCATACCGGGGAGCGGTAGTAGTTGTTAGCCACGACCGTCATTTCTTGGACCGGGTGGTGACGCGCTGCCTAGAGTTAGAACATCACCACATTGCCGACTACCCCGGCAATTTCAGTAAATACCGCGCTCTTAAAGCGGAACGCCTTTCGCTCATTGGTGCAGTCTACGAGCGGGAACAAGCGGAAATGCAGCGCATGAAGCAATTGATCAACCGCTTTCGTGCCGGTACGCGCTCGACTACCGCCAAGAGCTGGGAAAAAAGACTGGAGCGCATGAGCCATCGCGCCGTAGTCAAAACACAGGGCAAAACGAGCCTAAAGCTGCACATTGGAGAGCACAAGCGCAGCGGTCGGGACGTCTTAGAAGTGAGTGATGTTCAAGTTGGCTACGATGAAAGAATGCTGTTCGCGCCCTTCTCGGCACAGGTGCGCCGCGGCGAGCGAATCGCTCTGCTCGGGCCAAACGGCAGCGGCAAAACCTCGCTGCTCCGTGCCCTAGTAGGCGAGATTCCTCATCGCGGCAAGCTGCGTTGGGGCGCAGGGGTGAGCGTGGGGTATTTTGATCAAGAATTGCGGCTTAGCGGCACTGCCCACTCGGTGCTCGAAGAGATTTCGCTGAACTTTCCCCACCTAACTGAACGGGAAGCGAGAGACTGTCTCGCGGGCTTTCTTTTTAGGGGCGACATGGTGTTTCAGAGCGTGGGCACATTGTCGGGAGGGGAGCGCAACCGCCTGAGTCTAGCTAAACTTCTGCTATCGCCGGCGAATGTGTTGGTGCTTGACGAACCCACGAACCACTTAGACATCGAAAGCAGGGAAGTGTTAGAACGTGCGCTTCTAGGGTACACGGGTGTCATTTTGTTTGTTTCGCATGACCGGTACTTTCTTAGCAATGTAGCTACCCGTGTCTGGCAGTTTGCCGACAAAAAGATTATCGACCACCGACAAAACTATAGCGACTGGCGACAAAGCTTGCCGGTGCCCAAAGGGCGCAGCGTTATAGCTACACCCAAAAGTCAGGATGCCAAGCGCAAGTCTTCGAACATCGATGCTCTAGAGAACGAAATAACGCGGTTAGAGCAGGAGAAGGTCGCCCAAGAGGATTTGATGGCGAAAGCGGAATTTCTCAAGCAAAAAGACGGCGGCCGCGACGCTATCGCGCGCTATATGTGGGTTTGCTCGCGCCTCAAAGAGCTGTATGCGCAATGGGAGCGCGAAAGTGACGGTTGACGGTTGACGGTTGACGAGCGACGACCAGCGAGGAGGCAAGTATGGATATAGAAAAGATCATGGCGTGGAGCTAAACTTTCCCCTCAGCCGCCGCGAACTCGAGGCCCGTATTGCCCGGACGGACGCCTTCTTTGCGCTCTGGGAAGCAGAGGAGCGGGGCGAATTGACGCACATGAAGTCTAGGTTGGGGATGAACTGGCATGAAAGCCTGTCTGCTGTACTGGGTGAAGCGAGAAAAAGTCTATGGTGAGAAGTGCCGGAACTGAACATATGGAAGGTGAGAAGCATGGGTAAAGTTACGGGTAGAGTGGGCGGGATCATCGGAGGGCTTGATGTTGACTGTTATGTATCATCGGGGAGCGTTGAAGGGCGTATCGGCGGATTGTCCCGGGGTGCAGATGTTAAGTTTGTAATCAGTCAGCATGGCCTTATTACAGGGCGTATGGGTGGTGGAATACTTGGGCAGGACGTGCGCCTAAGGTTTACCGAGGAAGAGATTAGCGGCCGGGTGGGAGGGGATATCGTAGGTGCGGATGTCGCTCTCAAAGTTTCAGGCTACGAGGTCGGTGGCAGAGTAGGTGGGGATGTTATAGGGTTTAGTTGTAGGCTTATATACAACCCTAATGGCGGGGAACTGCGTGGTCGGTTGGGGGGAGAGTTTAGCGGGCACGATGTCAACCTTGTAGTCTCAGACTGTCCGCTGGTTGTAGCTGCGCTAATTGCTGCCTTAACATATAATTACTACCTTTCTACGCGGAGCTCAAAAAGGGGCTCAGGTTTGAATCCTTAACCGCCAGAGGGGGTCGCATGTCGGCGGTCGGCGCTCCTTGGGGTGTGACGCAGACAACGTAGTCTTCGCGCTTGCGGCGACTCCATTCTAACAAGAGGGCTTTTTCATCCGCAGTGAGTTCACTATCAGTAGCGCTGATGTAGGACCCAAACAATGCCGGGTTGTTCCAGAGGATGCTTCGCAGACGAAAAGTGCGTCGTGCTTCCCAGAGGGCGGGATGGTCGACGCTGGGAACTGCATCGAAAACCCGGTGGTGGGTATTTACATGTCCATCTTTTCCTAGGTACATTCAATCACCCCATGTACAATAGTCGAAGTATTGACGATGCGGGATACTTCCTTTGTTCCGCACTGAAGGAGTTGGTACGCACATGATGAAACTAAGCCTGATGCACAAAGTGGTCGCGACCATAGACAAGGATTATCGCTCACCAATATTGTCGGCGGTCGGTGCTCCTTGGGGGTGTGACCCGGACAAAGTCTATTTCTGGCGGGCGAGTGCCAACTTTGCTTGCATCACCGCCGTAGGGGACCAACGTGTCTTTCTGCGCTTTAATAGCATCACTGAAAGGACCCCTCAACTTGTAGAGGCTGAGGTAGAGGTTCTAAGTACTTTAGCTAAACTAGGTTTGAGTGTTAACGCCCCGGTCAAATCCGTGTCCGGCAGGTATGTCGAGGTTGTCGCGACGGAGTGGGGAGCCTACGTAGCCGTCGCTTTCACCCGCCTTACCGGAAAGCACATTGACTCAAGTGACATGGCCCCGGAACAGCTAAGGGCGTGGGGGGCAGAGCTGGCCAAGTTGCACAATGTCTCGGGGAAGCTTCCCAGTGTTTTTGTGGAACAGCGTCCTTCCTGGGTCGATTTACTGGATTTTGCAGCTCCGTTCGCCCTAGAGGAAGAGATTAAGGCAGAATTACAAGCTGTGAGAGAAGACCTAGCCAATCTTCCCCAGAACACACAGAACTATGGCCTAATCCACTTCGACTTTGAGTCAGACAACTTAGTGTGGGAAGACGGCAGAATTTCCGTCCTCGATTTTGATGACTCTGCCCGAATGTGGTACGCCGCCGACATCGTTTTCGCAGTCCGGGATTTCTTCAAGGGTCAGACAATAGATGTGCGGGACTCGCGCTTTCAGCTCTTTATTGAAGGTTACCGCTCCGAGCGCACCCTAGACGACTCCGAGCTCATGCGCATGCCTCTCTACGTTCGCTTCCACCGCCTGTTCTTTATCGCCAGATTAAGGCTCTGCCTCGACATTGACATAAACAACCGCGACTTGCCCGATTGGCTCATTAACCTCTACCGCAAGCTCTCTTGCCGCGTGGAGCAATACATAGCAGACATCCGTGCGGGTCAAATCATCTGTAACTAGCGGAGTTGCGCCTCTGTGGTGGGCGTGAAAAAAGGGCTGCCGGTGCGCTTCTACTCCGCTCTGCACGGTAGGCTTCAAGCCCTCCGGGTACCCATCTACAAACAACTCAATATACCTCTCGAAAGTGACGTGTTCTCCGCGAACACGGCCGTCAGGCCAATGTGGGTCCGTTCGTTTCACTTTCACTTCATTGACAGTCTTCGATTTGGCAATTATAATGGTCATATCGAATTCTTTAGATGTGAGGTGGCGGGTATGACAGACTACACACAGCATGCAAAAGTGTTCAAAGCATTAAGCGAGCCCAAGCGAGCCATGATTGTAGAGATGCTTTCCTGCGGGGAGTTATGCGCCTGCATGATTTTAGAGAAATTCAACATCTCCCAATCCACATTGTCCCACCACATGAAACTCCTGCGCGAATGCAGGCTTGTTAAGGTCAGAAATGAGGGCAAATGGACGTACTACTCGCTGGATGCGGAAACAATCAGGGAAACAGCACAGTTTTTCCACGTCCTCACTTCTGCTAAGGAAAACTGCATCTGCCAGGAAGAGGCGGACGGCGGTGTAGGCCGTGAAGGATGTGATCAAAATGAATAAAGAAAACTCCTGCGGTGGCCCGGTCAATGCTTGTAATGCTGAGGGCGGAGAAAGAAATACGGGGATCGGCTTTTTTGAGAAATACCTGACCCTATGGGTGGCTCTGTGTATGGTTGCCGGTATTTTGGTTGGAAAGTTTCTTCCTGTCATACCTAATTTTTTAGGCAAATTTGAGTATGCACAGGTTTCAGTTCCCATCGCTGTTTTAATATGGTTGATGATTTATCCCATGATGATGAAGGTGGACTTCGCCAGCATTAAGAACGTGGGCAATAACCCGCAAGGCCTGTATGTCACTTGGGTGACGAACTGGCTGATTAAGCCCTTTACGATGTTCGGCATCGCCTGGTTTTTCTTCTATGTGGTCTTCAAAGGGTTTATTCCAGCCGAACTTGCCAAGGATTACTTGGCCGGCGCTATCTTGCTTGGTGCCGCACCCTGCACGGCAATGGTTTTTGTATGGAGTCACCTGACCAAGGGCAGGCCGGCTTACACCGTGATACAGGTTGCAACAAACGACCTCATTATTCTCGTAGCCTTTACGCCAATCGTTGCTTTTTTGCTTGGCGTGGGCGGCGTCTCTGTTCCGTGGGATACGCTTATTCTGTCGGTGGTCTTGTTCGTGGTCATACCGCTATCCGCAGGCATGGCGACAAGGGCTTGGATGATTAAGCACAAAGGTGCGGAATACTTCGAGCAAAGGTTTATTCCCAAGTTTAATAACATTACAATTATCGGTTTATTGCTCACGCTGGTTATCATTTTCTCTTTTCAGGGGGAAGCGATATTGAGCAACCCCCTGCACATCCTGCTAATTGCCATACCGCTCACATTGCAAACCTTTCTAATCTTTTTTATAGCCTATGCCGCCTGCAAGCTGCTTAAACTGCCGCATGACATAGCGGCTCCGGCCGGCATGATTGGTGCGTCCAACTTCTTTGAGCTAGCCGTAGCGGTGGCGGTTTCCCTGTTTGGCGCGGCTTCGCCGGTGGCACTGGCGACCATTGTCGGGGTGCTTGTGGAAGTGCCTGTTATGTTGACGCTGGTGCGTATCGCCAACAGAACCCGTCATTGGTTCAAGGAGGGAAAGCAACATGGACAAACCTAAAGTCGCCTTCATTTGTGTTCATAACTCCTGCCGTTCGCAGATTGCCGAAGCGTTGGGCAAATGCCTTGCCGGTGACGTTTTTCAAAGCTATTCGGCAGGAACGGAGGCAGTACAGTACATCAATCAGGATGCCGTCCGATTGATGAAAAAGCTTCATGGGATTGACATGGAGAAAGCACAATATCCCAAGCAGCTTTCTGATATTCCGCCGGTTGATATCGTCGTGACTATGGGCTGTAATGTCGCGTGCCCGTACCTTTCCTGCCGACACAGGGAGGACTGGGGGCTAACCGACCCGACAGGAAAAAGCGATGAGACGTATGTGGCTTTAATCGCCGAGATTGAAGCTAAGATCAAAGAACTAGCGGAAAGAATCAGGTTTCATGGGAAGGTTAATCCACCAACATAAGGAATGGAAAGAATATTTATTCAGCGATCATATTTGATCCTTCCTTGCGCAGGGAGCCCGATGGACCGGTAACTGGGTGCACTGCGTTGGGGGGTAAGGCCACGTTGGCGTATAGCTTGCCAATTGGGAAACTACAAACCGAGAAACAGATCGTGTTTAATGTTCCTCTTGGCGATTCTTTGTTCTATTAAGCTCTTTTTTACGGACCCAATCATTTTGCCAGAGCCTGAAATATAGTAGCCGGCGTTGTTGCCCCAATCCCGAACACATGCCGAAAGATTGGAAGCCAACGTAAGGCTCGTCAGATAATCCGCCTTGATGAAATCGTTTTGTGACACAACTTCTTCGAACTCCTGCCGGTAGGCATATTGCTCCGCATTGTCAGCATACAGCAGCTGCATGGCGGACGGAGCTTGGTCTTTGTGCAGTGCGGCGTGCATTATCATCGACCGGTACGGCGTAATGCCAATTCCTCCGGCGATGAGTACGACGGGTTTTTGCGAGCCATCCAGATAAAAGGGGCCGAATGGGCCGCGCATGCTGATCTGGTCCCCCGGCGTTAATTCCGAAAGTGCCTGTTTGTATGCGCTAGGCTTCTCAGTGATACGGGTGGAGATGTGCACCACCGCTTCGTCGGGGTGTGAAGCGATGCTGAATCCCCGCCATGAGCCGCCTTTCAGTTTTCTAGAGAAAGACAGAATGCCATGCTGCCCCGCCTTCCAGGTGATAGAATCCTCCGATTGAAAGAAAAAAGACGTAATATTACCCGTCTCGTGCCTTTTTTCAAGAAAGGTTAGTTTGTGTTTTTGCAACACCGGCGCTATGTCCTGAAGAAAGCCCAAATCAATTACCTCCTTGTATTTTTCGTTCCCTATTTCATTTTATCGCTAGTGCCAAAGCATTGGCTACTAGGAATTTACGCACGGCAAAAGAAATTTTTTATGGTGAAGGATTTCACGATGTGGCGTCAAAATTAATACCGAATAACATTACGGGTGCCATAGAAAAACCACGAGGAGGATTCTGGATGATTAAAAAGGCAGCGGACATGAAGGTAGATGTACACAGCGAGTTTTTGGGTGGCAAAGGGACTTTGGTCAACACGCATTTTCTGAACAAAGAGGAGGCAGCCGGAGTAGGTAGGCTCTTTGTCAAAAGCAAATTATCGCCCGGCAGCTCTATCGGCTACCACACCCACAAAGGTGATTTTGAGGTCTACTACATTCTCTCCGGCAAAGCACTAGTCAGTGACAATGGCATTGAAACAATCCTAGAGGCGGGCGACTCGATTTACACACCTAACGGGTCCTCTCACTCGATTGCCAACGCCAGTGAAGTGGATTTAGAGTACATCGCTTTGATCCTCTATGATAAGCAAACTGTTTAAGTGCACTTCATAGCTGGAAATGAAAAGGGGGCTTTTGGAAAACAGAAAGAGTGAGTTACAGGGCAGAACTTTTTAGAAATCCGAATCAAGCGAGGAGAATGAATTAACGACGCTTGTCGCAAAAACCTTATGGCCATTACAGCCTGAATTCGGCATTAAATGCATTTAGACAACTTGCGACAGAGCTCAAGAGGGCAGCGGTCGCTCAGAGCAAGGCCTTCTACTTTTTTTCATGCCTATCGCCCCGGCATTTTCAAGAACAGCAGATGTCGACGCAACAAGTCTGCTAATTCCCCATGAATCCGGAGAATCAAAGTAGTCAACCACTCGGGGAGATTTTCTGGAGGCGGCGGCATTTCGTATGCAATTTGTGAGAAATTTCACATTCTTTACTAGCGACGTCATAAACAAGTCCAGGCAACATCATGCTTTGGTCTCAACATAGGAAGGCGGTGAAGCAATGCCCCTGTTCGAAAAAATGGCGGCGGGGTTCGAATCTCTCAACGCGAAGGTCGAGTCCTTGCTACAGTACTCAGTCTATGCTTTGGTGGTCATTGTGACTCTAGAGGTTTTTGTCCGCTCTGTCTTTGGCGCACCCCTCATCTGGGCACGCGACTCGATGCTTTGGTTTTATTCTACTATGCTACTTCTGCCTGTGGCTTACTACTACTCCCGCGGCGCACACATTTCCGCGAGCGACCTCGTGCAGAGCTTCAATTTGAGCGCAACGCAAAAAGCCACCTTGAGTCTCATCAACAACGCAGTGCTTTTGGTCGTAGCGGCCCTGCTCGTCAACCCTGCTCTGTCACGCCTTATGGTTTCGTTGCGCATTGGTGAAACATCCATTTTGACCCTTTGGCGCCCGCCGCTGTGGCCTTTCTTTATTCTCATCCCGATCACCTTTACCTTAGTCAGCCTGCAAGCTTTGATCGGGGTCGTTAGGTCAGCACAGGCATTATTGAAGGAGGATGAACAACGATGAGCCCCCAAGTCATGACCATACTGTCCTTCGTGGGACTCATTGCAGGCATTCTCATCGGCATGCCAGTATCAACCGTGCTAATGAGCATCGGCGTCATCATAGGCTTCGCTGCCCTCGGCCCACTTAGCCTCGACCTAATGGTTCGCGGCGTTTTTGCGGTAATGGCGAATGATACACTGGTCGCCTTGCCGCTCTTTGTATTCATGGGCTGTATGCTGCAATCCTCGGGTATCGCGGACCGTCTTTTTCATAATCTGCGCTTGGCACTAGGCTCGTTGCGCGGCGGACTAGGAATAGTAACGATTTTAATTTCGACTATCCTTGCCGCAACTACAGGTATAGTGGGGACAGCGGTGATTATGATGGGAGTTTTAGCTCTCCCTAAAATGTTAGAAACCAAGTACAGCAAGCCCTTGGCAGCAGGAATCGTCTGCGCGGGAGGGACGTTAGGAATCCTTATACCACCTAGCATTATGCTGATCCTCTACGGCTTGTCGGCAGGCGTATCCATTGTTTCCTTATTTGCCGCCGCCCTTGTGCCCGGGTTGATGCTAGCTGTTTTGTACATGCTCTACATCGCTATCGTATGTTACCTTCGCCCCGAGCTTGGCCCCCCATGCTGCGAAGAGGAGCGGGCACTTATCAACCCCGCCACTTTTGCATCGGAACTAGTAATCTCCCTTGTCCCCCCGCTCGCCTTGATCTTAGGCGTGCTCGGAGCAATCCTGCTTGGCATTGCCACGCCCACCGAGGCTGCAGGCCTCGGCGCCTTAGCTACCGTCCTTTTGTGCGTCGCTATGCGCAAGTTTACTTGGATTGCGCTGCGCGATGCCGCGAAACAGGCCGCACAAGTGTCCTCCACAATTCTCTGGCTTATGGTCTGTGCCCAGATGTTCACCTCGGTCTTCTTGGGCATGGGCGGAGGCGAAGTTATCAAGGACTGGATTTTAGCTATTGCAGGCGGAAATCCGACAATTGTGCTGTTTATAATGATGGTTTCCATATTCTTGCTTGGTCAAATTGTCTGCTGGACCGGAATTTTACTCATCACCGTCCCTATTTTTACGCCGATTGCCATCACCATGGGCTGGGACCCCATCTGGTTCGGCATGTTGGTCTGCGTTAATTTGCAAATTTCGTTCCTGTCGCCGCCCTTTGCTTATGCCATTTTTTACCTAAAACAGGTTGCTCCCCCGGAATTGCAGCTACAAGACCTCTACCGCGGAGTGTGGCCATTCATCGGTTTGCAGGTAGTAGGGTTGCTGCTTATCGCCCTGTTTCCCGAACTCGCCTTATGGTTACCAAGGCTATTGCTTAGGTAGCACGGGTGTCGCGCGCTAGCTTAAAGGGCAGCGCTAAATAAAAGGAGGGTCAATGAGTGAAAAACAAAGGTCTCACAATCCTACTCATCGTTGCCGTCTTAGGGTCATTCTTGGTC
>Ga0207951_100735_pt1 | contig 14426 bp, 12 predicted proteins | sample Subbio12Aug_8Bad_FD_184830 | JGI IMG/M metagenome (GOLD analysis project Ga0207951, IMG submission 184830) | Serpentinite rock and fluid subsurface biosphere microbial communities from McLaughlin Reserve, California, USA - CR12Aug_8Bad (SPAdes) | ecosystem: Environmental > Terrestrial > Deep... | reverse complement strand
ATACTCGGCAAAACCGTGCTGCATCCCAAGCGTCCTCCGGGATGGAGCGAATCATATTCGGTGCCGCGTCGCATAGGGCTTATTCAGAGATTCCTGAACGGGGCTCCGGCCACACGCTTGGCCGTCCAGCCATCGTCGAGCGGCAGCAGCACATCGATGCGCCGGCGCACCACGCCGTTCCCATGCCGGCCCATCGCCGCCAGGAAAAGCGCCCGGTCCCGAGGGGTCAGCACGGCGTCCGCCATCTCCCCAACGAATCAGCACGGCCCGCGTCCAGGCAAGCAGGTTTCGAAGGAGTCGCGGTCCATCAGGCCTGCCGCCGGGCAGCGAGCGGCCGGCGCATCGGCATCACCCCTCGAAGATGGCGACGGCGCGGGTCCAGCCCGCCGAGCCGCGGTGAACCTTCACGGGGAAGCAGGCGATCATGAAGCCGTCCGGCGGCAGGGCTTCGAGGTTGTTCAGCTTCTCCATGTGGCAATAGCCGATCTCGCGCCCCGCGCGGTGGCCTTCCCAGATCAGCGATGCGTCGCCGGTCTCGGCGACCTTCTTCTTGGTGAGGGAAAAGGGCGCGTCCCAGGACCAGCCATCCGTGCCGGTCACGCGCACGCCCTGTTCGAGCAGCCACAGCGTCGCTGCCTTGCCGACGCCGCAGCCGCGATGGATGTAGTCCGCCTGCCCGTAGCGCGCGCCGGCGGCGGTGTTGACCACCACGATCTCGAGCGGGCGCAGCGTGTGGCCGATGCGCGCGAGTTCCTGCCGCACATCCTCGGGCGTCGCGACATGTCCGTCCGGCAGGTGGCGGAAATCGAGCTTCACCCCGGGCTGGAAGCACCAGTCCAGCGGCACCTCGTCGATCCGCCAGGAGGGCTCGCCGCCTGGCACCGTGCGCTCGTTCATGCGGGAGAAGAAGTGGTAGGGCGCGTCGAGATGGGTGCCGTTGTGGGTGCTGATGCGAACGCGCTCCACCGCCGCATATTCGCCCTCGGGCAGCTGGTCCACGCGGATGCCGAATTCCTCCGCCATGCGCGGCGCGCTCATGTGGTGATCGACATAGTCGATCTCGGGCAGCATGTGCGGCGGGTCCGAGGCGACGCCGGCCATCAGGGGCGAGGATATGTCCACGATGCGTCGGGGCATGGCGCGCTACTCCCTGGGCCAGGCGGGGGCGGGGGCGATGACGGCGCGGCATTCGCCGAAGCCGATGGACACGGCGCCGGGCGCTTCGGCGCGCGCGGTGAGGATCACCTCGTCGCCATCCATCAGCCAGCGGCGCGTCTCGCCATTCGGAAGGGTTATGGGGCCGCTCAGGCCGATCTCGGCGAGGCAGGCGCGCGCGCTGTCCTCGGGCCCCGAGACGGTGCCGCTGCCGAGCAGATCGCCGGGCAGCAGGTTGCAGCCATTGGAGGCGTGGTGCGCCACCATCGCCGCCGCGGTCCAGTACATCCGCGCGAACTGCGCCTCGGTGAGCACGAAGGGCGCCGCCCCGCCGGCGCGCATGGCGGGGGTGAGGATCGCCGCCGTCATGCGGATCGCGAGCGCGCCGTTCGAGCGGTTCCACGCGCTGTCGAGATGGGGCGGGGCAGGCGGATCCTGCGCGGGCGCGGGCGTTTCGAAAGGTGCCAGCGCCTCGGCCGTCACGATCCAGGGCGAGACGCTGGTGGACAGGCTTTTCGAGAGGAACGGGCCGAGCGGCGGCATCTCCCAGCGCTGGATGTCGCGCGCCGACCAGTCGTTGAGCAGCCCGTAGCCGAAGATGCGCTCCGGCGCGCGGGCCATCGGCACCGGCTCGCCCAGCGCGTTCTCGCCGGCGACCCAGATCGCGAGTTCGAGTTCGTAGTCCAGCGCCTCGGTCGGGCCGAAGCGCATGGTGCCGTCCGCCGCCCGCCATTGGCCGTTCGGGCGCGTGACCGGCTCGCCCGAGACGCGCACGGAACTGGCGCGCGAATGATAGGCGACCGGCAGGTGCCGGAAGGCCTGCGGCAGCGGGTTCTCCGGATCCCGCCGCACGCCCAGCCGCGCGCAATGGTCGTAGGAGGCCATGAAGTCCGAGAAATTCGCCACGCGCGCCGGCAGGCGCATCCGCGCGGCCTTCATCGGCACCAGGATGCGCTCGGCGAGCGAGGCGGCCGAGGCGCCGGCGGCGAGCAGCGCCGAGACCTGGCGCCGCAACGCCGCCGAGGCGCCGCGGCCCAGCGCCATCAGCCGGTTCAGTGTGGGCTCCGCCGCCGCTTCCGCGGGTTTGCCGGCGATCAGCCCGGCCTCCTTCGCGGCGCGCAGGTCGAGCACGGCACCGCCGATGGCGATGCCGCCGCGCGGCGCCTCGCCCGGCCGGTCGAGGATGCCCAGCGGCAGGTTCTGGATCGGGAAGTCGGTGCCGGCCTCGTTCGCCGATGCGACCCAGCTTCGCAGCGCGGGGTCGTGGGTCGCGTCGCGCGCGGCCATGCGTCGTTTCCTTCGTGTCTCGCGCCGATCATGCCCCGCGGGCCGCGGGGCGCAAGGGCGCATGGCTGACAGCCGGGGTCGGGACGCCTATCCTCCCGTCCCGTTCTCAGGAGGGGCCGCCATGCTCGACGCCGCAGCCAAGATTCCGCTCAAGGATCCCGACCTTTTCCGCCAGGCCAACTACATCGCCGGCCAGTGGGTGCAGGCCGCGAGCGGCAAGACCATCGCCGTCCGCAACCCCGCGACCGGCGAGACGATCGGCAGCGTCCCCGCCATGGGGCGCGAGGAGACGCGCCGCGCCATCGAGGCCGCCAACGCCGCCTGGCCCGCCTGGCGTGCGATGCTGGCGAAGGAGCGCGCGGCCATCCTGCACCGGCTCGCCGCGCTGATGCACGAGAACGCCGACGACCTCGCGGCCATCATGACGGCCGAACAGGGCAAGCCGCTCGCCGAGGCCAAGGGCGAGGTGGTCTATTCCGCCTCCTTCATCGAGTGGTTCGCCGAGGAAGGCCGCCGCGTGCATGGCGAGACCATCCCGCAGAACGCCAGGGGCCGCCGCATCCTGGTGACGAAGGAGCCGATCGGCGTGTTTGCCGCGATCACGCCGTGGAACTTCCCCTCCGCGATGATCACGCGCAAGGCCGGCCCGGGCTGGGCCGCGGGCTGCACGGGCGTGATCCGCCCGGCCTCGCAGACGCCCTTCTCCGCGCTGGCGATCGCGGTGCTGGCCGAACGCGCGGGGATGCCGGCGGGCGTGTGCAACGTGATCACCGGACCGTCCGGCGAGACGGGCCGCGAGCTCACCGCCAACCCGATCGTGCGCAAGCTGTCCTTCACGGGCTCGACCGAGGTCGGGCGCGTGCTGCTCGCGCAATGCGCCGAGACGATCAAGAAGACCTCGATGGAGCTCGGCGGCAATGCGCCCTTCATCGTGTTCGACGATGCCGACCTCGATGCCGCGGTGGCCGGCGCGATGGCGTCGAAATACCGCAACACGGGGCAGACCTGCGTCTGCGCCAACCGCATCCTGGTGCAGGAGGGCGTGTACGACGCCTTCGCGGCCAAGCTGAAGGGAGCCGTGGAAGGGCTGAAGGTCGGCCCGGGCATGGAGCCCGGCGTGACGCAGGGCCCGCTGATCAATGCCGATGCGGTGGCGAAGGTCGAGGAACACATCGCCGACGCGCTCGCGCAGGGCGCGAGCATCGTCACCGGCGGCAAGCGCCACGCCCGCGGCGGCAATTTCTTCGAACCCACCGTGCTCGCGAACGTGCCGCGCGGCGCGAAGATCTTCGCCGAGGAGACCTTCGGCCCGGTCGCGCCCCTGTTCCGCTTCAAGACCGAGGAGGAGGCGATCGCGCTCGCCAACGACACGGAGTTCGGCCTCGCGGCGTATTTCTACGCCCGTGACGTCGGCCGCATCTTCCGCGTCGCGGAGGCGCTGGAATACGGCATCATCGGCATCAACGAGGGCATCATCTCGACGGCCGAGGCGCCCTTCGGCGGCTTCAAGCAGTCGGGCCTCGGGCGCGAGGGCAGCCATCTCGGCATCGAGGAGTATCTGGAGGTGAAGTATCTCGCCCTCGGCGGGATCGGAACCTGACCTGAAACGGGGGGCACGCGGCCCCCCGATGCGTTGTGGAGCGTCCTGCATGGCCTGCGACTTCGACCTCTTCGTCATCGGCGGCGGCTCCGGCGGGGTGCGCTGCGCGCGCATCGCCGCCGGCCATGGCGCGCGCGTGGGCGTGGCCGAGGAACGCTTCTGGGGCGGCACCTGCGTCAATGTCGGCTGCGTGCCCAAGAAGATCATGGTCAACGCCGCCGAATACGGCGCCTGGGCGCAGGATGCGGCCGCCTTCGGCTGGGACATCGCCGCCCATGGGCATGACTGGGCCAGGCTCGCCGCCGCCCGCGACGCCGAGGTCGCGCGCCTGTCCGGCATCTATGGCCGGCTGCTCGCGGGCGCGGGCGTGACGTCGTTCGACGCGCGCGCGACCTTCCTCGATGCCCACACCCTCGATGTCGGCGGCCAGCGCATCACGGCGGAGCGCATCGTCATCGCCACCGGCGGCACGCCCACCCGCCTGCCGATCCCCGGCGCGGAACTCGGCCTGGTGTCGGACGACCTGTTCACGCTGCCGGCGCTGCCCAAGCGCGCCGCGGTGATCGGCGCGGGCTACATCGCGGTGGAATTCGCCTCCATCCTGCAGGGCCTCGGCGCGCAGGTGGACCTGCTCTACCGCGCGCCGCTGCCGTTGCGCGGCTTCGACGAGGACATCCGCGCCGCGGCGGCCGAGGCGCTGGCCGCGAGCGGCATGAGGCTCAACCCCGGCGTGACGCCGACGCGCATCGCGCGCGTTGCGAACCACCTGATGGTCGCGCTGTCCGACGGCTTCATGAAGGAGGTGGACGCGGTCTTCTTCTGCACCGGCCGCGCGCCGAACACGGCGGGGCTCGGGCTCGAGCGCGCCGGGGTCGCAACCACGGCATCCGGCGCCATCACGGTTGATGCGGGGCACCGCACCTCCGTCCCGCACATCCACGCCATCGGCGACGTGCTCGACCGCGTGAACCTCACCCCCATGGCGACCGCGGTGGGCCATGCGCTGGCGGACACGCTGTTCGGCGGAAACCCGCGCCAGGCATCCTACGAGAACGTGCCGACCGCGGTGTTCATGACCCCGCCGATCGGCATGGTGGGGCTGACGGAAAGCGAAGCCGCCGCGCGCGGTCCGGTGGATGTCTATGTCACCCGCTTCACGCCGATGCGCCACACCATCAGCCGGCGCGAGGGGCGCAGGACCCTGATGAAGCTCGTGGTCTGCCAGCGCACGCAGAAGGTGCTCGGCGCGCACATGCTCGGCGAGGATGCGGCCGAGATCATGCAGGGCATCGGCATCGCCGTGGTGATGGGCGCGACCAAGCAGGATTTCGACCGCACCATCGGCATCCACCCCACGGCGGCCGAGGAATTCGTCACGCTGCGCACCCGCACCCGCACCCGCACCGCCGGCATGCCGGCGGCGGCGCAGTAGATGCCGCGCGTGCAGCCGCGCGCCTGCGCCGGTGGGGCAATGGCCGCGCTTCACCCTACGCCGTTCATCCGCGCCTCGAAGCCGCGGAACAGCGCCACCGCCTTCGCGTCGAAGAAGGGCAGGATCTGCGTGAGGAACACCCCCGCCGTCCCGCGCCCGTGGTCGATCCAGTAGTAGGTGTTCGCCAGCCCCGCCCAGGCAAGCCCGCCCGCCGCGCGGCCTTCCGCGCTCTGGCGCCGGTTCACGAGGAACGACAGGCCCCAGCCGCAGGGCAGGCCGGGGAAGAATTCGACGTCGTTGCTCGCCGCCGGCATCGCGCTGTGCATCGGCTTCACGGTGAGCGGCGCGATCTGGTCCCGCGCCATTTCGGCCACTGTCTCGGGCTTCAGCAGCCGCTCCTTCCCGTGCCGCCCGCCGTTCAGGATCATGCGCGCGAAGGCGAGGTAGTCCCGCGCGGTGGAATAGAGCCCGCCGCCGCCGCTCTCGAATTCGGGGTCCTGCTCGACGATCGTCCCGGTGGGCGCGAGGCTGCCGTCCGGCGCGCGCGCATGGACGGGGGCGAGGCGCGCGCGCATGTCCTCGCGCAGCCGGAAGGCGGTGTCGGCCATGCCGAGCGGGCCGAGGATGGTCTCGGCCAGATGCGCCCCGAGGCGCTGGCCGCTCGCCGCCTCCACCAGGCGCCCCGCCCAGTCGAGGCCGATGCCGTAGGTCCAGTCCTCGCCGGGGTCGAACAGCAGCGGCAGCCGCAGCGCGGCCAGCCGGCCCGTCGGCATGGACGGCATGCCGAGCGCCCTGCGCGCGCGGATCGTCTCCGCGCTCCACATCTCGTAGGCGAAGCCGGAGGTGTGGGTGAGCAGGTGGCGCAGCGTGACGGGCCGCTTCGGCGGCCGCAGCCGGGGCCGTCCCCCGGCGTCGAAGCCCTCCAGCACCTGCGCCTCGGCGAGATCCGCGACGAATTCGGCGGCCGGCGCATCGAGGGCGAGGCGGCCGGCCTCGACCAGCCGCATCGCCGCCACCGCCACGATCGCCTTGGTCATGGAGGCGATCCAGACCACCGTGTCGGGTTCCATCGGCTCCGGTGCGCCGAGGCGGCGCACGCCGAAGCCCCGCGCGAAGCCCGCCTGCTCGCGCCCGGCGGCGGCGAGCGCGACGCCCGGCACCCCGCCGGCCTGGACCGCGCCCTGCATCAGCGTCGCGACGGCATTGGGCAAGTCCACCTTCGTCCTCCGTTCCTGCATGGCCGCCGGGCGAGCCTCGCACGGCGCGGCGGCTTCCCCCAGCCCCGCGCCCGGGGCTAAAGTGCCAAGCCTGCCTGAAGGAGAGTCCCCGACAATGAGCGCGCGAGGCTGGAGCCCGGAATCCTGGCGGGCAATGCCGATCCGGCAGGTGCCGGACTATCCCGACCAGGCGGCGCTCGCCGCGATGGAGGGGAAGATCGCGCGATTTCCCCCGCTGGTCTTCGCCGGCGAGGCACGCCGGCTGAAGGCCGCACTCGCCCGCGCGGGCGACGGCGAGGCCTTCGTCCTGCAGGGGGGCGACTGCGCCGAGAGCTTCGGCGACTTCACCGCCAACGTCATCCGCGACACCTTCCGCGTGCTGCTGCAGATGGCCGTGGTGCTGACCTTCGGCGGCCAGGTTCCGGTGGTGAAGCTCGGCCGCATGGCCGGACAGTTCGCCAAGCCGCGCAGCAGCGACAGCGAGACGAAGGACGGCGTCACGCTGCCTTCCTATCGCGGGGACATCATCAACGGCCCGGACTTCACGCCCGAGGCGCGCATCCCCGACCCGGCGCGCATGGAATTCGCCTACATGCAGTCGGCCGGCACGATGAACCTGCTGCGCGCCTTCGCCACCGGCGGCTATGCCGACCTGCACCACGTCCACCGCTGGAACCTCGGTTTCGTGGCGCGCAGCCCGCTCGCGAGCCGCTACGAGGATCTCGCGACGCGCATCGACCAGACGCTCTCCTTCATGCAGGCCTGCGGCATGTCCGACACGCCGCAGGTGCGCGAGACCGACTTCTACACGAGCCACGAAAGCCTGCTGCTGCCCTACGAGCAGGCGCTGACGCGCATCGATTCCACCACCGGCGACGCCTATGCCTGCTCGGCGCATTTCCTCTGGATCGGCGACCGCACGCGCCAGCCGGACGGCGCGCATGTCGAATTCCTGCGCGGCGTGAAGAACCCGATCGGCATGAAGGTCGGCCCGTCGATGGACGCGGACGAGCTGGTGCGGCTGACGGAAATCCTGAACCCCGCGAACGAGAAGGGGCGGCTGACGCTGATTTCCCGCATGGGTGCGGACAAGGTCGAGGCGAAGCTGCCCGCCCTGCTGCGCGCCGTGCGGCAGGCCGGGCGCAACGTGGTCTGGCTGTGCGACCCGATGCACGGCAACACCACCACCGTCGCCGGCTACAAGACCCGCGTCTTCGACGCGATCCTCGCCGAGGTCCGCCACTTCTTCGACGCGCACGAGACCGAAGGCACGACCGCCGGCGGGGTGCATGTCGAGATGACCGGCAGCGACGTGACGGAATGCCTCGGCGGCGCGCATCGCCTGTCCGAGACGGACCTCGCGGCGAACTACGCGACCTCGTGCGACCCGCGGCTGAACGCCGAGCAGTCGCTGGAACTCGCCTTCCTGATCGCGGAGGAGCTGAAGGCCCGCAAGACCGCCGCGCAGACGGCCCCGGCCCAGGCAGCGCAGTGAACGAGCCGCCTGCCCTCGGCGCCGGCGCGCCCGGCGCGGCTTCGTGCGCGCCGTCGGACACCGACGATGCGGCGATAGCGGCGCGCACCGACAGCTACTTCAACCGCACCAAGCAGATCGCCGCGCGCTTCGGCGACACGCGCGTGACCTACGCCGTGTTCCTCCGCCGCCCGGTCGTCTCGGCGCCGCGGCTGATGCTCGACTGGCTGCGCGCGGTCGCCGCCGCGCGCCGGACCGAGGTGCGGATCGAGGTGATGCACCAGGAAGGCCAGTGGGTCGGTGCGGGCGATCCGCTGCTCTACGTCACCGGCTCCTTCGTCGCGCTGGCCGACCTCGAGACGCTGCTGCTCCAGAAGCTCGGCGCGGCCTGCGTCGCCGCGCACAACGCCTACCAGATGTGCGTGGAACTGCCGAAGGTCGCGTTCCTGGCGATGGAGGCGCGCCACTGCGCCGGCGCCGAGATGCAGGAGATGATGGCCTACGCCGCAGCGGTCGGCTCCCGCGCGGCGCAGCAGGAGGGGGCCAAGGGCTTCATCGGCAACGCAAACGACGCCACCGCGCGCTGGTTCGGCCAGCGATCGGGCTACGGCACCATGCCGCATGCCCTGATCGGCTATGCCGGGACCACCGTGCGCGCGGCGGAGATGTTCCACGAGACCTACCCCGACGATCCGCTGACCGTGCTGGTAGACTATTTCGGCCGGGAGGTGACGGACGCGCTCGAGGTTGCGCGCCGCTTCCCCGACCTCGCCGCCTCGGGCCGGCTCGCGATGCGGCTCGACACCCATGGCGGGCGCTTCCTCGAAGGGCTGGACCCGGCGGAATCCTACGCCGTTCTCGAGCGCCACTCGCCCGGCGCGATCCGCCGCTACCGCAGCGAGACGGAACTGCGCCACCTGGTCGGCACCGGCGTCTCGGCCGCGGCCATCTGGCGCATGCGCGAAGCGCTCGACAAGGCCGGCTTCCCGAAGGTGCGGATCGTCGCCTCCTCGGGCTTCGGCGTCGGCAAGTGCCGCGTCATGGCCGAGGCCCGCGCGCCGATCGACGTGGTCGGCACCGGCTCCTTCATCCCCGACGCCTGGTCCGAGACCTACGCCACCGCCGACATCGTGGACTACGACGGCACGGCGCGGGTGAAGGTCGGGCGCGAGTTCCTCCTGCGCCACGGCGAGGCCCGCCGGAAGGACGGCGCGGGCCAGTGACGCGCGAGGCCCCCTCACGCTCCGGGCGGGCTTGCACTATGTTCCGCCCACCATGGCCGACACGCTGAAGATCGCGCTCGCGCAGATCAATACGACCCATGTCGGCGCGCTGCGCGACAATGCGGAACGCATCCGCCGCGCGCGGGCGGAGGGCGCGCGCCTCGGGGCCGACCTCGTGGTCACGCCCGAATTCTCGGTGGGCGGCTACCTGCCCGAGGATCTGGTGCGAAAGCCCGCCTATGTCGCGGCCTGCGCCGGGATCATCGCCGAACTCGCCGCCGAGACCGCCGATGGCGGGCCGGGGCTTGTCATCGGCGGGCCCTGGCAGGACGGCGCGAAGCTGCACAACGCGGCCTTCCTGCTCGATGGCGGGCGGATCGCCGCGCGGCGCGCCAAGCACGAACTGCCGAACTACGGCGTGTTCGACGAGAAGCGCGTCTTCGATGCCGGCCCCGCGCCGGGCCCCGTGCCCTTCCGCGGCTTCCGCATCGGGCTGATGGTCTGCGAGGATTGGTGGCTGCCCTCGGTCGCCGAGACGCTGCGCGAGACGGGGGCGGAGATCCTGCTCTCGATCAACGGCTCGCCCTTCGAGGCCGACAAGCACGAGCGCCAGCGCCTGCCGCTCGCGGTCTCGCGGGTGGTCGAGACGGGGCTGCCCTTCGTCTTCCTCGGCCAGGTCGGCGGGCAGGACGAGATCGTCTTCGACGGCGCCTCCTTCGTGCTGAACCCCGACCGCTCGCTCGCGCATCTGATGCCGTCCTTCGCCGAGGAGGTCCGCCTGACCGAATGGCGCCGCGAGGGCGAGCGCCTGGTCTGCGCCCCGGGCGCGGTCAGCCGTCCGCCGGAGACGCTCGGCCAAGTCTATGCCGCGATGGTGCTGGGCCTGCGCGACTATGTGGACAAGAACCGCTTCCCCGGCGTGGTTCTGGGCCTTTCGGGCGGGATCGATTCCGCGCTCTCGGCCGCCGTGGCGGTGGATGCGCTGGGGGCGGACCGCGTGCGCGCGGTGATGATGCCATCCCCCTACACCAGCCAGGAAAGCCTCGAGGACGCGGCGGAATGCGCGCGCCTGCTCGGCATCCGCTACGACATCATCGGCATCGGGCCGGCGATGGAGGCCTTCGGCGCCATGCTCGGCCCGGTCTTCGGCAACCGCGCGCCCGACATCACCGAGGAGAACATCCAGTCGCGCATCCGCGGCGTCACTCTGATGGCGCTGTCCAACAAGTTCGGCGAGATGCTGCTGACCACCGGCAACAAGTCGGAGATGTCCACCGGATACGCCACCATCTACGGCGACATGGCCGGCGGGTATTCGGTGCTGAAGGATGTGTACAAGACCATGGTCTTCGCGCTGTGCCGCTGGCGCAACGCGCAGGCGCCGGCCGGCGCGAGGGGGCCGCAGGGCCTCGTGATGCCCGGGCGCGTCATCACCAAGCCGCCGAGCGCGGAGCTGCGCCCCAACCAGAAGGACCAGGACAGCCTGCCGGAATACGCGGTGCTGGACGCCATCCTCGAAGGCCTGGTGGAGGGCGAGAAGTCGGTGGACGCGCTGGTCGCCGAGGGCCATGACCGGGCGGTCGTGCTGCGGGTCTGGCGGCTGCTCGACCGCGCCGAGTACAAGCGCCGCCAGGCCCCGCCGGGGGTCAAGATCACGCCGCGCGCCTTCGGCCGCGACCGCCGCTATCCCATCACCAACGGCTTCACGGCGCTGGTGACATGAGCGACGACTTCGCGGCCGACATCTTCCCGCGCGGCGAGTTCGCCGTGCAGATCATGGATCTTTCGGGCGCCAACGGCTCCGACCCGGTCGAGACCGTCACCGGCTTCGTCAGCATCGAGCACGCCAACGCCTTCGCCCGGCGCTACGTGCGCGATTCCGTCGAGCGCTGCCGCGCGACCGGCGCCGACGCGAAGGCCACGCTCGATGCCTGGTTCGCCTACGGCGAGGACGCGGAAGTGCTCGGCGCCGGCGACGATGCCTGGGTCAGCCGCGCCGAACTGAAGGACTTCGCCGACACGCCGGTGCGCGACGCCGAGGAACGCAACTGGCGCGTCCTCGACCCCCGCCAGGACGAGGACGAGGAGGAGGACGAGGAATGAGCCATTCCGTCCTCTGCGGCGACTTCGCGCACTGCCAGGACCCCGACGAGGAATGGTCGGTGGACGGCTTCCGCAGCGCGGAGGCCGCCGCCGAGTATGCCCGCCGTTTCGTGCGCAACCAGGTCGAGCACATGCGCGCCGAGTACCCCGCCCCCGATGCGCTGCGGCAGGCCTTCCTGATGTTCGGCGAATACGCCATCGCGCCGGGCTTCGAGCTGAAGCCCTGGCTCGACCACTGCATCGCGAACCCGGCCGCGCGCAAGGCCGACACCGACTACCAGGCGCTCGATCCGAACCGATGAGACTGCGCTTCGCCCCTTCGCCGACCGGGCTGCTGCATGTCGGCAATGCCCGCGTCGCGCTCGCCAACTGGCTGCATGCGCGCCGGCATGGCGGCGTCTTCATCCTACGCCTGGACGATACCGACCGCGAACGCTCCAGGCCCGAATTCGCCGCGGCGATCGAGGAGGACCTGCGCTGGCTCGGCCTCGACTGGGACGAGCGCGTCGCCCAGTCCGGCCGCCTGGACCGCTACGCGGCCGCCGCCGAGCGGCTGAAGCAGGCCGGCCGCCTCTACCCCTGCTTCGAGACCGAGGAGGAGCTCGCCTTCAAGCGCGAGCGCCGCCGCCGCGAAGGCCGCCCGCCCGTCTACGACCGCGAGGCGCTGCGGATGACGCCCGAGCAGATCGCGCGCGCCATCGAGAACGGCAAGCAGCCCTATTGGCGGCTGCGCCTCTCGCCGCGCTCCGTGGCCTGGACCGACATCGTGCTCGGCGAGCGCACGGTGAAGCTGTCCGCGATTTCCGACCCGGTGCTGATCCGCGCCGACGGCTCGCCGCTCTATACCTTCACCTCGGTGGTGGACGACCTCGATATGGCGGTCACGCACGTCATCCGCGGCGAGGACCACGTCACCAACACCGGCATCCAGCTCGACCTGTTCGAGGCGCTGGGCGGCGATGCCGCCCGCCTCGCCTTCGCCCACCTGCCGCTGCTGACGGATGAGGAAGGCGGCGCGCTGTCGAAGCGCCTCGGTTCCATTTCGCTGCGCCACCTGCGCAAGGACGGGATCGAGCCCGCGGCGCTCGCGGGCTACCTCGCGGCGTTGGGGACCTCGGCGGATCCGGTGGCGGGGATGCCGCGCGAGCTCGCGCCCGGCTACGACATCACCCGCGTCTCCCGCGCCACGGCACGCTTCGACACGCGGCACATGCTGGCGCTGAACCGCCGCGTGCTGCACGAGACGCCCTTCGCGGCGGTGCGCGAACGCCTGCCCGACGGCGCGGACGAGGCCTGGTGGCTCGCCGTGCGCGGCAATCTCGACCTGATGCGCGAAGCGCGGCCCTGGTTCGACATCGTGCGCGGCGCCATCGTCCCGCCGGTGCAGCAGGGCGAGCATGATTTCCTCGCCGCCGCCCTCACCGCCCTGCCATCCGAACCGTGGGACGAGGCGACCTGGGCCGCCTGGACCGGCGCGCTGAAGGCAACGACCGGGCGGAAGGGCAAGGCGCTGTTCCTGCCGCTGCGCCTGGCGCTGACGGGGGAGGAGCACGGGCCGGATCTCGGCGCGCTGCTGCCCTTGATCGGGCGGGAGAAGGCGGCCCTTCGCCTGCGCCTTTCAACCGGCGCTTGAATCCGGCGGGGGATCGGCGCACAAGGCATTCCATGTCCGTGCCCAGGCTCCGCGCGCCCGCGCTCTGTCGCTGAACCGCCCTTCCGGGGAAGATGCTTCCCCGCGCCTGCACGCATCCCATCGCCGCCGGACCGCCATGACAGACATCCACATCCACGACAGCGCCGCGCGCAGGAAGCGCCGGTTCGAGCCGATCGACCCGGGCCATGTGCGGATGTATGTCTGCGGGCCGACGGTCTACGACCTCGCGCATCTGGGCAATGCGCGCCCCGTCGTCGTCTTCGACGTGCTCTTCCGCCTGCTGAAGCGGCTCTATCCGAAGGTCACCTACGTCCGGAACATCACGGACGTGGACGACAAGATCAACGCGCGAAGCCGTGAAACGGGCGAGCCGATCGAGGCCATCACCGCCCGCACCACGGCCGATTTCCACGCCGACATGGCGGCACTCGGCGCGCTGGAGCCGACGGTGGAACCGCGCGCGACGCAGCACATCGCCGAGATGATCGCGCTGATTCAGCGCCTGATCACGGGCGGCCATGCCTATGCCGCCGACGGGCATGTGCTGTTCAGCGTGCCGTCCTTCACGCAATACGGGGCGCTCTCCGGCCGTTCGCCGGATGAACTTCTGGCCGGCGCGCGGGTGGATGTCGCGCCCTACAAGCGCGACGCCGGCGACTTCGTGCTGTGGAAGCCCTCCGACGATGCGACGCCCGGCTGGGACAGCCCGTGGGGCCGCGGGCGGCCCGGATGGCACATCGAGTGCTCCGCCATGTCGTGGAAGCATCTCGGCGAGGAATTCGACATTCATGGCGGCGGCCACGACCTGATCTTCCCGCACCATGAGAACGAGGTCGCACAGTCGGTCTGCGCCTTCCCCGGCCGGGGCTTCGCGCAGTACTGGATGCACAACGGCATGCTGCTCGTGGACGGCGAGAAGATGTCGAAGTCGCTGGGCAATTTCCGCACGGTGCGCGACATCCTCCGCGAAGGGCACTGGGCGGGCGAGGCGTTCCGGCTGCTGCTGCTGCGCACGCATTACCGGCAGGCGCTGGACTTCACGATGGAGGGGCTGCGGGAGGCGAAGGCGGAGTTGGACGGTCACTACGCGATGCTGCGGCGCGCACCTGAGGCGACAGATGATGCCCTGGCCCAGTCCATGACCGACTGGGCGCTCGAGCCGCTGCATGACGACCTGAACACACCACTCGCGCTTGCGCGCCTGCGGGATCTTCGCACGCTCGGGAACGCGCTGACGGTCGGCGGTTCGGCGACGGTAGTGCTGGAACGGATGGGGCTCGC
>Ga0207951_100734_pt1 | contig 14429 bp, 17 predicted proteins | sample Subbio12Aug_8Bad_FD_184830 | JGI IMG/M metagenome (GOLD analysis project Ga0207951, IMG submission 184830) | Serpentinite rock and fluid subsurface biosphere microbial communities from McLaughlin Reserve, California, USA - CR12Aug_8Bad (SPAdes) | ecosystem: Environmental > Terrestrial > Deep... | reverse complement strand
ACCCCATGCGGCCGATGAAAATGAGCAGTTTTCGGGCCTATCATTCTGGTTTCTGTGATTCCGGGGCGGACGTTGCCCGGTTGCTGCTTTCCGCGACTCACACCCCCTTCGACGCGATCGGTTTCGATCCATCCAAGCCCTTCTCCTATAAAGATGGGCCGTTGCTGGTGGCCAATGTCTGTGTCCAGCGAAAGGTCAAGCCCGTGAAGGGAGATATTGAACCTTGGGAAAAGCTCCTCCGCCACCTGTTTCAGGATGAGAAGGACAGGATCAATGTCGCGCGTTGGTGTGCGACGCTGATTGCCAAGCCTGAAACCCGGCTCCCCTTTGCAATGATCCTTTCGACTGAACAGCAAGGAACTGGAAAAACCTCGCTGGGCCTTGTCTTGACCAAGATGCTTGGAAGCTGGAACGTCTCCACGCCGGGAGCGGCTGAGATTGAAAGTGTCTATAATAGTTGGGTGGTCCACAAGCTCTTGGTGATCGCCAACGAAGTTTATGCGGGTCGATCTTGGAAGGTCGCCAATCAACTGAAGAGCTTGATCACAGACAAGTCGGCTCGGGTCTCGGACAAATATGTGCCGAGTTATCAGACGAACCTCCACGCAGCGTTCCTCTTCATTTCGAATGACGCTGTGCCTTTGGCCGTGGCCCAAGATGATCGGCGCTTCTTCGTTCCGGCTGTGAACGAGAAGCTTCTGGAAAAGCCATTTTGGGCAGACTTCTATGAATGGCTTGAGGCCGATTGTCGACCCGCCCTGATGGCTTGGGCGCTGGCTGTGGTCGCGGAACATGGGGCGATCGGCCCCGGTGATCGTCCGCCTGAGAATGCCCGCAAGCTGGAGATGATTTCTGGCTCGCTGAGTTCAGGGGAAATTGCCGTCCGTGACCTGGCTGAGGTCGCCTGTGCTGAGGCGATCCGAATTAGAAAACCTGTCCTGGTCGCTGATGCCTATGTTCTGGCTTGGCTCGATGGGACTTTGGGAAAGACCGATTTTCGACCTCAGCCAAAAATTCTTCGTGGCTGGTTCAAGCGCGCGAAAATGGATGAACTGAAAACGCGCATGAAAGTCGGCGGGCACATGGTCCGTTGCTGTGTGGCCAACCCTGAAAACTTGCCTCTGCCTGAAACCGATGAAGAGCTTCGACTGCTGGTGAAGAAACCCGCTGAGTTGTTGAAGGATGTGGAAGAAAAGAAGGAGGAGGTGACCGACGATGCCGGTGAACAAGTTGAAGAGTTGTTCGAGGAGCCGATGTGATGCTGAACTTCTTGTTTAACTTGCTGGAATATAACGAAAGAACCAAAAGAACCAAAAGAACCACTTTCTTTCCCCCTGTGAAAATAGAGGGAGAAGGGCGATCAAGTTCTTCCTCTTCTCTTAGGTACACCCAAAAACCTGGTTCTTTTGGTTCTTTGGTTCCTCAGACCCAGCAACCACATTCGGTGGTTGAGAGGGTCATCCGCGCCATCGCCCCTCGCAATGACCCATCACCTCCACCAGCGCGCGTCGAGACGGCGCTGACCGTTCTCGCGGACGAAGAGGTCAGGCAGCGGGATCGGGCCATCATCGTCACGCTCCCGCCGGAAACTCTCATGCTGTTGGCTGACCTCCTCGTCCAGCAGCGGCTGAGAGGCCAAGGCCCGTCGCTCACGACGCCAGACGGTGAGCCCGAACACGACTTCTATGTTTTCGGAGGATGAAAGGAACAAACCATGAACATCGAGACAGAGGGCGAGGCGGACCGTTATCGCCGCCAAGCCCGCGAAAGGGCACAGGCTCATCGCACCGAGCAGTCCAAGTTGGCGTTCGACAACGCGATCCGCGCGGCCGTTCAACGGGCGATCGACGCGGGTTTGTCGAAAGAGCATCAGCACAGCGTCCTGTCCGACTGGGCCGAGCGATCAGGCCAATGGTTGAGAGAAGAGCGGATGAGGGCCGCGCAACAATGATCCTCCACGCCTCGCCATGCCTCCGCACCGATCGAGGCTCGCCCCACACCACGCTCAGCAAGCCACGCGAAGGCGCTCCTTGCCCCATCTCCGCCCACCCTCGCGGGGGGCGTTCACGACCTTCGGGTCTGTCATCGGGGAACCGACGTACATCCGAAACGACGCATGCGCAGTCCCCCGGTTCGAATTTCCAAGGAGCCAATCATGAACAAGCCTCATCTGAAATCAGTCCCTCCTCCATCGGCCCCACCACGTCCGCCTCGCCATCTCAGCAAAGACAGCCAGCAATGGTGGAAGAATGTTGTCAGCGAGTGGGCGCTTGAGGGTCATCACCTTCGGCTCCTTCAGCTTGCGGCCGAAGCCTTCGACCGGGCGCAAATGGCTCGCCGCGACATCGAAAAACACGGGTCTCTCACAGTGATTTCAGCCACCGGGACACCAAAACCACACCCGGCGATCGGCATCGAGCGTGACGCCCGGTTGGCCTTTGCCAGATTGCTTCGTGAACTCGATCTCGACTGCGCCGGTCCCGGCGACAGCCGCCCCCCGTCCATCCGATCGAACCGGAGATGAATCATGCCTGCGAAACGACGTTATGAAAAAGATCGCCTCGATCCACAGCGGGAATGCAAACTTTTCGACTGCATTTTCAATTGCGGCGAGGATTTCGGCGACGATCTGGAAGTAATTGGGCTGGTCCAGCCATCCGGCCGCATCCAGAACGCTGCCGAGCTAGACGCAGAATATACTATCGATTTCATGGAGGCTTCCCTTTCGGCTTGGCGGCGCATCGGTCGGCTCTGGCTCGACACGCATTGGTCCCAGGAAAAATTTCCCACCGAATATCACAAACTTTGGGCAGTCATCATGTTTGGCGATCCAGAGGAGAACGAAAATGTCAGATGACGGCGAATATTTGAAAGCATGGGTCAAAGAAAAGATGGCGATCATCAACGCTAATCCGACTTGGAGAGCACAAAGCTGGGCAGGCGTTTTCTTGTGTGGTTATGACCGGTTCAATGGCCTTGACCTTCGCGAGCCGTCCCTTTCGTGGAACGACTATCTCAAGCTTCTTCACCGCGAGGCTGAAAAAGCTTGGAAAGAGAGCGGCAGCATATTCCTCGCTGAACTTTTTCACCCAGCGGACCCAGACTGGAAATGTTGGGCGCACCATCAATTCGGCGACCCGCCCCGGCGATGATCGAGTGTCCGAACTGTCGTCACTGCTTCCACCCTCCCGGCCCGGCGGAAGCCAAGTTCATCGAGATGGTGGATGCCGTGAAAAAGAGCGGCTTCGCCCATCTGATGACGTGGGATCATTTCGTCCCGCCCAAGATCGCGGCTGAATTCATCGGAAAGACAGAAAAAACCCTCACGAACTGGCGATATAACTATGAGCATCAAGAGCTTTGGCGGCTCTCAGGACGATCGGTCCAATATTCCTTGAGAGAGGTCGCAATTTTTCTCACTCAATAGCCTTCTTGCATTGTCCAACATCCCGGTTCATCCTTTCCTTCGGCCACCCCTCAAGCGAAGCTCGCTCTCAAGACACGATTTTGGTCTTAGGGGGCCACGCACAATGACTGATCGTCTTGGAATGAACTTCGCGAGACTGGCAATCGCCAAGGCTCTTGCGTCGGGTGTCGAGGGTTCATCCTCGTCAATCAGCGGCGCGCGGCGCATTTCCGACGAACGTTATGGCGAGACCAGCCATGTGAGCAAGGCCGCACGCGGCGAAGCTTCCCACATCATGAAAACCGAGGTTGCGGCCGCATCTGCGGGGAACTGGGGCGCTGTCTTCGCATCAGCCTATCAGGACACAGCGCGGCAATTCTTTGGCGCTCGCGACAAGGGCGCGGTCATTGGACGCTTGAGGCCATTCCTTCGGCAACTGCCCCCCTTCACTCCATTTTTGACCAGTCATGGCGCGGCGACGGCGGCATGGGTGAAGGAAGGAGCGCCGCGTCCCGTCACCGCACAAGATTGGAGCCAGTCGTCCCTCTCCACGCTCAAAGTCTCATCCCTCATCGTCACGACCAAGGAACTGTTGCGTTCGGAAGATGACAATGCGGAGGTCGCGATTTTCAATGATCTTGTCCGGGCAACCATCGACGCCAGCGACCTTGCATTTCTCGATCCAAGCAACGCAGGTGTATTGGACGAGCGACCCAAGAGCGTCACCAATGGCCTCACGCCTGTTGTCGCCTCTGGTGATTTCAAAGCCGACTTGGAGCGTCTCGTCGGGGCTTTCGGCGGTGATCTCACTCGTGCCTTTCTCATAGCCCGGCCAGAGCTTTTTATTCAGATCAGCGGATTTGATTTCGCGTCGGTCGGCGCGCGCGGTGGTGAGGTCGCAGGCATCCCGGCGCTCGCCTCACAGGCGCTCCCGAACGACGGCAGCGGCAACTATCGGATGATCCTGCTGGACCCCAGCGGGATCGCCTATTGTGCCGATGAAGGCGCAACGGAAATCGAGACCAGCAAGGAAGCCGCGCTGGAGCTTCTCACCAATCCAACCAATTCGTCCAGCCCCGATCCAACGCCGCAACAACTGGTTTCGCTTTGGCAAACCGGCTGCGTCGCGATGGGCGTCCTGACCCACGAGAACTGGAAAATCGCACGCGCCGGATCGGTCTCGCTCATGAGCGGCATCGCGCCGTCCGTGGCGCCAGCGTCATAAGGGAGGCCACATTGGCAATCGAGAACATCAGCTTGGAAATTCAGGTCCAACTGGAACTTGACCACGTCGATCTTCCGGGCCGTGTGCGCCGGCAACTCATCGAACGTCTCACGCCGATCTTCGCCAGCATCGATCAACAGTTTGCGGCGATCCGCGAACACATTGGGATGGATGAGGAGCCGTCTTCATGACCGCAGAAGAATTTCTGAGGGACATGAAGGCAAACGCGGGCGACGATTTTCCATTGTCCATAGCCGTTCTCGAAAAGGTCTGGGCGATGAAGATGAAGACAGCCGACAAAATGGCATTTCTGGACGTGTTCATGGAAGCTGTGATCCCGCTGGAAGGCGAAATCAAGAAGCTCAACAAACGCCTCCAAAGGCTGGAGGGCCACAATGGCAACTGATCTCGAAGCGGCCTTCGAAGAAGCCAAGAAGAATGCCGCCGCCAATCTCTCCCGCTCCCTGGCTGGGCTATTGTCGGAGTTGTTCATGACACGCGACGAACTGGCAGAGGTGATCCGCACCACGATCATCGGCACCGGGGGCAAGGTCGATCAGATCGAAATAATCCGCTGCGAAAATGGCCGCGACTTGATGGTCTATTCCTATGCGTCGAGCAGCGATGACGCCTGCCACATCTTCGCGATGCCGACGCCCATAGCCTTGAAAGTGACCTGACCGATGCCGGAGCTACTTTACGCTGAGGATTTGGTCGACAGCATGGTCGAGAAGCTCAGCCGCGCCTTCGCAAAATTCGTGGCCGAGGCAATCGCAGAGGTCGTTCTGGACGCCACCAAGGAGGCGATGTCCGAAGCGATGATTGCCTATTCCGATTTGCCGGTTCCAGTCCGGCGGGAGTTGCAATGACGATTGCCTGATTCAGTTTCGACGGGCCGGGATCAACGCACCCAGTTCGTTGAGGGTGGGGGGCATCAACTCCCGTCGCTGTCCCCCACCAAGTATCAGTTCACACACCGGGGTGAGCGCACCCGGCGTGGAGAAGGGGGACAGGGCGGTCAGGTCGCTGCATACACCTGACCGCCTTCGTCTCAATTGGAGTTGGCCTCGCCCACCATTACATTTTCGTCTTTCAACATACCCAACAGCGATCGACCCAAGCTGTGCGCCCACACACCGGCGGCCGTGGTCGCAACAATCAAAGAATAGTCCGGCTGGGCCTGCGTGAGCTGCCTGACCGCCACCGCAATCACGCTTCCGCCTGAAAGGGCGTTGATGGCTGACGCCAACGATTTGATTTGCTCATTCGCCCTTTTAGCTTCCAGCACAGTCTGAGGTCGAAAAACATTGATCCTCCGGGCATAGAAATCCACCGTCCGATTGAAGATCATAGCGAGGTAGGTGGTCACCAAGACCAGCACGACCTCGTGAGGCACAATGCCAAAATAGACCTTTTGAAAGGGGATTTGCACAGAAATTAGGCAAAGAAGAAAGAATCCGGCTGTGGCCCAGTTTGGACCGCGCCAATTGATGAGCCCGGGATCGATTGGAAACATTGCCACTCAATCTTTCGCCAACTCACAATCGACCAAATTGACTTGGCCGCCGGAGGCTCCGACGATCTTGCCGATCGCGTTCACAACGTCTCCCTTCCGAAAAGTCGACAGCCGGTCGATGTCGCGAGTGAAGGTGAGTGTGGCTTCCCAGCCCAAGCCGTGTTCGCATAAGGTGGCGAAGGCGAAATCAAACCTTGGCCGATTGTCATCAATCTCCATCAACGGGCCGCTGACCTTCATCCACTTGCCGATATAAAGCGACAGAGCGGCCTTGGCTTGAATGTTGGTCATGCCTTCGCGGAGGCCCAACAAATATTGAGGGGTGATGTCGCTGTGAATGAAGATGCGCTCTTCGGGGGCGGGGATCATCTCAATCGATTTCGGTGGGGCTTTACCCCTTCGAGCTTCCGAACCCCAAGCAACGCGAGCTTGCCTCGCTTCCTTTTCCGGAACGAACCAGAGCAACAATCCGATGAGGGCAACCGCCCCACAGGCGAGCAAGCTCAAAAGCCCGGCCTCTGCCCCGAGCCGAAAATCTGTGATCTGAGCCACAATTCCGCCGAAAGCGCCCGCGCCGGTCAGAAGCTGCCCGCTGAGTTGCCTTGTCCCCATGATCTTTCCATATCAGATTGCGCGATTGTTGAAAAAGGGCGGCCCCGAAGGACCGCCCCAAGTTCAGTTCAACATCACCCCCTTAGTGAAGGGTGAAGCCCTTTTGGGCATAATCGAAGTCGCGCCGGGCTTCTTCATAGGAGAAGAATGCCTTTTCCGAGAGCGAGAGCAGGCAACCATGGGAGTCAGTTGCAAACCAACTCCACATGCCCGCCGAGTTCTCGTGGAACATCGGATTGACGACGCGGACAAGCGTCTGGGACATCATTTGCATGATGCGTCTCCCTGATTTTTGGATGATCGTTGACCCGCCAACCGTCTTTCGTGTGCGATCCGCCGATATGTGCACCCTTTCCAAGTCTGAGCCGAAGCCACAACTTGAGGACGCATGGAACACTGGGACCGGGGAAAGAAAATTCGGTGAGTCGCGGAAGCGTTTCTCAACTTCGTCAGGTCATGGCGGCCTCCTTTGGCTGGTGCGGATCGGAAGGGGCGAGCCCCAAGAGATCAAGCTATGCCAAGGAGGCGTTCGTTGTGAAGGGGCCAGTGGACTTATCCACCGAAAATGCGACAAATGGAGAACAGGCTCCTAAAAACCCGCAGAAATCCTCATCATTTTTGGTTGGAGGGGTCGGGGAGGCGGTCTGACCGCTCTCATAACCCTAAGTCACTGATTTTAATCACAAATTGGCGGAGACGGAGGGATTTTCTGCCGGTCATTCGTGAATAGGCTAACTTATTGAATTTATTAAAGCAACATATCGGGCGGGACTAAAATGCGGACCCATTTGTGGACCGGAAGTGGACCGTGGAAGCTCTGCTACTGCCGTTCATATTGATCAAAAGCCAGATGATTGCCTAACAACACCGATCAACCTTCGAAACTCTTCGTTATCCCGGTCCGATTTCCACAGGTTGATGAACTTGCAGACGATCTGGAGGTTGCCTGGCTCATAGTGTCCGTCGCTGTCAATACGGTCGAGGGAGCAGCAGAGCTGGTGATCTTCTCCGCCCTTAAACTGCAGCGTCAGCCCCGTGATAGCGCACAACCCCTCCTGCGCCTCATAAATATCTGCAATGTAGCCAGCCAATGTCTCACGACTGGAGAACCCAAAATCCTTGTTCTTCAGTGTACGAAGCACTTGCTGCCCATTAGCATTAAGTGCCGTCTCCCATGCGCCGTTGGCCATATCAAAAAATGTTATCTGCTTGGCGCTGAAATTACGCACGGGCTGTTTCCGAGATCCCACTTCGGTTTTGGCTCGCCATTCAGGGAGGTCGTGCCATTGGCTTAGGTCATGCCCTTCCACGAGCGCGACAGCATATTCGCCATAGCTATCTCTCAATTGCTGGAGCGTCGCTTCTGTGGCAAGGAAATCCGGCGCTTTGGGGTGCAATCCTTTCCACTCGAGACGTTGCCCAAGCTTATTGAGATTGGACCAAGGCAGAGCTGGCTTCCGGTAATAAATTACGTTGGCTGAGCGGCTGGGAAGAGGGTTCAAATCTGCACCAAGCTCAATCTTCGCGAGCACCGGCTGGGTGACGGTCCACCACAGAAATTGGCCATCGTTGTGAAGCCACAGATCATTTTCGCTCTCAACAATGATGGTAGCAAGATTGAACCACCTGCTCGCAACCGCCCGCGTTGGCGCAATTCCCTTGGCGGTCTTGAGATTCTTAAGGCAGAAATCGATGTATCCGTCACGGTCTCCCGCATCCCAATAAGTTGAGACTCGCTCATCCTGCATGGTGGCTACGTGATGATTGGTGAGGCAGTTCGGCCACTCATAATTTTCGCGACCGAAGTTGGCGACAAAGATTTTCATAATTTCCCCGTTTCTGAGTTACCTGAGGTGACTTTTGATGCAGTGGCGTTTCGGCGATAAAGGTGGTCATTCAGACGCTACCGACGGGCCATATTCAACCTCGTCAAGACGCGAAGCGGCCCGGCGGATCGATGCGAGTAAGTCTCTGTCGCCATCATTCGCTTCCCAAAGGGCTAGGCACTCACTCAAGATGGCATGAAACCGGTCAAAGGCATTGCGGTCTGCTTCTGTGATGCCCGTAAGCGCCGAGCAAACCGCCTTGGCTTGCTTGATGTCCGTTATGACTGGGGGAGGGTTGCGCACAATACGGTTGAATGTCGCGGCTCTGTTTCCACCCAATTTGCTATAAAGCGAACGCTTGCCGGATAGCAATTTGACAAGCTCGATGCGTGATTTCGGCTTCGCTACCCTGCTCGTTTTCAGCGAACCTATCGCCTCCTTCCGTGATTTCTGGGCGAGATGAAGATAGTAGAATATCGGCAATGTCCAACCGGCCTCATGACTCACCTGTCTAAAATATGCGAAAGGCTGTTCGACAGATGAACGTGTGACGAAATTCCGCAAAATCGCATCAACGGTGATTTCCTCTCGCACGGTCCGAACTGGCTGTATGCTGCCTGGAGGCATTACCTGTGCATCGCCGATAACCTTCAGCGTGGGCGCGCCCTCTATCTCGTCAAACTCTCCTTCCTTGATGAATTTGATTTGCTCCAGAGATACGGGATCGATCAGGATTGGGCGCTGCCCCCCTTCCAGCAGCCCGTTTGCCAGATTGGCTACCAGCGCGTTCGCAGGGCCTAATTCCAGAAGGCGCTGGACCATGGGCAGGATGGCTTCTCGACTTTTTTGATCACGTTCGTCAAGAATGGCCCGGAGGTCCGGATAGCTGATCGCCTTTGTTTCGCCTGGATACCGATAGTATATCGCCCCCTCAATGACATCGCCTTCGTTCTTGCTGGCGATTACTGGCTTCGAGTTATGAGGCTCGACGTGAACGACACCCACGGTCAGGGCGTCTAGCTTTAGCACTGCCACGCAAAAGCGAGGCGTCGGCGCAAGGGTTGACCGAATGACTTGGCTAAATTTGTTCTGGTCGGTCTCCACAAACCGGTCGTCCGGCAGCCCGCAGACCTCGAAATTGTGCGGTAGATCCTTGACGCCAAAAAACAGATAACCGCCGAGATTGTTGGCAAACCCGGCGATGGTTCTCAACGGCTTGCTGAAGTTTCGAAGGTGGAAGCCCTCCTTGCACTCGCTCTCGGCGCTTTCGCCCCTGTTACAGAACCAACGTCCGTTTTCGTCCTTCGTGAAGAAGGATTTGAGCTTTCGCTCGTCGATAGGATTAAGCGACTGTGGCGGCTCGCTGGCAATCGCCACGACCTGAGCCGATGGCTCGGCTGTCGTGAAATTACCCATGAACTCGGTCAGCACATCATCATGGGCCTTGGGTACATTCGCCCCGTAGGTGCGCTGCCTAATTTGCGTGATTCGGCCTGAGTTCACGGGCCGATCCTGACGATTGAAATAAAATTGGATGGCGTTGTTCGCCATACGCCGCGCAAGCATTGCTTTTATCAGGCTGATCTCATCATCTGTGATGCTCCGCTTTGGCATCGCACCGCCCCCCTCATGTTAACTTCCGCCCCCGGAAATAATTGTCCCGCGATGGCCGCATATCTTTATCGATCTCGTTAAGACGAGCAATCGGCGCATAGCCTGATCGAGAGGATTCTTGGAAACCGCAGTTATCCTGAGATTTGGCAGTGCCCTCGCCACCAACTGGTGACGAGGCCGGTTTTCGCCACTATCGTATACGCCGAGTATCTGGGTTCTTGGGGGAAATCGACCACAATGTCATCGTCGCTTCGTGATCTGATCGTTGCAAATCTGCCTGAGGATGGCTCGGCCATCGGCAACATGACGCTGCTGGCGCTGCTGCGGGAACAGGTGCCGGAACTTACGGACGAAGCCTTTGGTGCGGCAAAAAATAGCATGATTACTGAGGGCCTGCTGGGAAAAGGTCGGGGCCGGGGCGGCTCGGTGTTCCTGTTGAGCTTCGATGACGAAGACGACGCAGAAAACGAAACCGAGGATAACGATTTCGCGCTGGAGGCGGAGGAACCTGTCGGACCATCTGCCCGGAAGGTTGGCGTGAAAAAGAAGGCGGCGCGCAAGGCGCAGGGACCGGTGCAGGTGCTCAGCTATCGCCACACGGAGACCCGAGTAAACAATCCTGAGGTCGGCATGGTCCATCCGGAGAACGATCCTGACCAGCCTAAAACTGTCTGGAAATACGACCCCCATCTTGATCCGGCACTGATGTTCGACAGCCAGCGCGGGGCGGTCGAGAAACTGATCGATGATGCGCTGGGGTCCGGTGATGCCAATGCGATGCGTGATGCGCTGGAAGAGCTAAAGCGGCTTCAAACCCCCTATCTCAATTGGGCAGGCAAGGCGGAAGGAACGAGCTTTGCCGTCGATACCGTTTCGCTCCACGTGCACGAGCGCGTGGACCCAGCGACAATCCTTGCCAATGCGCGCAAGCGGCTGAAGGGAGAAAAGGCAGGCGAGGCATGGCGACAGGCAGACCTGTTCGCCGCCGCGTTTGAGAACCTGCCGCTCCGACAAGCCCTGGATTTCTATCATCACGAAAAGGGCTGGTCGAACCGCCTGATCGCGGGCGACAGCCTGCTGGTCATGAACTCTCTGCTCCAGAAGGAGTCGATGGCTGGCAAGGTGCAGATGATCTACATCGATCCACCCTACGGCATTAAGTATGGATCGAACTTTCAGCCATTTGTTGGTCAGAAAAAAGTTTCCGACAGCGACAAGGACGAAGACCTCAATCAAGAACCTGAAATGATTAAGGCTTTCCGCGATACATGGGAGCTAGGAATACATTCCTATCTTACTTATCTACGTGATCGATTGCTCCTTGCGCGAGATTTGCTTCACGAAACGGGGAGTGTATTCATTCAAATGGGTGATCAAAATGTGCATCATGCACGCACCCTTATGGACGAGGTGCTCGGAGCACAAAACTTCGTGGCTTTGATCTATTTTCAGACTGCGGCGAACCAAAATACCAATAGAATACAAAGGCTTTATGACTGCCTTGTTTGGTATAAGGGGTCTGGAAAGCTAAAGTATAATGATCTGTTCCGAGTTCGTGATCAGTCTGAAACTGATGCAACCTTTACTGCTTTCGATCCTCTCCTGGGCGAAAAATACAAGCCGGCCCAGTTAAAAAGCGACAATGGATATGACAGGTTGCTGCGTGCTGGACGACTGACGACAGACGGGGCTTACTGGAAGAGGTATGTGAAAGATTTTCCATATGTTCGCTACGATAACGTGTGGCGTGGCACGGTGGAGTCAACCTTTTCGAAGGACAAGGTCTACGTGGTGCAGACAAACAGAAATGTCGTTGAGCGCTGCGTTTTGATGACCACTGACCCAGGCGACTTGGTCCTTGATCCAACGTGCGGGTCAGGCACCACCGCATATGCGTCTGAGAAGTGGGGCCGCCGCTGGATCACGTGCGATACGAGTCGAATTGCTATCACCCTGGCGAAGCAAAGACTGATGACGGCTAGCTTTGACTATTATAGGCTGCGGTACCCGCATGAAGGTCTGGCAGGCGGATTTGATTATCGTTCTGAGCCACATATCACTCTGACGAGCATCATAGAGAACCCAGATATTGATATCATTTGTGATGAACAGCATCCGCTTGTTGGGAACGCGCTCGACAAACTGAATGACGCTTTGGAGGCCGCTCCCCCAGCATCATTCAAGCCATCCCAGGGCAAGCGTAAAGGGAAGCAAATAGACTTTGGGCGCGGAGATCGCCTTCTTGAGGACGAGCTGCCTTTTGAAGCTCCGGACGATTGGTCTGAGACCGCCACTAAGCTGCTCGACGCCTATCATTCAGCCTTACGGAATATGCGCCAAGCTATCGAAAGATCGATATCGGATCATGCGACGCTGACGCCGCTATACGACCAACCCCGCGTAGATGATACGCGTTTGCGCATCACAGGTCCATTTTCGGTTGAGGCGGTGCCTGCGCCAACAGTGCTGTCGCTAGATGAGTCTGGTCTGCCGGAACAGGCTGACGCGACAGTCGCACGCTCAGGTGAAACGTCGCGCCAAACGCAATGGCGCGACGAACTAATCCGCACCGGCATCCGCGCCAAGGGCGGGGCTATGCTGAAGTTTACCGACTTGGAGGCGATCCCCGGCGTCAAGCATTTGCACGCGTCCGGCACGCTGGATACGGGCGAACGCGTCGTTGTCAGCTTCGGCCCCGAACATGCCGCGCTGGAACAGAGGCAGGTGGAAAAGGCGCTGAGCGAGGCGGAAACGCTGCGCCCCGCACCGAAGTTCATCGTCTTCTGCGCCTTCACCTTCGATCCCGAGGCAGCAAAGGATATTGACGAAATCAACTGGCCGGGCGTCACACTGCTCAAGGCGCAGATGAATACTGACTTGCTGACCGAAGACCTGAAGAAGGCGCGTTCCTCCAACCAGAGCTTCTGGTTGATGGGACAGCCGGAGGTCGAACTTCGGTCCGTGGGAGAGGCATGGCAGGTCGAGGTTCACGGCTTCGATTATTTCGATCCCCGCGAAGGCACGCTTGTTTCAGGTGGAAAATCCAAGATCGCCATGTGGTCGCTCGACACCGACTATGACGGACGCAGTCTGATGCCGCATCAGGTCTTTTTCCCGATGGCGGGTACGAAGGATGGCTGGAACCGTCTGAAAAATACCATCCGCGCCGAACTTGACGAAGACCTGCTGGATCAATTCCACGGCACCGTCTCGCTGCCGTTTGAAGCCGGGGATCACCGCAGGGTCGCAATCAAAATCGTCGATGACCGGGGCATTGAGTCGCTCAAGATCATGAACTTGGAGTGACGGCGGTGACCAAGCCCAAGTCGCTCATCATCAACACGCCGTTCGTTTGCCCGCAACAGCATTGGGCGCCGAAGCAGGACGGCACGCTGGCTATTATCCCCGAGCGTCGCCTCGCCAGCTACGAGGTCTTTGACGCCCGCAACAACACGAGGCGGACGGAGACGCTCGAGCTTGTCGAGACAATCCGTTCCCGCGTCGATCAATGGCGCGATGCTGACTATCCGGGCGTCACCATCGTCACCCGCCGACTGCTCGAACATTGGCATGACAACACGGCGCGAGAATACCCTTTCTATTTCTGCCAGCTTGAGGCCATCGAAACCCTGATCTGGTGGCTGGAGGGGGCCGAGGAATACAAGCAGGGCATCCATGTGCCGGGCGACGGCGGAACATGGGAACGCCTTTGCAACAAGATGGCGACCGGTGCAGGCAAGACCACGGTGATGGCGATGATCATCACGTGGCAGGTGCTGAACGCGTTGACCTATCCAAAGCGTAATAAGGATTTCAGTCGAGCGATCTTCATCGTCGCCCCCGGCCTGACGGTGAAGGGGCGGCTTCAGGTACTCATCCCCAGCGCGGGGAGCTATTATGACGAGTTCAACCTATGCCCGTCCGAAGCCATGCGGCAAAAGCTCAATCAGGCCGAAATCCTGATCGAAAACTGGCACACACTCATGCCTGCCGCCGAGCCGAAACGCTCTGTGGTGAAAAAGGGCGCTGAGTCGGACGAAGCGTACACCCGGCGCGTTCTGGGCAAGCTGGCGGCGTTCAAGGATATCGTCGTCATCAATGATGAGGCGCACCATGCCTATCGCAAGCCTGCCGAACTCAAGATCAGCAAAAAGCAGGCCGCCGAGCAGGGCATCGACCTTGACGAAGCCACGCGCTGGATCGAGGGGCTGGACCGGCTGCACAAGACCC
>Ga0207951_100733_pt1 | contig 14440 bp, 12 predicted proteins | sample Subbio12Aug_8Bad_FD_184830 | JGI IMG/M metagenome (GOLD analysis project Ga0207951, IMG submission 184830) | Serpentinite rock and fluid subsurface biosphere microbial communities from McLaughlin Reserve, California, USA - CR12Aug_8Bad (SPAdes) | ecosystem: Environmental > Terrestrial > Deep... | reverse complement strand
TAGCCTGCCGCGAGAGCAGCAACAACAAGCCCTAGCCCTTTTTTCGGCGCTTGAACCCTTCTTTTCGCGTTACCTACTAGTAGGCGGCTTCCCCGAGACAGCTACACTCAACGATACGCAGCTAGCCCAGCAGCTCCTACGCGAAGACTGCCTAGACAGAGTCCTCAAGCGCGATATGGCGACACTCTTTGGAGTACGAAACGTACTAGACCTCGAGAAGGTCTTTGTATATCTCAGCCTCAACTCCGGGCAACTCATTGGGCAAGATAGCGTGGCGCGCGAGCTTAATATCTCTCGCATCACGCTTAATAGCCACCTTCAGAGCTTAGAACGCGCCTACCTCACCCTTACCTCACCCCCTCTTGACCATAAGGGCAACCGCATCCCGAAATCTAGGGCCAAGGTTTACGTTGCCGATGCAGCCTTACGCAATGCCGTATTGCTTAAATGGGAAGATGCCCTTACTGATGCCAGCTATCTAGAGAGCCTAGTAGAAGCAGCGGTGCTTTCTCACCTTGCAGGGCATTTCGAGAGACTGCGGCCTACCCTAGGGCACTGGAAGTCAATCAGGACGAGCCGCGAGCTAAGTACCGTGGCCTTTGTACCCGGCAGAGCACTAGTGGCCGCCCAGGTGAAATACCGCGACAGGCCAGATATACTCGGCAGCGACCCGCTGCTAGAGTTTTTAGAGCTGCGGCCCGAATGCCAAGGGTTCTTTGTTACTAAGTCTAGCCGAGACTATGGGCCTTTTGCTAATTCGAGCAGGATGTTCAGAATCCCAGCGTTTATGTTCCTTTATTTGCTGGGATAAGTTACCTAACAAGCACGCCAGCCTTGCGCACAGCCTCGACCAGGGTGAGCATGCCGAGTATTTCGCCCTGGGCTTTGGGCATAAGGTTTAGATACACATCCGGATCTATGTTGAGATTTCTAAACTGTACCTGGTTGACGTTAGTCTCTTCAATAAACTTGAGCAGCGCCTCTACTTCTTCCTCCCGATCTGATACCCCGGGTAAGACTAAGAGGTTAATAGATACGAATACACCCTGCTCGCGAGCGTATTTTACTGAGCGAACGACATCGGCGAAGCTATACCCCTGCTGGCGGTAATACGTGTTATATCCCTCCTGGCGTGGCGTGTTAAGACTTACCCGCAGCGAGTCTATGCCTGCATCCACCACAGCCTTAACACCAGCAAAATTACCGGCGTTGGTATTGGCGTTGATGCGGCCCTGTTTGGTTGAGGAGCGCACAGTACCAATGATTTCTGCGGCCAGCTCCCCTTGTACTAGCGGCTCGCCTTCGCAGCCCTGACCAAAACTCACCATATCGCCACCGCCAGTGAGATGCTTGACAGCGAGAGTTGCTACCTCTTCAACTGTCGGCAGAAAGTCGATGCGGTTCTGCGGGGACGGACAGCACTCGGAGGGCTGAAGGGAAATGCACCCCACGCAGTTGGCATTACACACGGGGGATAGGGGTAGTCCTGCTTCGAAACGGCGGTATATTATGTTTTGCGCTGTAAAGCAACCATATTCCAGCGAACAATGGGCCAACTGGGCTAATACCCTATTGCCCGCAAACTCATTCTTGCGCTCCTCTACTAAGGACTCTAGGTTATATGTATTAAAGAGCGCTGGATCCCAGCGGTACAGGTCTGCGGTGTCAGCCACAGCACTAGCCGCAACCCAAAATTGCCCCTCGCGCCAAGCTACAGAAGCGTAGCCGAACAGGGGCAGGACCTCTTGGACCCGCTTGTAGGCGGGGAGCAAAGTGCGAAGATATCCCTGCGGCAGCAGGGCAGCTACTGTCTGCGCGCCGCTGCGAGGGTAGAGCACGATGTTGCCTTGATCATCGAGAGCAACCGGAGCGCGCCCCGGCAGTACTACCAGGCTAGAACCCTTTGGCATTGGTATAAATTCTTCGGCCGTGGGCTCGATCAGGAGAGATCCCGTGCGGCTGACGGCGCCGTACTGCGGATCGTCGTAGACGAGACCGTTTTTGTCGGCGTAGACGAGGGTGAACATCGAGAGACCTCCTTTGAAACTAAAATCAAAAACCCAATAAGAAAACCGGGCCAATAATAGCCCTAGGTCCACATGCCATTGGATTAGCTTTTTAAGTTTTGGTTACAATTTGCAGTAACTTTCTTTAAAAGTATAGCACAAAAAAGCGGCCCGGAGGCCGCTCTGGCTATCGCCTGGGAAGATACTTGAGGGGGTCCATGAACTTGCTATTCATCCGCACCTCAAGGTGCACATGCGGCCCGGTGGAATTCCCGGTGCTACCGACCCTAGCTATGACCTGCCCCTGCACCACGCGATCACCTGCCTTAGCGAGGAGTTTCGAGGCATGTGCGTAGAGGGTCTTGTAACCTTCACCATGATCGATAATAACCGCATACCCATAACCGCCCATCCAACCTGCTGAATCTACTCTACCTGCTCTGGCTGCCTTTATGTCCTTACCAGTCGGGGCAGCTATGTCAAGCCCGCTATGACGTGAGGCCCCCCGAAGTTCACCAAAGAAAGAGCTGATTGACCCTGTGAGTGGCCATATATAGCCAGCGGAGCTCACCGCACTGCGTGAAGCCAGTGCCCCGGTGGATGCCGAAGGAATGTTAAGCACTTGCCCGATTTTCAACCTGTTGATGTCCGGTAGGTCGTTTGATTGGATTATCGCCGAAACAGTTACTCCATACTTTGCGGCGATGTAAGAAAGATTCTCGCCGTTGCGTACCGTGTGGCTTACTGGTAAAGGTGGTTCTGCGGCGAGAAGCAGTTTCTGCCCGGGACGGATCATGTCCAGATTAGTAATCCCGTTCAAGGCCGATAACTGTGCCACAGTAAGCTTGTACTTATTAGCGATGCCGGAGAGCGTCTCTCCGGAAGTGACCACATGCGTTAGCGTAGGTCCGCCCACTGCCGTGGGAGCTGGCGTAGTTGTGGCTGCAGGCTGTACGGCAGTGCCCGCTGACGCAACCACTAACTTGGGCATCTCGGGCATACTAGCTGCAGGGTTATCTTTAACAGGAGCTGCTTTGGGCACCACGAGTGGTTCTTGCTGCGGTGGCTTTCCACCGAGGGATAGTTGGTCTGCGACTAGGTAGGCTATGCGGTATTCGGGGGCTATGGCGCCGATGGGTAGGGTGCTCATGGCGGCCACGAAGATGGAGAAGGCTAGGGCCTTACGCAGATATGAAATGAATGTTGACACAGATTTTCACCTCGCCTTTTGTTACGGGCAAGTTCTCTTGTATTCTTGCCGCATTAAACGAGGTCTATGCAAACAGCTTTTTTCTTTTCGTGTTTTATGAGAAGTGCTATGCTGTAGCAGAAGACTGCTGTGCCCCCGAAGACATCGTGGTTTACCACGATGCACAAGCCTAGAAGCTGGCGGCTGGCGGCTAACGGGCGGCAATCCCCAAGCGACAAGCGACATGATATGAGGTGTTATTTAATGAAAGTTCTACACTTTGGCAGCTATTGGATGGGTGGCAACGATATTGTGGCCTTGATGGCCAAGGATTTGAAGGGCGTAACGGAGGCAAAGATTGTTGATACAGAGCTTTATACCGGTAGACCATCGCCCTGGTTACACAAAGATAGTGATCCCGAGCACCAGGCGGTAAACTGGATAAACGACGATAAGATGCTGGAATTAATGGCGAACTATACGCCTGACGCCGTAGTGTGTAACGCCGGCGGCATGAGTCTAACACCCGATATGCATAGAGAGTTACGCAGGCGTGGAATTGTTACCGTCGGGATTGCTCTATCTGACCCAGACGTCTTTGCTGCGCAAGGCCAGCATTACGCTAGTCTTTTTGACCTCTATTATACCAACGCTGAGGTGTCGATAGCCCAGTATGAAGCCATCGGCGTGAAAGCACGGCTGCTGCCATTTGCGGCCTCGCCCGAGTTTCATAGACCTATGCCTAGTGTGAAGAAGATTTATGACGTGATTATTGTCGGCCACCCCCGCGCAGATAGACTGGCGGCTGTAAAGGAGTTAGATAAGCATTTTAACGTAGGCCTATACGGCAAGGGGTGGAAACGGTGGGGCCTCATTCCCCGCAGTAGACAGGTAAACGGAGTGGAGCATGTAAAGGCGCTGAACACCGGCAGGGCCTATATTTCGTTCTCTAAGACTGTGGCTGGATTTATAAATGTGAAAGTTGGGCTGTTTGAGGCTGTGGCTTGCGGAACCGCGGTGTTTACGGAGGAATTCCCGGAGATGGAGAAGTACTTTGAGTACGGTACGGAGATAGTTGGTTACAGTTCGCTCGAAGAGCTAGTGCATAAGCTGAAGAATTACCTGCCTCATCCTAGTAAGCTAACTACCTTAGCAGAAAATGCGCGGGCGCGGCTCCTGCGCGACCACACCTGGGTTCAGCGGTGGGAGCAGGTGTTGGGGGATGTGGAGGTAAGGAGGAGAGGAACGAGGAGGTAAACGGTATCACTGACCGAGTCAAAATCAGTGGCACCGTAGCCCAACCGTAGCTCTTCTTAGGTTGGTAGCCTTACTTCGAACACCGCACCGTTTTCATTACGCACACTCACGCTGCCGCCGTGGCGTTCAACAATGGCCTTGACGATAGCCAGACCTAGGCCTGTTTGGCCGCTGCTACCTTTAGTAAAGCGATCAAAGACTTTTTCCATTAACTGCGGTTCGATTCCTGGGCCGTCATCGCGCACTTCGAACAAAAGTGCGTTTGCTTCCCTCGCCACAGCTAGACGGATTGTGGACTTAGCGTATCTTGCGCCATTAGCGATCAAGTTAGTAAACGAACGCACCAGCTTGTCAAAGTCGCCTGTGATTGTAATGTCTGGCATCTGCCCGCACTCTAGCACAAGATTTGCATCCAGCAGTATGCCACGCGTTGACTCCTCCATAGCCTGAACTAAGTCACCCACCCTAATACTTTCTTCGTTGAAGGCCTCGGCCTTAGAGGTCAGTTTGGAGAGGTAAATCATGTCATCGACTAATTTGCGCATGCGCACTGTCTCTCGCCCAATTACCTCTAAGCAGTGGGTAGCTTCATTGCCTACATAGACGCCGTCGCGCAGAGCTTCGGCGTAACCCTGGATATTCATGAGCGGTGTCTTAAGCTCATGCGAAGCATTCTGCACAAATTGTCGCTGAGCTTGCTCACCGGCCTGCAGCTGCCCAGCCATGGAACGCAACGAGGCGCTGAGCTCAGCTATTTCGTCGTCACCCGAGATTGTAGGTACAGCCTGAAAATCTCCGGCCGCAATACCATGTGCCGCCTGGTTAAGCTGCTGCAGCGGTAACGAAATCTTCCTAGTCCAAATGCCTCCAAGCATCGAGCTAATGAGCGCTACTACTACCGAAACAGGCACCAAAATAGACATGATGCCGCGAGTGATGGCAGCAAGGTCCTGCAGCTGCGTTACGGCTAGTATATACCCCGCCTTGGTCCCCCCCCGCTGTACCGCGGCAAGGGCAAACACGTGCTGGCTATCCTGTAAACGCGAACGTTCACTACGGCTCAAACGCGAGGAGTCTTTCAGAGGGACATCAAGCAGTCCCCCGGGCTGAAAATGGCGCAAGGTGCTGGCTACTACCCGTCCGGATGTATTGAGCAGCACTATATCCATGCCCACAGACCTACTAGCAGTGCGGATCCTAATGGCGTTTTGTATTGGGTCGGACATATCGATGGTTTGCGCCAGCAACGTAGCCGCCTCGTAGAGCTCATCTTGTGTGGTACGAATGACGTGGTGCTTGAGCAAGTAGTTAGAGCTAAAGGCCAGCAACAAGCAAGCAAACAGGGCAAATACCGTATTGTACCAGGAGATGCGACGAGCGAGCTTAAAATCACCCATCAATCCGATACCCATAGCCCCATACAGTCTTAATCTCGATAGTCGATACGCCGTCTAATTTCTTGCGGATGCGGCGAATTAGATCATCTACCGAACGGCTATCGCCTACATAGGCATAGCCCCACACCGCAGTAACCATTTGCTCACGTGTAAAAGCGCGGCCGACATTATCTATCAGGTAGAGCAGGAGTTCAAACTCTTTGTTTGTGAAATCTAGAGTATACTGTCCACAGCGCACTAGCCTTGCGGCTGAATCAATAGTGAGATCCTTAAAGGGTTTGAGCCCGCTCACCGCCACTGACTGCTGTTGGTCTACGCGGCGAAAGATAGCCCGTATGCGCGCCAAGAGCTCGCGGGGGCTAAAGGGTTTGACCAAGTAATCATCGCCGCCCAGCTCAATCCCTAGGATTCGGTCAAATTCCTCGCTGCGAGCAGAAACAAAAATAATCGGCGTCTCGTATTTGGCCCGGATGCGTTTGCATAGCTCTAGGCCATCAATACCCGGCAGCATAATATCTAAGACTATTAAGTCAGCACCATTGACCTGCAAGGCTTCAAGCACGCCTTCGCCGCTGGCATGCAAATAGACCTTGTAGCCCTCGTGCTCAAGGTAACGGCCCAAAAGCTCGCGTACGTTTTGCTCATCCTCCACCACGTGAATACTACGCATGTAATCCCTCTCTCTAGGGGTGGGAGTTCGACCCAGGGCACAACATGTTGTGCCCCTACAATCGGGCGCATGATGCCCCTACAATCGGGCTACTCTTTATCTCCCGAACCTCTTTAGGATACCCTTAAGACGCATCATGGGGCGTTTAATACCACGGTCAGGGCGCAATTCGCGGAGCTCCTCTAAATTCTCTGCCGCTTCGATTTTAGTACGAATCTCGGCCGCATTTTCTAAAACTGCTTCGGCGCGCTTAAGCATGTTCTCCGCCATCTTGTCGGCGTTCTTCTCAATGTGAGCTGTCCTATACTCTTGCTTAGCTTTGGCCTTGTTGAGCCACTTGGCCGCGAGTTCCTGATCTGTAGCCTCAGCCGCCCTTTGTTGCGCTAGCTCCAGAGCCTTAGCCTGCGACTCATCAGCCTTAGTCTTAATGTACTCTAGCAGGTTGTCCTTATTAGCAAGGACCTCTTCTGCCTTGGCTACTAGGGCCTCGTGGCGTTCGAGGAGTTTAGCCTTGAGGGTTGCGAGGCCTTCTTCTGTCAGAGCCTGCCCGGATGAAGCTAGCGCACCCTGCGCTATCAGACAGAACAACACTGTAAAAACAAGAATCTTCTTAAACATTGAACCACTCCTTTTCGAAGGGAAGACTATTTTGGATTCTGCTCCCCTGCTACTCTTAGTTTACCCGCAAGCTATCGCAAGAGTGGGAGAGGAGTGTGAAAAAAGTGTGAAATAGCCGCCTGCTAAGCGCCATGTGCCACGTACCGGCCCTACTAGCACCCCCGCTTTACAAACGTCTTCCTATCGAGCATATGCGTGGCTTCGACGAGGCGGATGGTGCCGGTTTTGCTGCGCATGACAATGGAATGGGTTGAGGCTTTTCCGCCAAAGTAGCGCACTCCACGCAGGAGATCTCCATCAGTAATACCTGTGGCAGCGAAAATAACGTCGTTACTACTTACCAAATCGTTGAGGGTAAGCACTAAGCCTATATCCTTTAAGCCCATAGCTAGGGCGCGTTCTGCCTCCAGAGGCGAACCTGGTACTAACCTGGCCTGCATTTCGCCGCCTAGGCATTTGAGCGCAGCTGCTGCCAGCACACCCTCCGGCGCACCGCCAATGCCGAGCAGCATATCAACACCGCTCTCGCCAAAGGCAGTAGCCACAGCAGGTGCCACATCACCATCGGTGATAAGTTTAATGCGCGCACCGGCTTCCCGTACTTCACGGATGATTCTGGCGTGGCGGTCGCGGTCTAAAATTACCACCGTCAGGTCCTCAATACGGCGCCCCTTAGCCCGCGCTACACGCGCCAAGTTGTCTTTAATCGGGGCGTCGAAATCAATACAACCCCTGGCCTCAGGACCTACAGCTATTTTATCCATATACATATCGGGTGCGTGTAGTAGCCCCCCCTTTTCTGCCACTGCCAATACAGCGATGGCATTGGGCAATCCTTTGGCTACAAGACTAGTACCTTCTAGCGGGTCAACCGCAATGTCTACCTCCGGAAAATCTGCTCCACCCACGCGCTCACCAATATAGAGCATCGGGGCCTCATCCATCTCCCCTTCGCCAATAACAACGGTACCCTTAATTTGCACCGTATCCAACATCGCCCGCATGGCGTCAACCGCAGCGGCATCTGCCGCTTCCTTCTGCCCCCGACCCATCAGGCGGCCGGAGGCGATGGCGGCGGCTTCCGTTACTCTCACAAACTCTAAAGCCAATTCTCTTTCCATAATCTCACCCCTTATCTGGTTGGTTCTCAGTTCTCGGTGCTCGGATCCCAGCACTCGTAATCCTAGGCTTCTGCTGCATCCCCGTCTTTCGTTCTATACTAATGATGCAATAAGGCCGTTTAGCATACGCCCAATCTGGTTGCAGTGTTTGTAACAAGCGAATACAGGGTCTCGGTCAAGATAACCCAAGTCGATAGAAAGAATAAGACAACTGTGCAACTCCAGTAGAGAACCTCGGGACATAAAAAGAAAGTGGCGGAAGTCCTTCCGTGTAAACCTACCTTGCCCTTCAGCGATGTTTGACATCACTGATACAGCGGCTCTACGCATCTGCTGAGCCAAAGAGTACTGTTCCCTATTGGGGAACTGTTCTGTCAAGTTATATACTTCCTTAGCCATTATCCTGACCTGCTGCCACACCTTCAACTGCACAAATCCTTTGGGCATATGAGATCACACCCCTTTTCTGGGCACTGAGAACTGAGAACTAAAGTCTACTTACTCACTTTCTTCCAATCATCCATAAATCTCTCTATCCCACTCGTCGTCAACGGATGACTTATCATCTGTTGCACTACCTTGTACGGCACCGTAGCGATATGCGCGCCAGCGAGGGCTGCTTCGTGCACGTGTTGTGGGTGGCGGATGGAGGCGGCAATTATCTCAGTAGGGAGGTCGTGGATGGCGAAGATATCAGCAATGTCTTCGACTACCTTCATGCCGGGGCTGGAGATATCGTCTAAGCGCCCGACAAAGGGAGATACGTAGCTAGCGCCAGCGCGGGCAGCGAGGAGGGCTTGGTTGGCAGAGAAAATTAAAGTCACGTTGGTCTTAATGCCTTCTTTAGTGAGGGTAGCAACAGCTTCGAGCCCAGCTTCGGTCATGGGTATTTTAACGACAACATTAGGAGCAAGCGCGGCTAGCTCGCGGGCTTCGCGCAGCAGGCCCTCCACGTCTAGGCTGATCGCTTCTGCGCTCACAGGTCCGGGTGTGGTGGCGCAGATTTCCTTTACGGTAGGATGAAACTCCTTGCCCTCCTTGGCTATGAGGGTGGGGTTGGTGGTAACGCCGGCTATAACGCCGAGCTTTACTGCTTTGCGGATCTCGTCGACGTTAGCAGTGTCTAAGAAGAATTTCATGTGGGGGACCTCCTCGAAGTTAATAAAATCAAAAAAACCAACCAAAGGGGAACTGCTTTGGCTACCCCTAAACAGCCATGACAGCTACATGAGCCGACACTATCAGCTTCGCTGTGAGGGGCAGCGTGCACAACGGCAGGATCTTAGGCTTACCTTTAGCAGTGCGCTCCATAGCAATGATTACCCATCTCCCTTCTGACAACTCTAGAAATATCATGGCATGTCTAGCTATTACCTATTCTATGTTAAGGAGCGCATTCCTTGTAAGGCTACGCAAAAGTAAGTGAAAGCCAACCTAATGGTAGCGCCAAAGAAGTAGAGGCCCGGATTGCCCGGGCCTCTAGTAGTTACTCTTGTTCAGTTCGTATCTTCTACTTGTCTTTAGGAGCCTCGGCCTTGTCGTTTCCTATGGGCTTATCCACAGGGTTCTCTCCATTTTCAACTTTTATCACAGGTGACGTCCACATTTCCCAATGCTCTGGATTAGAAGCGTCACCAAGCGCCTTTAGTACCGACAATTTTACCACGTAAGAACCATTGGGTATCATCGATTCTTTGTTGCCCTTGGTAACAACTCCATTCCAGGCAAATGCAAAGAAGCCACCTGCGGTAGAGTTGCGGGGTAGGTATTTGTATTCAAAGGCCTGATGCATGTATTTGCCTGTTCCTGTCTCATAGACTTCGGCCTTGAACAGTTGAGGGTGATGGTCAAAGTGTACTAGGAAGTAAGGGATGTCTCCATTTGTGAAAGTGAAGGTGGCATCACCCTGCTTATAGTACGAACCACCTTCTAGGCTTGCCAACCACGGAAAGATATTAGCAGTGGGGGTAAGTACTATTCTCTTTTGGTAGTCGCCCTTATAGCCAGCGTAAGGTACGCGTAGGATCCTCTCGTCGCTACCAGTGAACACTAGGTACCCACCGTATAACGCACCCTCCGCCAGTCCAGGGGCCGTAACAGTTGCTTGTACAGTTGCCGTTGCACCAGCCGCAATAGTAATACTGGGCACACTGAATTCTACAGTGGCAAAGCCCGCTTGGGCGCTAACTAAGAAGGAGTTTGGACCGGTAGCGAGCGCGGGTGTGTGAGATAAGGTATAGGTGACGGCTGAAGGGCCATCGTTCTCAATGCTAATTGTACTTACCGACGGACCAAACTCGCTTTCCCCCAGAGCCAGTTTGGATGGCTCTATCTTGGTGGTAGCTAAGATTGCGTCTGTAATATTAATCATGCCGGCACCCTGGCGGTGAACCTGATCAAGATACCCTAGGCCAGGATTTCCTTGCCAGTTTTTAGGCTGGGCAGCATTCTGCAAAATCGTGCGGACAGCCTTGGCCGAAATTTCGGGTCTGGCCTGCAATAACAGTGCTGCCGCACCTGCTACATGAGGGGAAGACATTGAAGTGCCACTCAGAGTAGCATAGCCGCCAAGAGCCATGGGGTAAGCGGAGTAAATTTGGCCGCCGGGGGCACCTAGGTCGGGTTTCAGGCTGAGATCAGGTGCTAAACCATAGGAGCTGAAGGAAGAAATGCGACCGCCTGTAGCATTGGGTGAACTGACCATATTTTCGGTCCAGGTAATTCCTACAGTATGGCCTGCAGTAAACAGATCGTCGATTTGTTCACCTTCAACCTGAGAAATCATCACTACGGGGATGGTGATAGGAACAGCACCTGCCACAGTCGGGCTTACACTGCCTGGAGCGTTATTGTACAGCACCACCCCTCTGGCCCCTGCGTTTTGGGCATTGAGAGCCTTTTGATAAAAACTTACTGAACCGCGCCGTATCAGCGCGACTTTGTCGATTAAGCTGCCGGCAGGGAGAGGATTCGCTGCGTCAGCCAGTGAGGTTTTTGTACCAGTACGGGCCATAGCGAAAGTGCCCGACTTTGGTGGGGCTGGAGCGGCTGTAGCAGCTGTGTAACCCACGGCGTTCCCACCAGGAGAAACCGTGAAAGACGGCAAGTATACATGGCTGTTATCAAAGGAAGCTACACCAATAACGTCTTTGCCAACGCCAGGAGCACCCACAGCATACAAGCCGCTAGTGCCGCTATTGCCGATAGAGGCAACCACTACTACACCCTTTCTAACTAAGCGGTCGCTGGCCACAGCGGTGGGATATTGCGGCCACTGGAATGCAGCTCCGATACTCATGTTAATTACATCCATATCATCAGCAAGAGCCCGCTCCATGGCTGCCAATATTACGTCAGCCGTGGTCGAACCCACGGTGCCAAATACCTTGTAGGCACCAAAGGTTACTTCTGGAGCTACCCCCTTTACTCTACCCTTCGCCCCCACAATTCCGGCCACATGGGTGCCATGGCCGGCCTTATCCATGGGGTCTAGTTTCGGTGCGGCGATGGGATTAAACGTAGCATTGGCAGGGTTTGCATCGAAGGCATCCCCCACAAAGTCATACCCTGTGTACACGCGGTACCCTGGGCCGAAGCCGCCGCCTAAATCCGGGTGAGTATAGTCAATACCGGTGTCAATTACGCCGACCTTAATTCCCTTGCCGGTAAACCCTAGTTCATTCTGTGCATAGTCCGCTCCAGTCATAGCAAGGGCCGTAAAAAGCTCTGGGGTTTCGGTAGGATAAACCGGAGGAAGAGAGAACAAGACCACAGGGTATAGGGCCTTGACCCCTGGAATCAGGGAGAGCTTGTCAACATCCTCGGGAGCAACACTCACAGAAAACCCGTTCCATAGGCTATCAAAGGCAAATCGTTCTTTGACCTTTAGCTTAGCGTCTTTCACCTGAGAGCGGAAAGCATCTTTTTCTTTACAAAGAGCTGTATAATTTCCGCCCTCTACTAACGGCGAGCCGGAGAGTTCAACAAACCACGCTACAGGGGTTTCGTCAATCATAGTACCGGACCACATGATCGGTGCGGGAGTCAGCGGCTGCAATGTGGGGTAGTTTCCTGCACCAGCAGTTACGGATACCAGCAACATCAGAACTACGAAGATGGCAAGCTTCTTTCTCACTGAACAAACCTCCTTATTTAGTTCAACTGCTATGCTGCTCCAATTCTTGCTGTTGATAGACTATACTGCCCTAATGTCAAATTTATGCCTGTACATCGGACAAGCAAAAAGACACCTGCGCCCGATAAAACACTGAGCCCTAGAAAGCAGTAGGCTCCGTCCCTACTGCTTTATCCCAAGCATTCTGCGGGTTTCGTTGGGGGTGGCGACCTCGCGGCCGCACTCCTTTGCTATCCGCACAATGCGAGCTACCAATTCCGCATTGCTCTTAGCTAGAACTCCGCGTGAGTAGAAAATGTTATCCTCAAACCCCACCCGCACGTGGCCGCCAAGGACAATGGACATCACTGCCAAGGGCAGCTCAGCCCGGCCTATACCAGCCACCGTCCACGTAGCATTCTGGGGGATACTCTCGATTAAATGCATCAAGTTCTTTGGTGTACCAGGTAAGGCCCCCGGCACGCCCATCACAAAGTCAAAGTGGACCGGCTCAGACAGTAAGCCCTTCTTAACTAGATTGAGAGCATTCTGTATCATTCCCACTTCAAAGACCTCTACCTCAGCCTTTACACCGTTCTCTTGTATGGCCCGGGCAATCTTCTCCATATACTCTTGGGTGTTAAGGAAAATATCTGCCCCGAAGTTAACCGTTCCGGTGCTGAGGGTGGCCATTTCAGGCTTAAGACCTATAGGCGCAATCCTCTCCTCTATCCTTGCGGTTACAGCCCCACCGGTAGATATCTGCACGATAATATCGCACTTCTCTTTAATGAGCCTAATAGTCTCTGCAAAGACGGCCTTGTCTTGTGTTGCTTTTCCATCTTTATCCCGCACATGAATATGTACGATACTTGCGCCAGCTTGGTAGCAGTCGAACGCTGCGTCGGCAATCTCTGCGGGCGTTAACGGAATATAAGGCGTCTGCTCACGCGTAACCTCTGCACCAACGAGTGCGGCGGTTATGATGAGTTTGGACATGGGGGCACCTCCCTTTAGTAATCATGAAACATGAATCGTGAAACATGACCAAAAGCCCTAAGACCCGCCTAGGGAGCTTTGGCAGAGCCTTTGCGTCTAGCAACATTTTTCCTGATGTAGCCCTGTAGACCCACTATCATCCTGCTAATCTCATCTGCTTGCGTAAAAAGGCATCTATATTGGTCTTCCGGCAAAAAACCTAAATCCTGTGCTAAGAACATTAGATAGACTACTTCAGATAAAGACGCCCTTGCGATACCAAGGTAGCGATGCAGCTCGCGGTCGTTCCGATGGCCCTTACCTTCGCAGATGTTCGTAGGCACAGATACAACAGCACGCCTAAGCTGACTGGTAATGCCATATAACTCTTCCCTAGGGAAGTTTAGTGAAGACTTATAGACTGCTAGCGCGTTTGTGGGCCTGCCTCACAAGTGGCATGCTCGAGTATGCATGGGGCACCCACTCCCCCGTGAAGGTCATGTTTCATGATTCATGTTTAATTCGCTGCTTCGCAGCCGGAACCACACACGTCCCACTCGCCCTACACACCAGCATCGGCTCATCCAGGACTTCCGCTGCGGAGGGATTCTCGGGGTCGTTAAGCGCCCTAATCACCTTGTACGCCGCAAACTCCATTTTCCGCGAGGTATTCCCTACTTTGGTGATCTCCCCGTGGACTTCGATATAATCGCCGGCGAAGGTCGGGGCCTTAAACTCTACCATATCGTAGGCGACAAAGAGGCCTTCGTCGCCGTCGTGACGGATCAGCAGCTCGGTAGCCACATCGCCGAACAGGGCTAAGATTCTGGCCCCATCCACAAGGCCTCCCCCATAGTGGGCCTCGTGCAAACTTATGCGCAGTCTAATCATTGCTTTCATTATATATGAGCACCTCCCGATACTTGTCTAGCATTACCTATTCTACCTCAGCCCTGCTCTTTCCTTCTAAATAGCAACAGAGCAAACAAATAGAAGAACGAAATCGCTCCAGCGATAGCTTAAGTTAAAAAAAAAACGAAAAGGTACGCCCATTTGTGTTATTGTTTAATCGCCAAACCAAACAAAGCAC
>Ga0207951_100731_pt1 | contig 14455 bp, 13 predicted proteins | sample Subbio12Aug_8Bad_FD_184830 | JGI IMG/M metagenome (GOLD analysis project Ga0207951, IMG submission 184830) | Serpentinite rock and fluid subsurface biosphere microbial communities from McLaughlin Reserve, California, USA - CR12Aug_8Bad (SPAdes) | ecosystem: Environmental > Terrestrial > Deep... | reverse complement strand
AAAACCCGCTGAAACCGCCGTTCAAACTGTTGAACGAAAAAGCCTGACCCCCCCCCTCGTCATGGAAGCCAACGCAATGCGCGAGCATATCACCCTCACCCAGTTCATCATCGAGCGGCAGCGCACAATGCCCGCAGCCTCCGGCAGCTTTACCCTGCTGCTCAACGACATCGTCACTGCCTGCAAACGGATTGCCCACCTCGTCAACCGGGGCGATCTGATCGGTGTGCTGGGTAGCGCGGGTACGCAAAACATCCAGGGTGACGTGCAGAAAAAGCTCGACATCATCACCCACGACATCATGGTGTCGGCGCTGGGCTGGAGCGGTCACGTCAGCGGCATGGCCTCCGAGGAGGCAGAAGCGCTCATCCCGGTTTCGGGTCAATACGCCAAAGGCCAGTATCTGGTGTTGTTCGACCCGCTCGACGGCTCATCCAACATCGACATCAACCTGACCGTCGGAACCATTTTTTCCATTCTGCGCTGTAGCGAGGGCGCCGAACCCGAACTCAAGGATTTTCTGCGGCCTGGCCGCGAACAGGTGTGCGCCGGTTTCGTGCTGTACGGCCCATCGACCCTGCTGGTATTGACCACCGGCAACGGCGTCGACGCTTTCACGCTGGATCAGGACATCGGCGAGTTCATCCTGACCCATCGCAATCTGCGCATTCCGGACGAAACCAGCGAGTTCGCCATCAACATGTCGAACCAGCGTTTCTGGGAAGCACCGGTCAAGCGGTATGTGGACGAATGCGTTGCCGGTAGCGATGGCCCGCGTGGCCGCAATTTCAACATGCGCTGGATTGCCTCGCTGGTGGCCGATGTCTACCGCATTCTGAATCGCGGCGGCGTGTTCCTCTACCCCTACGATGTGCGCGATAGCTCGCGGGCCGGACGTTTGCGCCTGATGTACGAAGCCAACCCCATGGCCTTCATCGTCGAACAGGCGGGCGGTTTGTGCAGCAGTGGTCGGCAACGCATCATGGACATCGAACCCGGCGACATCCATCAGCGTGTGCCACTGATATTCGGCTCCCGAAACGAAGTCGAACGCATCGTCAACTATTACGCATCAGCGGACGATTGAATATGACTCATAGTCAAGTCAGTTGCAGCCATTGCAGTCTGGACAGCTTGTGCCTGCCGCGCGGTTTGTCGCAAAGTGAAATCAATGACATCAGCAAAGTTGTCAAGGCGCACAAAACCTTGCAGCGCGGCGACTTCATCTACCACGAAGGCGACCGCTTTCGCGGCATTCTGGCCATCAAGTCGGGCAGCGCCAAACTGGTTGCCAACGATGCGCACGGCAACGAACACATCATCAGTATCCTTTTGCCGGGTGAGTTATTGGGCTTCGATGGCTTGTCGACCGAACACCATGGCTGCGCCGCGATTGCACTGGAAACCATGATGTTCTGCATCCTGCCAGCCGATAGTTTGGAACACTTGTTTCAAACGTTGCCCGGCCTGACCCGGGAACTGTTCAGACACACCGGCGAAAAGTTTCTGGAAGACCGGAATCAACGGGTGCTCAGCAAGCGCCCGGCTGAAGAACGCCTGGCCTATTTTCTGATTAGCCTGTCGGAGCGATTGCACCGCCGTGGTTTTTCCGCATCGGAATTCAAGCTGTCGCTGACCCGTCAGGAAATTGGCAACCATCTGGGGCTGGCGCTGGAAACCGTAAGCCGGTTGTTGAAGAAGTTTCAGGATGATGGCCTGATCGGTGTGCGGCATCGCTTCATCACGCTGCGCAATCCGTCCGCCTTGCGCAACATCCTGCAAGCGCGTGAGTAATGCGGCGCTTTTGGGATACAGCTAAAAATAACGTCCGCATTTCGCCTCTCCATCAGGGAGAGCGAAGCGAAGGTTTGGGGCTGGGGTGAGGGGGGGATACAGGTAAGCTCCTCTTGTTCTCACGCTCTGTGTGCCGAGCTTGCGCCACGCAGAGCTTGAGGCGCACACCGCATCAATCGCAATCGATACGGTGCGCGTTGCTTACCGCCTACGGGCTGGCTGGCAGGATTTTCCCGTCCATGCTTCGACTGTGCTCGGACGAACGGGAAAAACCTTATCCGGTGAAATAGAAATCCCGGATTTATCGCCTGTGCCAGATGGAAACGCCTCTGAGCAGATTCAAGGCTTCGTGAAGCGGATAGTCACGGGCGTCTGGGTCGGATTCTGCGGCTTTTTCAGCGGCGTCCTCTTCATTCGTGCCACGATCATTCGCGTCTTTTTCCTTGGCTGAGGGTTTTTCAAGGTGCCGGGTCAAATCGGCCTCTTTCACCACGTCGACTCGCTTGCCCAGCGCCTCCAGCCTAAAGCGTGCCAACGTGACATCGGGTTCGATGCCTTCGGCCTGAATCGAACGTCCAGATGGCGTGAAGTAGCGTGCGGTGGTCAATTTGATTGCGCCGCCGTTGCTCATCGGCAATATCGTTTGCACCGAGCCTTTGCCAAAGGATTTTTCACCCATGATGACAGCGCGTTTGTGATCTTGCAGGGCGCCCGCGACGATTTCCGATGCCGAGGCAGAACCTGCATTGATCAGCACGACAATCGGTGCACCATCGATGATGTCATCTGGGGTGGCATTGAAGCGCATTTCCGAGTTGCGGATACGGCCTTCGGTGTAGACGATCAGGCCCGATTGGATAAAGGCATCACTGACATCGACGGCGGCATTCAGTACGCCACCCGGATTGTTGCGCAAGTCCAGCACGATGCCTTTCAATGCGCCTTCGTTTTCCTTTTTCAGGTCGTCGAGTGTGTCGACCAAGCCTTGACCGGTTCCCGACTGGAAGCTACTGATGCGAACATAGCCATAGTTTTTCTCCAGCATGCGGCCTCTTACGCTTTTGACCTTGATGATGTCCCGGGTCAGTTCAAATTTCAGCGGTGCCGCCTCGCCTTCACGAATGACGGTCAGTACGATTTTGCTGCCTGGTTCGCCTCGCATGATTTTGACGGCTTCCGGCAGGCTCATGCCTTTGACCGGTTTGTCGTCGAGACGCACGATCAAATCGCCGGATTTGATACCGGCACGCTGTGCGGGGGTGTCGTCGATCGGTGAAACCACTTTGACGAAGCCACTTTCCATGCTGACTTCAATGCCCAGGCCGCCAAACTGGCCTGTCGTGCCTTCTTGCAGTTCCTTGTATTCTTCACTGAGCAGAAAAGCGGAGTGGGGATCGAGGCCAGACAGCATGCCGCGAATGGCATCTTCCAGCAGTTTTTTGTCCGACACGGGCTCGACATAATCCTGTTTGATGCGACCGAAAATTTCGGTGAAGAGCCGGAGTTCATCGAAAGGCAAAACGTTGATGTCATCCGTTTTGGGCGCGGGCGCAGTCTTTTCGGCCAGAACGCCGCTACACAAACTGACTGTCGCTCCCAAAAGAAAGCCGGTCAGCAAAATTAAAACGTTTGTATTTTTCCGCATGAATATAAAGACTCCAACAACGTGAGATTCCTGAAAAGATTAATTTCTGTCCGGCTTTCGGCACCAGTGTTCCGGGTCGACGGCGCGGCCTTGCTTGCGTATGCCGAAATAAAGCGCCGCCTGCGCTCGTCCGCCGCTGCGGCCGACGGATGCCAGACGATCCCCGGTTTTTACGACATCGCCAACCCGTTTGTGCAGGCTTTGATTGAAGCCATAAAGCGTCATGTAGCCTTTGCCGTGATCGACGATGGTCATCAGGCCGTAGCCACGCAGCCAATCGGCAAAAACTACCCGGCCTGAAGCGACGGCCCGGATGTCGGCACCTTCCCGGGCGCCGATGACGGTGCCATCCCAGCTTGTCTCGAAACGCCGGTCGCCAAACCGTTCGACGATGTCGCCTTGAACCGGCCAGGGTAACTGGCCCTGGAATTCGGCAAACGGCTTGCCGGAAACGATTGGCGTGGCAATCGGCTCTGGAGGTTTGCTCGGGGCAGGCTGGGCTGGCGGTTCCCGCTTGGGTGTTTGAGGAGCTGTGACGACGGGCGGCGGCTGCAATTGCTGGGCATTATCATCAGATTTTTGCAAGGACGCTACCAGGGACTCCAATTTTTTTTCATCGTGTATCAGCGATGACAACTGACCCTGTTTGGTTGAATAGGCTTGCCCCAGTTCCGCGATAACTTGCTCGCGCTGGTGTTTGACGCGCTGTAAAGCCTCGGTTTCCTGTTGTTTTTTCTGCAATGCAATTTGCAGTAATTGGGTTTCGGTGGTTTTTTGTCGCTCCAGTTGCTGCATGTCGGTAACGCTGTTTTTTATCGTTTCGAGCTTCTGGCCGCGCGCTTTGCCGATATAGTTGAAATACGTCAGCATGCGCCCCGATAACGCGGCGTCTCGCTGGTTCAGCAACACCTTCAAGCCATTCTGTTCGCCCATCGAATAAGCCGCTTTTACCAAGGCTAAAAGCTCGGTCTGCTGGCTGGCTATGCTGGCCTGGGTTCGAATTATTTTGTTTTTGATGTCTTGCAGCATGCGTTCTTGCTGATTGATTTCGGACTTGATGCTATCTAGGCTGTTGATGAGTTCGCCATATTGTTTTTCAAGCGATTTCAACTGGTTGACCTGAGTCGACTTTTCGCTAGCCAGATCGCGAACATCCTCAGCTATCTCGCGGATACGCGCTCTGATGTGTTTGAGTTCTGTGGATTTGTCGGCGTCGTTTGCGACACAAATGGCTGGCAACAGTGCCAGAAATAGCCAGTGGCGTGTGTTGCGATTCATGGTGACGACGGGGTGACCGAGTGCACGTAAGGTTGGTAAAACCTGCAAGAATCCATAAATCCGGGGGCTTTCGATTGAGTGGAGGTTGTTTTCGTTCATCAGCAACACGTTATGAAACCCTTCGTATCGTCCGGTGTGCGTATTGAACAAAAATACGGCGTCTGTTAGATTGACCCGGCTTTTTCAATGATTCTTGCCATCAATCGTGTCTGCGCCATAGCCGCACGTAATTCGAGTGCAAGCCATTATTATAACAACAGCTCTGTTACACGCGCCCTGCGGAAAGGCAGCATAGACCATAGTCCCGCCACCACGCCCTAAACATGGAAAACAATGACCATTTGATTCATTACGACGATACGGACATCAACCGGGCTGCAAAATGCTTGAAGGCGATGTCGCACCCGATCAGGCTCAAAATACTGTGTGTTCTGGGCGACAAGGCCATCAGCGTACAAGGTATCGTCGAGCAGGTTGGGACCAGCCAGAGCAACATTTCCCAGCACTTGGCCATACTCAGGGACAAAGGCATTTTGGACTACCGGAAAGATGCCAATCGCGTTTTCTACTATATCGATGACAAGCGAGTCATCAGCCTGATTCACATGATGCGTAGTGTATTCTGCGGAACGTCGGCTACATCCTGATCGACTTGAACCTAAACCAACCGAAGCACCTAAAGATGGAACAATATATCGAATTTGTCAGCAACCACTACTTATTGTCTTTTGCGTTGGTTTGCGTTGTTTTTCTGCTCATTCAGGATTTCGTATCCAACTCGTTCAACAAGTTCGAAAGCATTTCGCCGCTCATCGCCGTAACCAAAATGGGCGATGAAAATAGTGTCGTTCTCGATGTTAGAGAGCCTAATGAGTTCCTGAAAAGTCATATCGAAAATGCAGTCAATATCCCGTTGGGCAAGCTGGAAGAACAACTCGGAAAACTGGAAAAGCACAAGAAACACCCTATCATCGTCACCTGCCAAAGCGGCGCACGTTCGGTGCCGGCCTGCAAAACCCTGACTAAGGCCGGCTTTGATGTCGTGTTCAACATGCTGGGCGGCATGCAAGCCTGGGAGGACGATAAACTCCCAGTAAAGTTAAGCAAAATCAAAGACTAACCACACTTAAACAACCTCATCGAAAGATCATGGCAGAAACCAACAACGCTGGCGAAAAGCAATTCGCAATCCAGAAAATCTATAGTAAGGACGTTTCTTTCGAAACACCGAACTCCCCTAGAATTTTCACTTTGAAATGGGAGCCCGCGCTGGATTTGAATCTGGGCACCAATGTTCAGACATTGGAAAACGACATGTTCGAGATTACCCTGACCATCACGGCCACGGTAAAAATCGGCGAAAGCACGGCTTATCTGGTCGAAATACAGCAGGCCGGCATCTTTACCGTCACAGGCTTTACCGAACAAGAGATGGGACCCATGCTCGGTAGCTTCTGCCCCAACATTCTGTTTCCCTACGCTCGGGAAGTCATTTCCGACCTGGTCAGCAAAGGCGGATTTCCGCAATTGATTCTGGCGCCCGTCAATTTCGATGCGCTGTATATGCAGCATCTGCAAAACGCCCAGCAGAATAGTCAAGGCAAAACGCTAAACTGAATGCGGCACACCCTCAGCGTACTGGGCGCGGGTTCCTGGGGCACCGCGCTGGCCTTGCAAGCCGCCCGCAATGGTTGCGAAACGCTATTGTGGGCGCACAACCCTCGACATATTGCCGAACTCGAAACACATCGGGAAAACCGGCGTTATCTGCCGGGTATCCGCCTGCCCGACAATCTGCACCTGACCCGCTCGTTGAATGACTGCGCATCATTCAGCGACTTGCTGCTGCTATCCGTTCCAAGCCATGCCTTCCGGGAAACGCTGACGGGCATAAAACCATTTCTGACCCACAACAGCCGGATTGCCTGGGCAACCAAAGGCTTCGACAGCGAAGATCAGGGCTTATTGAGCACTGTGGCCTTGCAATTACTGGGAAACGACCTGCCCATCGCCGTTCTATCCGGGCCGACCTTTGCCAAAGAAGTGGCAGAAGGACTGCCAACCGCGTTGACGGTTGCCGCAACGACCCGCGAATTTGCCGAACAATTGGCTGGAACGCTGCATGACCATTGTTTCCGGGTCTATACCAGCAGCGACATCATCGGCGTTCAGGTCGGTGGTGCCAGCAAAAACGTACTGGCCATTGCCGCCGGCATAGCCGATGGCCTGGGTTTTGGCGCCAATACCCGCGCGGCACTCATCACACGCGGCCTTACTGAAATCATGCGCCTGAACGCGAAACTGGGCGGCCAATCCGACACCCTGATGGGGCTTGCCGGGCTGGGTGATCTGGTTCTGACCTGCACCGACGATCAATCCCGCAACCGCCGATTCGGCCTGGCGCTTGGTCAGGGCAATGCCTGCGAACAAGCGTTAATTGAAATCAATCAATCGGTTGAAGGCATTGCCGCTGCGCGGGAGGCTTACAGGCTCTCCCAAGTTCACCAAATCGAAATGCCCATTACAGAGCAGGTCTATCGCGTCCTGTTCGACGACATCCCACCCGAGCAAGCCGTCATCAACCTGCTGGCCCGCGACCAAAAGCCCGAGAAGTACGAGGCTTAAAATCCGCATGGATACGCCCTCTCCAAGGGCGGCTTTTCCATGAAAAGCGGTTTTTTTCTCATGCCTCACATCAATAAACGCAATTAAGCGTCTGATAAAAAGGCATTTTATTTTAGCGTTTTCAGCCTCGCAAATTGTAATCTTGCCGTCGTAAGTCATTGTTGAAAAAGAAGGATTTTAATCTTCAACAGGCTTGACTAACCCGGCATGGAAAACTATAGTGGTCAAAAAATGATGTAAAGTGGATAAAAATGGATTTTTTAGGTTCTTTGAGGTGACATTTGTTCCGCGGTATCAGTGCCATCAGTCTCGATGTAAAAGGGCGTATCGCAATCCCCACGCGCTATCGTGACGAAATGCAGGAATGCTGCGACAGACAGCTCGTGGTAACGGTTGCCGTCGATGACAAATGCGTTGGTGAACCGGGCTGTTTGTGGCTTTATCCCTTGCCCGAATGGGAAAAACTGGAACAAACCATCAGCAAATTGCCAACACTGAACAAAATGGCAGGCAAGCTGCGCCGTTTCGTGATTGGCAATGCCACAGAATGCGAAATGGACGCACAGGGGCGCTTGCTCATCCCGGAAAAACTCAGGCAATTCGCCAATATGGACAAGCAGATCATGCTGGTAGGTCAGCTCAACAAATTCGAACTCTGGAGTGAGGCAGCCTGGCAGGCCAAAGAACAGCAATGGCTGGATGGCAGCGATACCGAAGGGCTTGAAGATCTCGGCTCGCTATCGTTCTGACGGAAAGCGCCTTGCATCAAACCGTTCTGTATCAAGAGGCCCTGGATAGCCTGAATATCCGTACCGATGGCATTTATATCGACTGCACGTTTGGTCGTGGTGGCCATAGTGGCGGCATTCTGCAAAGCCTGGATGAATCGGGACGGCTGCTGGCATTCGATCGCGACCCGGACGCCATCAACAGCATCCAGGCCCAACAAATGCTGCAAGACCCACGGTTTGGTTTGCATCACGCCCGCTTTTCCGAATTGGCTGCCATCGTTGGCCATGCAGGTTTGGCAGGCAAAGTGAATGGCATCTTGATGGATCTGGGCGTTTCATCGCCGCAACTGGACAGGGCTGAGCGTGGATTCAGTTTTTTGCGCAACGGCCCGCTGGACATGCGCATGGACACGACGACCGGGCTGACGGCGGCTGACTATCTCGCCGCAGTGGATGAAAAAGAGCTAATCAGCGTTTTGTTCGAGTACGGCGAAGAACGTTTCGCCAAAAAAATCGCCCGCGCGATTATCGAGCGTAGGCAGAAGCTACCCATTTCGACGACAGCGGATTTGGCAAAACTGGTGGAAGACAGCGCGCCATACAAAGACAAATTCAAGCACCCGGCCACACGCACTTTTCAGGCCGTTCGTATCGCGATCAACGATGAATTGGAACAGATAGTGCGTGCGCTCGACCAAACCATAGACTTGCTGGCCCCCGGTGGCCGTCTGGTCGTGATTGCCTTTCATTCGCTGGAAGACCGTATCGTCAAACGTTTCATGAAAAGCGAATCCGGCAGCAAACATGATCCAGGCAAGTTGCCGGTTTTCGAAAGAGACATCGAAAAAGGCCGATTGATGAAAGTCGGCAATACCGTGCGGGCCAGCGATCAGGAGATAGCGAACAACCCAAGATCGCGCAGCGCGATCATGCGTGTGGCCGAGAAGCGGTCATGACTACGGTCAGAAACATCGTATTGAGCATACTGACGGCCATGCTGATGCTGTCCGCCATTGCCGTCATTTACAGCAAATACCAGTCGCGACGGTTGTTCATCGAGATTCAGAAAAAAGACCAAGAGCTGGATGATTATCAAGTGGAATGGGGACGTCTCCAGCTTGAACTGACGACATTGACCGAAGAAAACCGGGTCGAAATAGAAGCGCGCAACCGGTTGATGCTAACCCTGCCCGCCCAGAACGATATTGTTTACATCAAGCCTTAACCATGCGAATTTCAACACGAGCCAACACGCTATCGACAGCGCCGGATTTTCCTGTCCGACGTCGGCTGCTGCTGGGCATGATGCTGGCAGCCATGGCGCTGCTCGTAGGCAGGGCTGCGTTTCTGCAAGTCATGGATCGCCAATTCCTGCAAGACAAGGCCGATCTCCAGCACGTCGCGATTGTCGACGTGCCCGCCTATCGTGGCCAGATCAAAGACCGCAACGGCGAACCGCTCGCCATCAGCACCCCTGTGCAATCGATCTGGCTCAATACCCGCCAACTCAAGGACGCCGAACAAGACAAGCTGCTGGAAATGGCCCGAATTCTCGACATTCCCGGCAACGAATTCAAAGCCTTTCTGAAAAAGGAAGCGGGCAAGCGTTTTGTCTACATCAAACGCCAGATCAATCCAGACCTTGCTGAAAAAGTCAAAGACCTTGGCATTACCGGTGTTTATTTTGAGCAGGCATTCAAGCGCTACTACCCTGCGGGCGCGGTTTCCGGTCATTTGCTGGGGTTCACCAATATCGATGACAGCGGCCAGGAAGGCATGGAGCGCGGCTATGACCACATCCTGCGCGGCACCCCTGGTAAAAAGCGGGTCATAAAAGACGGCAAAGGCCACATCATCAAAGACATCGAGAACATCCAGGAAGCCGTCCCCGGTCAAGACCTGGTGCTCACCATAGACGAACGCATTCAATATCTGGCCTATCGCGAACTGCAACGCGCCGTGATCGACCATAAAGCCCATTCCGCCTCGCTGGTGGTGCTGGACGCGAAAAACGGCGACGTATTGGCTTCGGTCAGCCAGCCGGCCTTCAATCCCAACAACCGCAAGGAGTTGCAGGGCAACCGCTATCGCAACCGGGCCATGGTCGACAGCTTCGAACCCGGCTCCACGGTAAAACCGTTCGTGGTTGCGGCGGCATTGGACGGCGGCTACATCTCGCCCAATATGGTGATCGAAACCCAAGGCATCTATCACGTTGGCCGCAATATCGTCAAAGACATCCACAACTACGGCGCCATGGATCTGACCCTGGTGCTGCAAAAATCCAGCAATATCGCGGTTACAAAAATCGCCATGGCTATGCCGCAAGATTATTTCTGGGGTGTGTACAGCAAGCTTGGCTTCGGCACCTCGGCTGGCGTCGGCTTTCCCGGCGAAGCCAGTGGCGCCTTGCTCGATGTGCAAAGGTGGCGCGAATTCGATCAGGCAACCCTGTCGTTCGGTTACGGTGTCTCGACATCGCTGCTGCAACTGGCTAGAGCCTACACCGCGCTGGCCGACGACGGCATCGTGCATTCGGTCAGCTTGCTGAAACGAGACGATGACGTCGATGCCCAGCGGCTGTTCAAACCCGAAACCGCCCAGCGTGTCCGAACCATGCTGGAGCGCGTCATCAGCAAGGACGGCACGGCTTATCAGGCCCGGGTCGATGGCTATCGCGTTGCCGGCAAGACCGGCACGGTCAAGAAAGCCGGTGCCGGTGGCTACAGCAGCGGCAAATATCTCTCGGTCTTTGTGGGGATGGCACCCGCCAGCAACCCGCGCTTCGTCATTGCCGTCGTCGTCGATGAACCCAGCGCCGGTGAATATTACGGTGGCCTGGTTGCCGCGCCCGCCTTTGCCAAAGTCATGGCGGGTACTTTGCGTCTGTACGGCATCGAGCCCGACGGCGTAGACACCATGCCTTTGTTGTTGAGCGAACGATGAAACTCGGCTATCTGCTCGAACACATCCTCGATACTGACAGTCAACTGAGCGTTGAAGGTCTGGCGCTGGACAGTCGTTGCGTCGAACCCGGCGATGTTTTCATTGCATTGAACGGCGCCTTGCAGCATGGCTTGCGTCATGCCGACGCCGCCATCGCCAGGGGCGCCGTTGCCATCCTCTACGATCCGGAAGGCATCGCGGCGTCCGAGGTGCCCCGTGCGGGCATTCCCTTGTTTGCCATTGCCGGTCTGGCGCGGCAACTCGGTGCGCTGGCATCGCGTTTCTACGGTCATCCGTCGCGAGCGTTGATGATGATAGGCGTCACCGGCACCAACGGCAAAACTACATGCAGTCAACTGCTGGCGCAAATCCTGCCTGATTGCGGTGTCATCGGCACCCTGGGTTGGGGCGACGCCGCTTGTTTGCAGCCTACACTCAACACCACGCCCGATGCCATGGCCATTCATCAGATGCTGCACCGCTTCGTCGCGCAAAACAAAACAGCCGTGGTCATGGAGGTGTCGTCGCACGGTCTGGCGCAGGGGCGTGTCGATGGTATCAGCTTCACCGGCGCCGTCTTCACCAATCTGAGTCGTGATCACCTCGACTATCACGGCAGCATGGAAAACTACCTGCAAGCCAAATTGCTGCTGTTCAAAAACCCCGGTTTACGCTTCGCGGTCGTCAATATCGATGATGAAAATGGCCAAAGAGTGCTGGACACCCTGGCCCCTGAGGTAAAACGCTGGACATTCAGTGTAAAGGGCAGGCTTGCCCAACATGCCGAATGCCTGACGGCCAGCAATGTCATTCACGACACCCGTGGCATGGCCTTCGATGTTCACTGGAATGGACGTATTCTGCGCGTCCGCACCTCGATTTGCGGCGCATTCAACGTGCAGAACGTCATGACCGTGCTGAGTGTATTGCTGGCGCTGGACTGGCCATTCGAAGATGCTGTCGCCGCGCTGACTACACTGCAAGCCGTAGCTGGCCGACTGGAAAAATACGGCGGACAGGGCAAACCCACGGTTTATGTCGATTACGCCCACACGCCCGATGCCCTGGAAAAAGTGCTCAGAGCCATCCACGGAGAAGGCCGGTTATGGGTGGTTTTTGGCTGCGGCGGTGATCGCGACTCAGGCAAGCGCCCGCAAATGGGGCGGATTGCCGAAGCCTGCGCCGATCACGTCATCATCACCGACGACAACCCCAGAACCGAAGACCCGCAACACATCACCGCCGCGATTCTGGCAGGCTGCCTCACCGATAAGGTTCGCGTCATCAACGACCGCAGACAGGCCATCGAATACGCCCTCACCCATGCCGCTAATGACGACCACATCGTCATTGCCGGCAAAGGTCATGAGAACTACCAGGAAATACAGGGTGTGAAAACGCCTTTCAGCGATCAGGCCATCGTCATCGATGCACTGGCACGTCGGGGGTGTGGCGCATGAAGCCGATGTGTCAGTCCGTTGTGCGGACAGCAGGTTTTACCAAAGCAATCACCGGACACAAAAGCCGGATGATCGGGCGCCCGCAGCCGCAAGCAATGACAAACGTTACCGTGGCGTTTGCCGACCATTTCAGAGCCTCCCAATGTTACTTCTATTCGCAGACTATCTGACACGCCTCCACAGCGGCTTCCACGTCCTGAATTATCTGACGTTCCGCGCCATTCTCGGTGTACTGGCCGCGTTGATTATCTCGTTGCTGATAGGCCCTGTGATGATCGAAAAACTGACGCGCAGGAAAATCGGCCAAAGCGTGCGCGAAGATGGCCCGCAAAGCCATTTCTGCAAATCCGGCACACCGACCATGGGTGGCACCATGATTCTGTTCGCCGTTGCTTTCAGCACCCTGCTGTGTGGCGATCTGACCAACCGTTATGTCTGGGTTGTATTACTGGTAACCCTGGCGCACGGCATCATCGGTTTCATCGACGACTACAAAAAAGTCATGCTCGGCAACAGCGATGGCTTGTCGGCCCGTGCTAAGTACACCTGGCAGTCGGTGGTCGCCGCCAGCGCGGCTATTTATCTGTTCAACACCGCGCAAGTTGTCGCCGAAACCCAGCTCATCGTGCCGTTTTTCAAGGATGTCGCGCTGAATTTGGGTTGGGGTTATGTGGTGTTGACCTACTTCGTCATTGTCGGCTCCAGCAATGCCGTCAATCTGACCGACGGCCTGGACGGCCTGGCCATCATGCCGACCGTGATGATCGCAGCGGCGCTGGCGATTTTTGCCTATCTGTCCGGCCATATCGAATTTGCGCAATACCTGCAAATTCCCCACCTCCCCAAATCCGGTGAACTGGTCATTTTCTGCTCGGCCATCATTGGTTCCGGCCTGGGTTTTTTGTGGTTCAACACCTACCCGGCCATGGTATTCATGGGCGATGTTGGCGCACTGGCGCTGGGTGCTGCACTGGGCACCGTCGCCGTGCTGGTTCGCCAGGAAATCGTGTTGCTGATCATGGGCGGCATTTTTGTCGTCGAAACCGTTTCGGTCATCATTCAGGTGGCCTCGTACAAAACCCGTAAAAAACGGGTGTTCCTGATGGCGCCGATTCATCACCACTATGAACTCAAAGGCTGGCCGGAGCCGCGCATCATCGTGCGCTTCTGGATCATCTCGGTGATTCTGGTGCTGATAGGGTTGGCCACCCTGAAGCTGAGGTAAGTCGTGGATACCGCCTACCTGCTCGACAATTTGAAGCGGCATTTTCATCTGGATCCTGCCAGCGCCCGCCTGCTGATCGTGGGGTTGGGGGCAACCGGCTATTCCATCGCCCAGTTTCTGCTGACCACGCCGATCAAATTTGCCGTCATCGACAGTCGGCGCACACCGCCGCAAATCGATTCATTGCGCGAACAAATGCCCGATGTCCCGGTGTTTTGCGGTGGCTTCGATCAATCGGCCTTCGAAGTGGCAACGCATTTGCTGATCAGCCCCGGCATTTCGCTGAACGAAAAAGCCATACGCAAGGCCGTGGCCACCGGTGTCGTCGTGCTCAGCGACATTGACCTGTTCGCTTGCGCTACCGACAAACCGGTCATTGCCATCACCGGCTCCAACGGCAAAAGCACCGTTACCACTTTGATGGGCGACATGGCCAACGCCGCCGGTGTCAAAACCGCCATCGGCGGCAATCTGGGCACACCGGCACTGGATTTGTTGCAACAGGATGCCGAGCTGTATGTACTCGAACTGTCCAGCTTCCAGCTCGAACGCACCTCGGCACTCAACGCCAGGGCCGCCACCGTGCTCAACCTGTCGCCGGATCATCTCGACCGCCACGCTGACATGGCCGACTACGCCCAGCAAAAACAGCGGATTTTTCGTGGCGATGGCGCAATGATCCTCAATGCCGACGACACCATGGTCATGGCCATGCGTGAAAGCGAACGTCACTGCCTGACGTTCTCGGTCA
>Ga0207951_100730_pt1 | contig 14473 bp, 7 predicted proteins | sample Subbio12Aug_8Bad_FD_184830 | JGI IMG/M metagenome (GOLD analysis project Ga0207951, IMG submission 184830) | Serpentinite rock and fluid subsurface biosphere microbial communities from McLaughlin Reserve, California, USA - CR12Aug_8Bad (SPAdes) | ecosystem: Environmental > Terrestrial > Deep... | reverse complement strand
TAAACTAAAAGGATGATTCTGCATGACAAGGACTGTTCTACAATGGGCAATGTTGCCCTTGCCCAAAAAAATATAAACCATCCGCTTGATAAGATTTTCGGAGACATGACTGCTCGATGGACGGATTTCCCCCCCGCTTCAGTGACGCATTACGTGGAAAATAAATTTCTGCTTGCATTTGCATTGAAAGGGATTTAATATTCTGCTTGAAGTGGAAGAGAGAGATTTGCCCATTGATTTCCGACATCTCGACACATTCTGTCGAGTTGCCAGTTTAAAGAGTTTTTCGAAGGCGGCGGAAGACCTCTTCCTTACCCAACCCACGGTAAGCGGTCACATCCTCGCTCTGGAAAAATCCCTGTCGATCCGTCTTTTCGACCGAACAGGAAGAGACGTCCGTTTAACAAAGGCAGGAGAACTCTTCTGCCGACATGCCCTTAAAATCCTCGCCTCCCGTAAAGAATTGATCAATGCCCTGAGTGAATTTTCTCAGGGAATCAGAGGGGAACTCTCTCTGGGGGCAAGCACCATCCCCGGAGAATATCTCCTGCCCAAATGGATGGGGGATTTTAAAAAAGAACACCCCCATTTTGCCATCTCTCTCAGGATCGCCGACACCCGGGAGATCGTTCAATATGTGTTGGAAGGACTCGTTGAATATGGCTTAACCGGCGCAAAGCTGAATCACAGTTCTCTTCATTATGAAAAATACACAGAGGATGAAATCATCATCGTAAGCCCCCCGGATCACTCCCTTAGTCGAAAGAAAAGGGTGGAGATGGAGGATCTGCTGGCAGAACCCTGGATCATCCGGGAGGAGGGTTCGGGAACTCAGATGATTGTCGAAAAAATGCTGAGGAAGAGAGGGAAGAGCCTGAAACAATTTCATGTGGCGATGGAAATGGGAAGCACCTCTTCATTAAGAGAGGGGGTAAAGGCAGGATTGGGCCTGGCCTTCATTTCAAAAAGGGCCGCAGAAGAAGAATTGAACCGGAGACTTCTTTCAAGAATTAATGTCGAGGGAATGGATTCTATCTTGCGGCCGATCTATATCGTTTCACATCGCGGGAGGACGCTCTCTCCCATCGGAATGGCATTTCTCCGGTTTCTCAGAAAGAGCCGGAGCAAGTAGGATATTGAGATGAGCTGGCTAATCACCCTGGGGATATCCATGTTGTTCCATTTCGCTCTCGTCCTGTTGCTCAGCCTCAATCCCTGGCCCAATCTTATTAAAGTTCGACCCGCTGCCTATACGGTGACGCTCATGCCTGTTTACATACCTGAGCCTGAAATTCCTCCTCCCGCTGCCCCGCCCGTTCCCAGGGAAGAGAAGATTAAACCCGTTGAAAAGGTAAAACCTATTGAAAAGCCCAAGAAGGATGATATCGTTGAAAAGGTGAAGAAACCTGTTAAAAAGGCGGAAGAGCCTCCTGAGATGAAGAAAGAGTCCCTCGATCGTCTTCACGATGCCCTCGAGGAAATTCGGAAAAAGGCCGCCCTCGATGAGATACAGAAGCGAGTTTCTAAAAGGGAGGTGACGCCGGCTCCCCCCCCCTCTTCCCCGATGATTTCTCCGGTCGCTCCTCCGCCGATCTCTCCATCCCTCCGGGAATCGAAACGGAACGAATATTATGGCCTGATATGGGCAAAGATTAAACAATCGTGGACCATTCCAGAACATCTCCTTAAAGAAAGGGTTGACTTAGAGACCATTATTATTATAATAATTGAACGGGATGGGAAGGTTCGAAAATCATGGTTTGAAAAAAAATCCGTCAATGCGCTCTATGACCAGATGGCTATGCGCGCTATCATCAAGGCGGAGCCTCTGCCTCCCATTCCAAAAGAATTGGACCAGGAGAGCCTGGAGATCGGAATCCGTTTTACCCCGGATTGAAATATGGTTAAATATTTTATCTGCATCCTTATTGTTCTGCTTTCTTTCTCAATCCCTTCGGTCGAGGCGAGGGTCTATCTCGACATCAATGCCCCCACCTTTGTTCAGATTCCCATCGTCCTTCCAAAGTGGAAATCGGTTGAGAAAACGCCCCCGGCCCTTACGGCGAAGATCTATGAGGTCCTGGCCAATAACCTCACCCTCTCCGGGTTCTTCAAGGTAATCGATCATACGCTTCTCCCCTCCTATCTCAAAGAGAAGGAAGGGATTCCCAGCATGCTCTCCATACAGGAATGGGCCTCATCGGGGGGGGAGATCCTCCTCGCGGGCGAGGCAACCCTCGAAGGGGATGGCCTCAATCTCAGGTTGAAATTTCATCTTGTCGATCTGGTGGAACAGAAACACCTCACAGGAAAACAATATGACAGTAAACTCCAGAATTTTCGAAATATGGTCCACCGGATTGCTGATGAGACGATTCTCCATCTCACCGGTGAAAAGGGGGTTCACAATACGAAAATTGCCTATGTGATCCGTCAGGGAGAAAGCAGAGAGATCTCTGTCGCCGATTTCGACGGCGCCAATGTGAGACCCATCACCCAGAATCAATCGATCAACCTCTCGCCGGTATGGACGCCTGACGGCCAGAAGATTGCTTTTACCTCCTACCTCAAGCGGAATCCTGACCTCTACCTGATCGATTTAAATGGGAGAAACCTCCAGCGGTTTTCCTCCCATCCCGGCTTGAACGTTTCTCCATCCTGGTCGCCTGATGGAAAACAGATCGCCCTGATGTTGGGAAAGGAGGGGAAATCGGATATCTATCTCCTCGACGCCAAAGGTGAAAACCTGAAGAGACTCACCACAGGGCATGGAAATGAATCCACACCGAGATGGTCTCCTGACGGCCGGCAGATTGTTTTCTCCTCAGACCGTTCAGGCTCGCCCCAGATCTACATCATGTCATCGGATGGCTCCAATGTCCGCCGCCTCACCTTTGAGGGAAATTATAATGTCAGCCCTTCCTGGTCTCCCAAAGGGGACCGGATCGCTTTCTGCGGGAGGGCAGGAGGCCAATTCCATATCTTTACAATCGGAACCGATGGATCCGGGCTTAAAAAGCTGACCCCCAATGGCAGTAACAATGAAAGCCCTTGCTGGTCGCCGGATGGCCGTTACATTGCCTTCAGTTCGACCCGGGCAGGGGGATCGAGAATTTTCATCATGAACGCCAATGGGTTCAATCAGAGGCCTCTCACCACACCGAAAGGAGGTGAATCGAGTCCGGCCTGGTCCAAACGCTTTGAATAAGCCCCGTTAGAAAATCGAGCCGTGAGCACTGCCGAACGGCTTGAAAACGAGCGGTCCATTATTTCTAACGGGGTAAACAGAAAACTTTAAAAATCATACATAAAGGAGGTTAACCATGAAGAGGAAAAGCTATATTGTTTCAGTCATTTTCGTCCTTTGCATCGGTCTCATCCTGATGGGCTGCCCCAAGAAAACAGTGGTGAAGGATGAACCCTCGGCCAGGGCAGAGGCCGCAAAAATCGAGGCGGACCGAGCGGCCAAAGAGAAGGAAAGGGAAGCCAGGGAAAAGGAAGTGAAGGAGAAGGAAACAGTGAGGTTAAAAGAAAAGGAAGAGCAGGCAAAAAGGGAATTTGAAAGAAGTCTCGTGGCCAAGAGGACGCCCGGCATTGAGGGAGAGGTCTTTGAAAGCGGCCTGCTCAAACCCATTTTCTTCGAGTTTGACAAATACGATATCCGGCCTGGCGATGCGGAAATCTTAAAAGAAAACTCCGCACTTTTAAAGAAATTTCCTAACGTAAAGATTCAGATCGAAGGCCACTGCGATGAGAGAGGAACCAATGAGTATAACCTCGCCCTTGGAGAGAGACGGGCCAATAGCACGAAGAAATATCTCGCTTCCCTCGGGATCGCAGCGGACCGGATCTCCACGATCAGTTACGGTGAGGAGAAACCCATGGATCCCGCACACAATGAAGAAGCCTGGGCCAAGAACCGTAGGGCCCATTTTGTAATCACTGCTAAATAGGGATATCCTTCCCGGGAGAGCCGACATGAACAAGAGTGACTGGAAGAAAGGGGGAATCGTTCTCTGGATCGCCCTATGCCTTTCCGGATGCGCTACTGTAGGCGATGTCCGGATTCTTGACAAGGATATCCAGAGACTCGATTCACAACTGAGTCAGATTCAAAAAGAGAAGGACTCGATCAGAAAAGAGATGGAAGCGATCCGAACGGAATTGACCGCCTTTAAAAAGGAGACCGAGACAAATCACTCATCCCTGCAGGCAGAAAATCAAAAGACCCGGGCCGATCTTTTTCTCCGCTTCGAAACCCTTCAATCTGAGTTGCGGACCCTCTCTACGGGCGTGGAGGAGCATAAAGTGTTTCTTAAAACCCCTTCCAGGGAGATTTCTCGGATCAAAGAGGATGTCGAAGTCCGGTTGAGAATACTGGAGGAAAAGGGAAAATCTTTTGAGGAGAGAAACCGGTCCTTTGAAGAGAAAAACCGATCCTATGATGAACGGGTGAAGGGCATGGAGGATCGTCTCAAGGGCCTGGACGCAAAATTGACTTCGAAGCTGACGGAGATGGAAAAATCGATCCCGGCGAAAGAACCTCCGGTTGAACCGAAAGGACCTTCCACGACAGCAGGAAATCTCTATAAGGACGCTTATGAGACTTTCCAGAAGGGAGACCTGGACGGAGGCCGTAGAAAATTTGAGGCCTTTCTCAAACAGTATCCCAACATGGAACTCTCTGATAACGCCCAGTTCTGGATAGGGGAAACCTACTTTCTTAAAAAAGATTTTGAGAAGGCAATTCTTGAATACGAAAAGGTGGTTGTCAAATATCCCGAGGGAGATAAGGTTCCCTCAGCCCTTCTCAAACAGGGTCTGGCCTTTCTGGAGCTGGGGGACAAGACAAATGCCAGAAACCTCCTCAGACGGGTCATCGACCGATACCCCCAGGCAGATCAGGCGGAGATCGCCAAGAAAAAATTGGAAACAATCAAGTAAATCCTCGAATGTTGAGGGTGGAAAGTAGAGAGTAGGCTTTTTAGTCACTTGCTGCTTTCCACTCTCCATTCTCCAAATACTGCTCTCCACTTTCTAATCTCTGATCCCCCCCATCAAACTGCATGCTCAGTTCTCTCCTTTAAAGACAGTAGCTTGTAATCATCTTCAGATATCTTACAATTGATGCCCCCCTCCTTTCCCTCAACTGCCAAGCTGTTTCTGGAACTTATATCCCTAACGACTATCTTCTGCAGCCGCCAGCCCAGAGGGGGAAAAGCAGATATGACCCGCTCGCTTTGGAGAAGAGCCACAAAAGAAAAGGCCCATTCTGCGAACTGCAAGAATGGGCCTTATTCATTTACCCCGTTAGAAATAATGTCTCGTTCGAATTTCTAACGGGGTTAACTTCAAAAAAGTTTTTTTCTTCAGACAGATCCTTCCGCTGAGACTTCTGCCATTGTCTCCTCTCCCGTATATCCTTCCACCCATAAGTCTCGCTGCTTGTATTTGGGAAGTCCGGTTCCAGCAGGAATCAGGCGACCCATGATGACATTCTCCTTCAATCCTTTCAAATGGTCGATCTTCCCCGCCACAGCGGCCTGGGTCAGGACCTTCGTGGTCTCCTGGAAAGAGGCCGCAGAAATAAAACTGTCCGTAATCAGGGAGGCTTTGGTAATACCCAGGAAGAGAGGCTCTGCAACCGCCGGTTTGCCGCCCTCTCTGAGCGCCCGTTCATTCTCCTCCTCAAAGGTCAACTTTTCCACCTGATCGTCCACCAGAAAATGCGTATCACCTACTTCTTTGACCCTCACCCTCTTGAGCATCTGGCGGACGATCACCTCAATATGTTTGTCGTTAATCTTCACGCCCTGAAGTTTATAAACCTCCTGGATTTCGTCCACCAAGTATCGGGCCAAGGCTTTATCGCCCAACACTCTCAGAATGTCATGGGGATTGGCCGGACCATCCATCAACGCCTCTCCGGCTTTCACCATATCCCCCTCATGGACGCTCACATGCTTCCCCCTCGGCATCATATATTCCTTGGTTTCACCCACCTCCGGCCGGATGATCACCTTTCTCTTTCCTTTCAGGTCCTTGCCAAACTCAACGGCCCCGTCGATGTCGCTGATCAGGGCGAACTCTTTCGGTTTTCGAGCCTCGAAAAGCTCGGCGACCCGGGGAAGCCCTCCCGTGATGTCTTTTGTCTTCGTGGTCTCCCTTGGGATTTTGACGATCACATCGCCTGCCTCCACCATACCCCCTTCTGAAACAAAGATATTCGCTCCAACGGGAAGGAGATACCGGGCCTGGGAGGTCAGCCCCGGAAGATTCATCGTCTTGCCCTTCTCATCCTTGATCGAAATCCTTGGTCGCAGATCCGGGTCTTTCGATTCGGCGATCACCTTTCTCGAAAGGCCGGTAAACTCATCCACCTGCTCTTGCATGGTCACCCCTTCGATGATATCCCCGAACTTCACCTGGCCCGTCACCTCGGTGAGGACAGGGATGGAGTAGGGATCCCATTCCGCCAGCATCTCCCCTTCCTTCACCTTTTGCCCATCCTTCACCTTCAATTTGGCTCCGTAGATGACGGAGTAACGGCGGCGTTCCCTTCGGTTCTCATCGAGAACGGCAATTTCGCCGTTCCGGTTCATCACGATCAGATGCCCCTCACGGTTCTTGACCGTTTTGAGGTTGATAAATTTAATCTTTCCCTCAATCCGGCTCTCGAGCGTTGTCTGCTCAGCCCGGCGGCTTGCTGTCCCACCGATATGAAAGGTCCGCATGGTCAACTGCGTTCCGGGTTCGCCAATGGACTGGGCAGCGATGATCCCGATCGCCTCTCCCGCATTGACCAGTCTTCCCCGAGCTAAATCTCTTCCATAGCAGAGGGCGCAAACCCCCCGTCTCGATTTACAGGTAAGCACGGAGCGAATCTTTACTTTATCAGTCCCCGAATCCTCAATGCGCTCCGCAAGGGCCTCGTCAATTTCTTCGTTGCCCTTGACAATCACCTCATCGGTAAAGGGGTCCCGGATATCCTCCAGAGCCACCCGGCCCAGAATACGTTCCCTCATCGATTCGATGATCTCTCCCCCCTCCATGAGCGACTCAACTTCAATACCGTCCAGCGTGCCACAGTCATTTTCCCTGATCACCACATCCTGTGCCACATCGACCAGCCGCCGGGTCAGGTATCCTGCATTGGCCGTCTTCAAAGCGGTATCGGCCAGACCCTTTCGCGCGCCGTGGGTCGAGATGAAGTACTGGAGGACCGTGAGGCCCTCGCGAAAGTTTGCCGTGATAGGGGTCTCGATGATCTCTCCGGAGGGTTTCGCCATCAGCCCCCGCATCCCGGCTAACTGCCGCATCTGCTGGGCGCTCCCTCTCGCTCCGGAGTCTGCCATCATATAGATGGGATTGAAACTATCGATCATCCTCTTTTCCCCCGCTGGCCCCTCAATGGTCTCGCTGCCGAGTTCTTTCAGCATCACATCAGCGATATTCTCCGTCACCTGAGCCCAGATGTCGATGACCTTGTTATATCGCTCACCGTCGGTGATCAGTCCTTCCGTATACTGATCCTGGACTCTTTCAATCTCTTCCTGGGCTTGTTGCAGAAGGTCCTCTTTATTGGAAGGGATGAGCATATCATCCAAGGAGATGGAAAGCCCGGCGGTCGTGGCGTAACGGTATCCCAGGCTCTTTAAGCGGTCGGAGAGCAGCACGGTCTTCTTATCGCCGCAGAACCGGTAGCAGTAGTCAATGAGATTGGCCATGTCGCTCTTCTTCATCACCTTATTGATCCGTCCGAAGGGAATCTCTTCGGGAAGGATCTCCTTGAGGAGCATACGGCCAACCGTCGTCTCGACCGTTTCCCCATTGATTCGGACCTTGATTCGGGCATGGAGATCCACCTCATCCGCATCGTAAGCCACACGGACCTCATCGGGATTTGAAAAGACCTTTCCCTCTCCTTTGACATAGGGGCGCTCCCGGGTCATGTAATAGATACCCAGAACAATATCCTGAGTAGGCACGATGATCGGTTTCCCGCTGGCCGGCGAGAGGATGTTGTTCGTGGACATCATCAGGATTCGCGCCTCTGCCTGGGCCTCGATCGAGAGAGGGACATGGACGGCCATCTGGTCTCCATCGAAATCCGCATTGAAAGCGGCGCACACAAGGGGATGAAGCTGGATGGCCTTGCCTTCGATCAAAATGGGTTCAAAGGCCTGAATTCCCAGACGGTGCAGGGTCGGCGCGCGGTTCAGGAGCACAGGATGCTCATGGATCACCTCATCCAGGACATCCCACACCTCGGGCCTCTCCTTCTCGATCATCTTTTTGGCGCTCTTGATCGTTGTGGCCAGCCCCTTGGTTTCGAGGCGATGATAGATAAAGGGTTTGAAGAGCTCAAGCGCCATCTTCTTGGGAAGACCGCATTGATGCAATTTCAATTCAGGACCGACGACGATCACCGAGCGGCCCGAATAGTCCACCCGCTTTCCCAGAAGGTTCTGACGGAAACGGCCCTGTTTCCCCCTGAGCATATCACTGAGCGATTTGAGAGGTTTCTTGTTGGCCCCTAAGATGGTCTTCCCTCTTTTACCGTTATCGAAGAGGGCATCGACCGATTCCTGAAGCATCCGCTTCTCATTCCGAATGATGATCTCCGGTGCATTCAATTCGAGGAGCCTTTTCAACCGGTTGTTCCGGTTGATCACCCTTCGATAGAGGTCATTGAGGTCGGAAGTGGCAAACCGTCCTCCATCGAGAGGAACGAGAGGACGAAGATCGGGGGGAATGACGGGGACCACCTCCAGGATCATCCACTCCGGTTTGTTTCCTGATTCGAGGAAGGATTCGATGATCTTCAGCCTCTTCGACAGACGCTTCTTTTTGGCCTCTGAGGCCGTCTCCTTCATCTCGGCCCGGAGTTTCTTTGAAAGCTCCTTCATCTGGGTGTTCTTCAATAGCTCCCGAATCGCCTCCGCTCCCTGGGAGACTGCCAGACCTTCTCCGTATTTCTCTTTCGCTTCCCGGTATCTTTCCTCGGAGAGGATCTCTCCCTTTTTCAGAGGGGTCTCTTTTCCATCGAGCACGAGATAGGCCTCGAAATAGAGAATCCGCTCCAGCTCTTTCAGAGTCATATCGGCGAGAATACCGATCTTGCTGGGAATGGACCTGAGAAACCAGATATGAGCCACGGGAGTGGCCAGCCGGATATGGCCCATCCTCTCCCTTCTCACTTTCGACTGGATGACCTCTACCCCGCACTTTTCGCAGACAATCCCCCGGTGTTTCATCCGTTTGTATTTACCGCAATTGCATTCATAATCCTTGGTGGGACCGAAGATTTTCGCACAGAAAAGCCCGTCTTTCTCCGGCTTAAAGGTCCGGTAGTTGATCGTCTCCGGCTTCTTCACCTCCCCATGAGACCACGATTCGATCTTCTCCGGAGAGGCGATGGAGATCCGGATGGCATTGTAATTGATCGGGCTCTTTCCTTTTTCGAAGAATGACAGATAATCTTCCAAGGCCTTCCTCCTTTACTTTGTGAGTGGAAGGTGGAGAGTAGAAAGTGGTTAAAGGAATTTTCCACCCTCCGCCCTCCACCTTCTACTTTCCACTCTCTATGAAAGTTCTTCCTTCTTCTCCTCTAATAATTCCGTATCGAGACAGAGGCTCTGCAGTTCCTTGACCAGAACATTGAAGGACTCGGGAAGTCCGGATTCCAGCGTATGCTCCCCCTTCACAATGGCTTCGTAGACACGGGTTCTTCCGGCCACATCGTCCGATTTCACCGTTAGAAATTCCTGAAGGGAATGAGCCGCTCCATAAGCTTCAAGCGCCCAGACCTCCATCTCTCCTAACCGTTGGCCTCCGAACTGAGCTTTTCCTCCCAGAGGCTGCTGGGTCACCAGAGAATAGGGTCCGATCGAACGGGCATGGATCTTCTCGTCCACCAGATGATGCAACTTAAGCAGGTACATATAGCCCACGGTCACCTTATGGTGAAAGGGTTCGCCTGTCCTCCCATCGTAGAGGATGGTCTGGCCGCTCGCCGGGAGCCCTGCTTTATCCAGATGTTCCTTGATCTCCTCCTCAGAAGCCCCATCAAAAACGGGAACGGAGATGTAAATCCCCTTGCCCAATTTCCGGGCCAGTTCAATCACCTCTTCATCCGTCGCCTCTTCCAGATATTCGTTCACCTCTTTTGAGGAGTAGATCTCTTTGATTCTCCGCTGGAGGACTTTGGGGTTATAACTCTTCTCCAAATATTCAGCGATCCTCGATCCCAGCCCCTTGGCGGCCCAGCCGAGGTGGGTCTCCAGAATCTGCCCCACATTCATTCGCGAAGGAACGCCCAGGGGATTGAGAACGACATCGACAGGGGTTCCGTCTTCCATGTACGGCATGTCCTCATCGGGAAGAACGCGCGAGATGATCCCTTTGTTTCCATGGCGCCCGGACACCTTATCCCCCACCGACAATTTGCGTTTCATCGCCACATAGACCTTGACCGATTTGATCACACCCGGGGCCAGTTCATCTCCCTTTTTCAATTTCGCCAGCTTATCCGAGAAGATCCCTTTGACGACATTGATCTGAAGTTCGGCATGATCGAGGAACTGATGAACTTCAGGGATGATCCTCTTCCCCTCTATCACATCGATCTCCCTCAAGCGGTCAAAAGGAAGGGTGAGGAGGTGTTCGTCTCTGATCCGGTCTTTCGCCTCTAAAAAGACGCGATTCTTCTTCTCATCGGCGATCCGATGAGCCGCCTTCTTATCGATCAGGTATTTTCCGATCTTCCGTCTCGTGCTGTTCTGGATGATACGGATCTCGTCGGCCTGGTTCTTGAGCAATCTGGCCCTCTCCTGTTCCTCAATGGCTTTCATTCTTTCATCCTTCTCCTGGCCCTTCCGGGAGAAGACCTTGGCATCGATCACAATTCCTTCAATCCCATGGGGGACGCGCAGTGAGGTATCCCTCACATCCCCTGCCTTTTCTCCAAAAATGGCCCGCAGAAGTTTCTCCTCCGGAGAGAGCTGGGTCTCTCCTTTGGGCGTCACCTTCCCGACGAGAATGTCGCCGGGTTTAACCTCTGCGCCGATCCGAACGATGCCGCTCTCATCCAGATCTTTTAAGGCTTCTTCTCCCACATTAGGGATGTCGCAGGTGATCTCTTCCTTCCCCAACTTCGTATCCCGGGCCATGCACTCCTGCTCCTCAATGTGGATGGAGGTATAGGTGTCTTCCTTCAACAGCCTTTCGTTGATGAGGATTGAATCCTCAAAGTTGAACCCTCCCCAGGGCATAAAGGCGACCAGGACATTCTGGCCAAGAGCCAGCTCTCCCATATCCGTAGCCGGCCCGTCAGCAATCACTTCCCCTTTTTTGACCCGCTCGCCCGCATGGACAATCGGTCTCTGATTGATACACGTGTTCTGGTTCGATCGTTTGTATTTGATCAGGGTGTAGATGTCCACCCCCGAGTTAATCACTTCCTGGCCGTCTTCATCGGCGCGAATGACGATCCGCGAGGCATCGACATCTTCAACGACCCCATTCCGTTTTGCAACGATGGCGACACCGGAGTCTCTCGCCACAATCCCCTCCATACCGGTCCCGATCAAAGGGGCGTCGGTTTTCAGAAGGGGAACCGCCTGACGCTGCATATTCGATCCCATGAGGGCCCGGTTGGCATCGTCGTTCTCCAGGAAGGGAATGAGAGAGGTGGCCACGCTCACCAATTGTTTGGGTGAGACGTCCATATAGCGAATCTCTTCCGGTCTGACCATTACAAACTCCCCTCCCCGTCGGGCGGAGACAAGGGGAACGGTAAATCTCCCCTCCCGATCGAGAGGGGCATTGGCCTGGGCTATCGCAGGTTTCTGTCCGTCGATCTCTTCCTCTTCATCAAGGGCAAAGAGGTGCCGGATATGGTTGGTCACCTTTCCGTTGACCACTTCCCGGTAAGGCGTCTCGATAAAGCCATAATCATTGACACGGGCATAAGTGCTGAGAGAGGTGATCAGACCGATGTTAGGACCCTCCGGGGTTTCAATGGGACAGATCCGTCCGTAATGGGTGGGATGGACGTCCCTCACCTCAAAACCCGCTCTTTCACGTGTGAGCCCTCCCGGGCCCAGAGCGGAAAGCCTCCGTTTATGGGTAATTTCGGAGAGCGGATTGGTCTGATCCATAAACTGAGAGAGCTGACTGGAACCAAAAAACTCTTTGATCACTGCGGAAAGGGGTTTGGAGTTGATCAGGTCATGGGGCATCAAGGTCTCGATGTCCTGAAGGCTCATCCGTTCTTTGATCGCCCTCTCAATCCTCACCAGTCCGATATGATATTGATTCTCGAGCAACTCTCCGACCGTTCTCACACGGCGGTTTCCCAGATGGTCGATATCGTCCACCGAACCCTGACCGTCTTTCAATCGGATCAGGTACTTCACCACCTCCAGCACATCCCGTCTCCTCAACGTCGCCTTCTCGTCCTCTAAAATCTTCCGGATCCGTCCCCGGACATCTTCGGTCAGGGTTCCTTCCTTCAGGGATGGCATCATTCCGATAGGATAGAGAATCTTCCCGGCTCGCTGGATCTCATCAGTCATCTCCGGAGTGGCGATCGCTTCGTCAAAATCGAGCCAACCGCCCAGAATCCGGTCGATCAGTTCCCTGCCTCCGGCGTAAGTCGCTCCGGCATCCAGCGCTTCCTTCTTCCATTTTTCGGTGATGACCAATATCCTGGGAGGATTTCCCTTTAAACTGAGTTTGTGGTTCAGTTTCATCCTCCCCACTTTGGAAAGATCGTATCGTTCCGGATTGAAGAAGAGATTATGAAAGAGATTGATCGCTGTCTCAAGGGTGGGCGGATCGCCGGGCCGAAGCCTTTTATAAATATCGATGAGGGCCCTTTCGGCTTCCTTCTCCCTGATCGATCTCCCCGGTTCGTCTCTCGACAACTTCTCCTTCTCCTCCCGGCTCAGCTCGATCTTATCGATGACCATCGTATCCCGTAACGAAGAGCTTACATTGATGTTGTCGATGAAGAGGATTTCAAACCCATCGACCTTCCTCTCCTTCACCTGGTCGAGAAACTTCTCGGTCACCTCCTCATTATACTCGGCGATCACTTCACCTGTCTCCGGATCGACCACATCCCTCGCAAGATATCTTTCCAGCAGATCCTGTGGTTCCACCGGAATGGCGGTGATCTTTGTCATCTCCAGTCGTTTATAGGATTCTTCGGTGATCCGCCGATGCTTCTTCAGGATCACTTTGTGGGTCTCGGGGTCGAGAATATCGATCGTCGCCTTCTGCCCGACAAGGACATCTTTTGAAACCTCTTTGGCAAACTTTCCCTTCCGGATGAGAATCTTCTCCTTTCGGTAGAAATAGTCCAGCAGCTCCTGGCCGGTATATTTCAGAGACCGGAGAAAGACGGTGACTGGAATCTTCCGTCGCCGGTCGATCCGGACATAGAGGATATCCTTCTGGTCAAATTCAAAATCGATCCAGGACCCTCGGTAGGGGATGATGCGGGCATAGTAAAGAACCTTTCCTCCCGAATGGGGTTTGGCCTGATCCTGATCGAAGAAGACTCCGGGAGAGCGGTGAAGCTGGCTCACAATGACCCGTTCCGTCCCGTTGATGATAAAGGTCCCGTTTTCTGTCATTAGGGGAATTTCACCGAAATAGACCTCCTGCTCCTTCACCGCTTTGATGCTTTTGGCCTTCGTCTCCTCATTCACATCCCAGACGACCAGGCGAACAGTCACCTTGATGGGAGCGGCATAGGTCATCCCCCTCAGGAGACACTCCTCCATATCATATTTAGGCTCTGTGAAGCGGTAACTTACAAATTCGAGGGAGGCGGTTTCATAGAAATCTTTGATTGGAAAAACCGTTTTAAAGACTCCTTGAAGCCCCACGGGCTCCCGGTTTTCGGGATCCACATCGGCTTGCAGGAATTTTTCGTAAGATCTCTTCTGAACATCGATCAGATTAGAGATTTCCAGGACCTCTTTGATCTTTGAAAAATTCTTGCGATATCGGCGATAGACGGGAACGATGCTGGCCATATGGACTCCCTCCTCAAATAAAAAGTCCCCTCCCTATCGGACTTCTTAACATGTACGGCTCTGTCCTTCAGGGAAGAGACAACGATGTCCCTCAATAAACTTTTTCGTAAACCCTTTGCCTCAGTCATATAGTCGCCAGTCGAATAGTCAATTAGTCAAATGACTATAAAACTATGAGACTATATGACACTTTGACTTATTTTACTTCGACCGTTCCGCCGCCCTCTTCTAACTTCTTCTTCACCGTCGCAGCTTCCTCTTTGGTGACGCCCTCTTTGACGGGTTTCGGAATGCCTTCGACCAAATCTTTGGCTTCTTTCAGCCCCAATCCGGTCAGCTCTCTCACGACCTTGATGACCTGAATCTTCTTGTCGCCAAACCCGGTCAGGATCACATCAAATTCCGTCTTTTCTTCTTTGGGAGCT
>Ga0207951_100728_pt1 | contig 14486 bp, 12 predicted proteins | sample Subbio12Aug_8Bad_FD_184830 | JGI IMG/M metagenome (GOLD analysis project Ga0207951, IMG submission 184830) | Serpentinite rock and fluid subsurface biosphere microbial communities from McLaughlin Reserve, California, USA - CR12Aug_8Bad (SPAdes) | ecosystem: Environmental > Terrestrial > Deep... | reverse complement strand
CCGCCGGGGCACGATTGACGGCCGCGCAACAATCGCGCCAGACTGCCATCTGCTATTGCAGTTCGGCTGCCCGAGGGGCGGACCCACCGCTCCCGATCCACCAGGAGACGTCCATGACCGAGCCCCGCAAGCGGCCTCGCCGCGCCCTCCTTGCCGCCGTCGCGGTCGCCGCGATCGGCATGTTCTGCCTCGGGCCCGCCCCCGCCGCCGCGCAGGAATGGCGCGGCTGGAACATCCATGCGGCCGACTACCCCAACGGCATCGGCATGGATGCCTTCACCCGCATGGTCGCCGAGCGCACCGGCAACCGCATCCGCATGCGGACCTTCCACTCGGCGCAGCTCGGCCAGCAGGACGAGGCGATCCAGCAGATGCGCCTCGGCACCATCGACTTCGCCAACTTCAACCTCTCGCCCTTCAACAACCTCGCACCGTCCACCAACGTCGTGACGCTGCCCTTCCTGTTCCGCGACGTCGCGCACATGCAGCGCGCCATCGACGGCCCGGCCGGCGAGGCCATCGCCGCCGACCTCGAGCGCATCGGCATCATCGCCCTGTCCTGGTACGACGCCGGCGCGCGCAGCCTCTACACGCGCCAGCCGGTCCGCACGCCGGCCGACCTGCGCGGCATGAAGATCCGCGTGCAGACCTCCGACCTCTGGATCGACCTGATGCGCGCGCTCGGCGCCAACCCCACCCCGCTGCCCTTCGGCGAGGTCTTCACCTCTCTGCAGTCCGGCGTGATCGACGGGGCGGAGAACAACTGGCCGTCCTACGAATCCACGCGCCACTTCGAGGTCGCGCGCTTCTACACCACCACCGAGCATTCCAACGTGCCCGAGGTGCTCGCCGTCTCCGCCCAGCGCTGGCGCCGGCTGAGCGAGCAGGAGCGCGCCATCCTGCGCGATGCGGCGCGCGAATCCGCCGTCATCCAGCGCCGGTCCTGGGCCGAGCGCGAGCGCGTCTCGCGCGAGCGGGTCGTCGCCGCGGGCGTCACCGTCATCGAGATCCAGGACCGCGCCCCCTGGGCCGCGCTGATGGAGCCGGTCTATGCGAAATACGCCGCGGATGCGCGCCTCGCCGCGCTGGTGCGCACGATCCGCGAGATGCAGTGACCGGCATGGGCGAAGCAGCGCCGCGGGCCCGCGGACCCGCGGCGCTGCGCGCCTTCTCGGCCGCGCTCGGCTGGCTCTCGGCCGTCACCATCGCGGTGGCGGGCGTGGCGCTGGTCGGCCTCGTCGCGATGATGGGATGGCTGGTCTTCGGCCGCTACGTGCTGAACGACACGCCGACCTGGATCGAGCGCGGGGCGACGCTGGCCATCCTCTCGATCGCCATGCCGGTCGCCGCCGTGGGCGTGCGGGAACGCTTCCACCTCGCCGTTCTCGGCGTGCGGGAGACACTGCCGCGGGGCGCGCAGCGCTGGGTCGCGCTCGCCTGCGACCTGCTGATGGGGCTGTTCGGCGCCGCCATGGCCTGGTGGTCGTGGGAACTCGTCGGCACCGTCGCCGCCTTCAGGATTCCGCTGCTCGGCATCAGCCAGGGCTGGACCTACGCGCCCATGGTGCTCGGCGGCGCGCTGATGGTGCTCTATGCCATCGAGCAGGTGCTGCACGACATCTACGGCGGCATCCCCCTCAGCCGCGGCGCCGCCGCCGCCATGCTGGAGTAGCGCGCGTGGAACCCGGCCTTTTCCTGATCTTCGGCGTCTTCGCCGCCGGCATCATCGCCGGCGTGCCCGTCGCCTTCTGCCTCGGCATCGCCGCGGTGGCGGGCTTCATCTGGGAGGGGCTGAACCCCGCCGTCGTCTTCCAGCAGATGGCGAGCGGCATGAGCATCTTCTCCCTGCTCGCCATTCCTTTCTTCATCTTCGCGGGCGAGCTGATGCTGCGTGGCGGCATCGCGCGGCGGCTGATCGGGCTCGCCTCGGCCGTGGTGGGGCACATGCGCGGCGGGCTCGCGCAGGTCAATGTCGGATCCTCGATGCTGTTCGGCGGGATTTCCGGCTCGGCGGTCGCCGACACCTCGGCGCTCGGGACCATGCTGATCCCGTCGATGCAGCAGAAGGGCTACGGGGCGGACTACGCGGTGGGGCTGACCGTCACCAGCAGCATCGCCGGCATCCTGATCCCGCCCAGCCACAACATGATCCTCTATTCGCTTGCGGCCGGCGGCGGCATCTCGGTCAGCGCGCTGTTCATCGCCGGCATCGTGCCGGGGGCGATGATGTGCCTGTTCCTCGCAGGCACGGCCTATGTCATGGCGGTGCGGCGCGGATACCCGGCGGAATCCTGGCAGGGCTTCCGCCACCTCGCCTGGACCTTCGTGGACGCTCTGCCCGGCCTGCTGACCGCCGTGATCATCCTCGGGGGCGTGCTCTCGGGCGTGTTCACGGTGACCGAAAGCGCGGCCTTCGGCACGATATGGGCGCTGCTGGTCACCGTGCTGGTCTATCGCGCGCTCACCTGGGAAGGCTTCGTGACCGCGGTGCGCGCCTCGGTCCGCACCACCTCGGTGGTGTTCCTGCTGGTCGGCACCGCGACCGCCTTCGCCTGGCTGCTGGCGATGTACCGCCTGCCCGAGATCCTGACCGACGGGATGCTCGCCATCAGCGACAACCCGATCGTCATCCTGCTGTTGATCAACGCCTGCCTGCTGCTGCTCGGCTGCGTGATGGACATGGCGGCGCTCATCCTGATCACCACGCCGATCTTCCTGCCCGTCGTCATGGCCATCGGCATGGATCCGGTGCAGTTCGGCATGGTGATGATGATGAATCTGGGCCTCGGGCTGACCACGCCGCCGGTCGGTGCGGTCCTGTTCGTCGGCTGCGCCATCGGGCGCATCCGCATGGAGCAGGCGATGCGCTCGATCTGGCCCTTCTGGGGTGCCATCCTGGTGGCGCTGCTGCTCACCACCTACTGGCCGGCGGTGTCCCTCACCCTGCCGCGCCTGCTGCTCGGCTACGGAGGCTGACCGCATGACTGCACCCGCCAGGCCCGTCCTGCTCACCGGCGCCTCCGGCAATCTGGGCCGGCATCTCGCGAAGGATCTCGCCGCGCGCGGCTGGCGGCTGCGCCTGACCGACATCGCGCCCTTCCCCGACCCGCTTCCCGCCGGCGCATCCTTCGTGAAAGCGGATCTCGAGGACGGCGTCGCGCTGCTGCGCCAGGCCGAGGGCTGCGGCGCCATCCTGCATTTCGGCGGCGTGTCCGTGGAGCGCCCGTTCGAGGACGTGCTGGGGCCGAACATCCGCGGCCTCTATCACGTCTATGAAGCCGCCCGCCGCGAGGGCGCGCGCGTCGTCTTCGCCAGCTCGAACCACTCGATCGGCTTCCACGAACGCCCCGCCGGCAACAACGAGCGCCTCGATCTCGACTGCGCCTTCCGCCCCGACGGCTATTACGGCCTGTCCAAGGCCTATGGCGAGCTGATGGGCCGGATGTATTGGGACAAGCACGGCGTCGAGAACGTCAACCTGCGCATCGGCTCCTGCTTCCCCAAGCCGGTGGACCGGCGGATGCTGTCCACCTGGCTGTCCTTCGCCGACCTCACGCGGCTGATCGAGCGCTGCGTCCTGGCGGACCGCGCGGGCCACGCCGTGATCTGGGCGTGTTCCGACAACCCGGCCTCCTACTGGGGCCGCGACCATCGCGAACGCATCGGCTGGGCGCCGGAGGATTCCGCCGAGCCCTGGCGGCCCGAGGTGGGCGGCATCACCGCCGACCCGGTGACCGAGCGCTACCAGGGCGGCGGCTACACCGCGATCGGGTATTCGCGCGCCAGCCCCTCCCCGCGCGACCCTTTCGCGCTCGAGGACTGAGCGAGCGATGCCGCCCTTTCGCCTCGTGGGCGGGCGCTGGGAAGCGGAGATCGCGCCCGAGGACGGGGCGGGGATGCGCGCGCTGCGCTTCCGCAGCCACGACGTGCTGGTGCCCGCCCCCGTGGGCGAGCGGCTCGGCGGCCCCTTCGGCGCCTTCTGGATGATCCCCTGGGCGAACCGGCTGGATGGCGGGCGGCTCGGCCCGCACCGCCTGCCGGTCAACCGGGCGCAGGACGGCACGGCGATCCACGGCCTCTCGCGCGACCGGCCCTGGCACGTCGCGGCCCTGGCGGCCGATGCCGCGACGCTGGCGCAGGAGGTCGCCGCCGGCCCTTACCGCTATGGCGTGCGCCTCGCCACCACGCTCGGGCCGGAGGAGCTGGTCCTCGACCTCGCCGTGGTGAACACGGGGGAGGCGCCGATGCCCTTCGGCGCCGGCTGGCATCCGTGGTTCGTCCGCCCGGCGGGCACGCGCCTCGCCTTCCGCGCCACGCATCGCTGCACGCATGACGCGCGCAACCTGCCCGTCGCCGCCGCCTTGGACGCCGGGCTGGATGGCGGGGAGGAGGCCTTCCTCGGCCTCGACACCCATTTCCCCGGCTGGGACGGGGTGGCGCGAATCGCCTGGCCGGGCCGCGCGCTGACCATGACGGCCACCGGCGCACTCGCCACCCACCTGCAGGTCTATGCCCCGCCGGCGCCGCCGGTGCTCTGCGTCGAGCCCTCCTCCCACCTGCCCGGCGCGCCGAACCGGCCGGATCTCGAACCGCTCGGCCCGATGCGCGTGCTCGCGCCGGGCGAGATCTTGACCGGGCGCATCAGCCTGGCGATGGAGTGTTCACAGCCGGCCTAGGCGCAGGCATAGGATGGGGCATGGCTCTCCCGCATACCGCCCTCGTCCTCGGCGCCGGCATCATGGGCCTTTCGGCCGCCTGGGCGCTCGCCCGGCAGGGCGTCTCGGTCCGCATCCTCGACCAGGACGAGGTCCCCAATCCACGCGGCGCCTCGGTGGACCACCACCGGCTGATCCGCCACGCCTATGGCAGCCAGGCCGGCTACATGCGGATGGTGGACCCGGCCTACGCGGCCTGGGAGATGGTCTGGCGCGACATCGGCGAAGTGCTGCACATCCCGACCGGGGTGCTCGCCGTCTCCGGCGACCGGGCCGGATGGCTCGGCGAGAGCCGCGCGAGCCTCGCGGCCGACGGCCACGCCTTCGAGGACCTGACGGCGGCCGCCGTCGCCGCGCGCTTCCCGATGTTCACCGAGGCCGGCATCGGCGCCGCCTTCCACATGCGGCCGGGCGGCGTGCTGCTCGCCGACCGCATCGTCGCCGGCCTGGCGCGGCACCTCGCGACGCGCGGCGTGACCATCGAGCGCGCCCGCGCCTTCACCATCGAGCCCGACCGCGCCCTGGTGCGCCTCGCGGACGGCACCGCCCGCGCGGCGGACCTGCTGGTGGTCGCCGCCGGTCCCTGGGCGCCGCGGCTGCTGCCCCGGGCGCTCGCCCCGCGCGTGGTCGCGTCGCGGCAGATCCTCGTGCTGCTCGAACCCCCGCCGCGGCACCGCGCGGCCTGGGAGGCGGCGCCGATGCTGCTCGACCTCGCCGAGGATGGCGGCTTCTATGCCGTGCCGCCGGTCGCGGGCACGCCGCTCAAGATCGGCGACCACCGCTTCTCGCGCAGCGGCGACGCCGAGGCCGACCCGCGCGAAGCCACCGCCGAGGAGGCCGGGGAGATCCTCGCCTTCGCCCGGCCGCGCCTGCGCGACGCGGCGGAGTATCGCGTGCTCGACGCCCGCGCCTGCTACTACGACGTCGAGGACCGCGAACGCTTCGTGGTCGAGCCCATCGCGCCGCGCTGCCTGGTGATGTCGGGCTTCTCCGGCCATGGCTTCAAGTTCGGCCCCGTGCTCGGCCTCGCCCTCGCGGCGGCGGCGGCGGATCCGGCGCTGCTCGCCGCGCTGCCCGGCTGGGCGGCGGGCGAGGCGCCGCCGGCGCCCGGCCTGCTCGCCGCCCTGGAAGGTGTGACCGCATGACCTCCACCGCCGCCGCCGACCTGATCTTCGGACTGACCCGCGTGGTCGGCCTGCCCGCGCTGACCGAGGCCGCCGGCGCGCCGCTTTCGGCCGAGGACATCGCGCAGATCGTCACCGAGGCCGACCGCTTCTGCACCGACATCCTGCTGCCCGGCGCGCAGGCCGCCGACCGCGCCGGCGCGGTCTATGCGAACGGCCTCGTCACCACGCCGTATCGCGGGACCTATGCGAAATGGATCGAGGGCGGATGGCAGTCCCTCGCAGCTCCGGCCGAGCATGGCGGGCAGGGCCTTCCGGCCTCGCTCTGGACCGCGATGACCGAGCTCGGCATGGCCGCCGACACCTCCTTCATGCTCGGCCCGCTGCTGACCGCGGGCGCCATCGACTGCCTGATGCACCACGCGACGGCGGACCAGGCCGCCCGCTGGCTGCCGCGCATGGTCAGCGGCGAATGGACCGGCGCGATGTGCCTGACCGAGCCCGATGCCGGAAGCGACCTCGGCGTGCTGCGCTGCCGGGCAGAGCCGCTCGGCGACGGGCGCCACGCGCTGCACGGCGAGAAGATCTTCATCACCTGGGGCGAGCACGACTGCACCGACAACATCGTCTATCTGGTGCTCGCGCGGCTGCCGGACTCGCCCCCGGGATCGAAGGGCATCAGCCTGTTCGCCTGCACCAAGGTCAAGCAGGACGGCAGCCGCAACGCGCTGCGCTGCGGCGGCATCGAGCGCAAGATGGGCATCCATGCGAGCCCGACCTGCACCATGCTGTTCGGGGGCGCGGAGGCCGAGCTGGTGGGCGAGCCGCATCGCGGCCTGCCGGCGATGTTCGCGATGATGAACAACGCGCGCCTGGGCGTCGGCACGCAGGGGGTGGCGCATGGCGCCGCCGCGCTGCGCCTCGCCGAGGCCTATGCGGCGGAGCGCATCCAGGGCGGTCGCCCGATCGCCCATCACCCCGATGTCGCGCGCATGCTGATGGAGATGCGCAGCATCACCCTCGCCGCGCGGCTGCTCGCGCTCGAGACCGCGCTGTGCGTCGATCGCCACGCGCTGCTCGGCGATGCGGCGGCGCAGAACCGCCTCGCGCTGCTCACGCCGATCCTCAAGGCATGGTGCACCGATCGCGGGGTCGAGACCGCCTCGACCGGCATCCAGGTGCATGGCGGCATGGGCTTCGTCGAGGATGCCGGCGCGGCCCAGGTGCTGCGCGACGCGCGCATCGCGCCGATCTACGAGGGCACCAACGGCATCCAGGCGATCGACCTGCTGGTCCGCAAGGTCGCGAAGGATGGCGGGGCGGAGATGCGCGCGCTGCTCGCCGAGGTGGGCCGCTCGCCCGATGCGAGGCTGCGCGCCGCCGCCGCCACGCTCGCTGCGGCGACCGCGCGGGTGCTGGCGGCGCAGGGCCGCGACGCGGAGGCCGCGCAGTCGGTCGCCGTCGCCTATCTCGATGCGGCGGGCTGGCTGCTCGGCGGCTGGATGCTCGCCCGGGCGGCGGCGGAGGATCCGGCGGCGCATGGCGCGACGGCGGAGTTCTACCTCCGCCGGCTGCTGCCGCGCGCGGCATCCCGGGCGGCCGAGATCGAGGGCGCGCTCGCGGCATGACGGCCCGCCCCTTGCGGAGACGCCGGGCGGGGCAATCTGCGGCAGGTTGCCCGTGATCCGGCCGGAGCCCATGAACGCCGCCTTGCCCGCCCTCGTACGAACCCGCCCGCGCGTCGCGATCGTCGGCGCCGGTCCCGGCGGCCTCGCCGCCGCACTGCTGCTCGCCGCCGGCGGCGCGCGCGTCACCGTCTTCGAACGCGATGCCGTGGTCGGCGGCCGCACGCGCACGGTGACGGCGCCGGGCGGCTACCGCTTCGACATCGGGCCGACCTTCTTCCTCTACCCGCGCATCCTGCGCGAGATCCTCGCCAGTTGCGGCGCCGATCTCGAGAAGGAGGTCGAGCTCATCCGCCTCGACCCGCAATACCGCCTGGTGTTCGAGGGCGCGAACCCGGTCACCATCGACGCCTCCCCCGACATCGCGCGGATGGAGGCCGAGATCGCCAAGCTGAACCCGGCCGACGCGAAGGGGCTGCGCTCCTTTCTGTCGGACAACCGGGCCAAGCTCGAGGCCTTCCGTCCGGTGCTCGAGCGGCCCTTTCTCGGGCTGCTGACCTATCTCGCGCCCGAGGTGATGAAAGGCCTGCGCTATCTGCGCCCCTGGGCCTCGGTGGACCAGGATCTCAAGCGGCACTTCAGCGACCCGCGCACGCGCCTCGCCTTCACCTTCCAGTCGAAATACCTCGGGATGAGCCCCTTCCGCTGCCCGAGCATGTTCTCGATCCTCTCCTTCCTCGAATACGAGCACGGAATCTTCCATCCTGTCGGCGGCTGCGGCGCGGTGTCGGAGGCGATGGCCCGCGTCGCCGGGCGCCTCGGCGTCGAGTTCCGCTTCGACGAGGCGGTGGAGCGCATCGCCTTCGATGGGCGGCGCGCCGCCGGCGTTGAGGCCGGCGGCGTGCGCCACGCCGCCGATGCGGTCGTCGTCAACGCCGACTTCGCGCACGCCATCCCCTCCCTGATGCCCGAGTCGCTCCGGCCGCAATGGCCCGACGCCAAGATCGCGCAGGCGCGCTATTCCTGCTCGACCTTCATGCTCTATCTCGGCATCGAGGGGGCGTTGCCCCAGATGGCGCATCACAGCGTGCTGCTCGCCGAGGATTACGCGCGCAACCTCGACCAGATCGAAGCCGGCGTGATCCCGGACAATCCCTCGCTCTATGTCCAGGCTGCCGCCGGGACCGATCCCTCGCTCGCGCCGGCGGGCCATTCCACGCTGTATGTACTGGTGCCGGTGCCGAATTTGCACGGCGGCCAGGACTGGGCGGCCGAGGCGCCGCGCTACCGCCGCCTCGCGATCGAGAGGCTGAAGGCGCTCGGCCTGCACGACATCGAGGCGCGCATCCGCTACGAGCGGATCGTCACGCCGCAGGACTGGCGCGACGAATACGCGATCGGCTACGGCGCGACCTTCAACCTCGCGCACAACGTCCGCCAGCTGATGCATTTCCGCCCGCAGAACCGCTTCGGCAAGGCCGAGGGCGTGTATCTCGTGGGCGGCGGCACGCATCCGGGCAGCGGACTGCCGGTGATCTACGAGGGCGCGCGAATCAGCGCGAAACTGCTGATGCGGGATCTCGGCATGAGGCCGCAGGCCGATCCGGGCGGGCGCATCGGCATCGCCCAGCCCGCGATGGGCGACTGACGTTCGGGAGGCAGGGGCATGGGCGCGAAGGTCGTCATCATCGGCAGCGGTCTCGGCGGCCTCGCCGCAGCCGTCGTCGCGCAGGCGCGCGGGCACCGCGTCACGCTGCTCGAGCGCAACCCCTGGCTCGGCGGCAAGGCGGCGGTGCTGCACCTCGACAACCCCGAGGGCGAGGGCCGCTTCCGCTTCGACATGGGTCCGACCATCCTGACCGTGCCGCGCGTGCTGCGCCGGATCTACGCCGAGGCGAAGCGCAACCAGGCCGACGAGCTGCCGCTGATCCGCCTCGACCCGCAATGGCGCTGCTTCTTCGACGACAACACGCGCATCGACCTGGTCGAGAAGGTGGACGCCATGGCCCAGGCCATGGACGCCTTCGCCCCCGGCAAGGGCATGGGCGCGGGCTACCGGAAGTTCCAGGAGGTCTCGCGCCACCTGCACGAGATCAGCGAGAAGTTCTTCTTCTGGAAGCCTGTCGAGGGCATCGCCGACACCTTCTCCATCACCGGCAACTTCAAGCCCGGGGTGCTGCGCGACGTCATGGCGCTCCGCATGGGCCAGACGGTCGCGAAGGTCATCCGCGGGCACGTCCCGGACGAGCGCCTGGCGCAGATGCTCGACCACTTCACGCAGTATGTCGGCTCCAGCCCCTACATGGCGCCGGCCGTGCTCTGCGGCATCGGCGACATGCAGGCGAACGAGGGCGTGTGGTACCCGGTGGGCGGCACGCGCGCCGTCGCCGAGGGCCTCGCGAAGCTCGCGCACGAACTCGGCGCCGAGCTGCGGACCGATGCCGAGGTCACGGCGGTCGAGATCCGGCACGGCGCCGTACGCAGCGTGACCGCGAACGGCGAGCGCATCGCCTGCGACGCGCTCATCTCGAACATGGACGCCGTGCGGACCTACACCGAGCTGGTCGGCGGCGGCGAGGCCCGCCGCATCGGGCGCAAGGAATACCAGCCGGCCTGCTCGGGCGTCGTGCTCTATCTCGGCCTGCGGAAGAAGTACGACCACCTCGCGCATCACTGCTTCGTCTTCTCCCGCGACGCCGAGGAGGAGTTCGACAGCATCTACGTCAAGGGCGAGCCCGCGCCCGACCCGACCGCCTATCTCTGCGCCCCCTCCAGGAGCGACGACACGGTCGCGCCCGAGGGCGGGGAGGCGCTCTACGTGCTGGTGCACACCCCGCATCTGCGCCCGGGCCACGACTGGTCGAAGATGTTCGCGCCCTACCGGCGCCGCATCCTCGACAAGCTCAAGCGCACCGCCGGGATGGAGGACATCGAGAGCCGCATCGTCGTCGAGCGCGCGCTCACGCCCCAGGACATCCACGAACGCTACAAGGTGCTGGACGGCGCGATCTACGGCCTCGCCTCGCACGGCGCGTATCTCGGCGCCTTCAAGCCTTCCAACCGGCCCAAGGCGATCCGCGGCCTCTACCTGTGCGGCGGCGCCGCGCATCCGGGCCCGGGCATGCCGATGGTGATGATGTCGGGCTGGATCGCGGCGGATGCGATGGACCGCGACCAGGGCGGGCACGGCATGTCCCCGGCGGCGGAACGCGCCGGCCTGAGGGACGCGCTGACCGCGGCGCAATGAGCCCCCCGGCGTTGCGCGGGCCCGACCCGGTGGCGCTCCGTTCGGAGCGCCATATCGCCTTCTTCGACTTCGCCTTCACCCGCTTCTTCCGCACCCACATGCGCGCGCTGCGCATCGCGCGCTGGGGGCGGCCGGAGGCGGCGGCGGGCACGCCGGCGGTGGTCTTCGCCAACCATCCCTCCTGGTGGGACGGCGTGGCGTTCATGCTGCTGAACCGGAGCCTGACGAAGGACCGGCCGCTTTTCACGCCCATGGCGGCATGGGCGCTCGACAAGTACGCCTTCATGCGACGCCTCGGCGTGTTCGGCATCGAGACCGGCACGGCGCGCGGCTCGGTCGCCTTCCTGCGGACCGCGCAGCATGTGCTGCGCGACCCGTCGCACATGCTCTGGATCAACGCGCCCGGGCGCTTCGCCGACCCGCGCGAGCGCCCCATCCCGATCGCGCCGGGCATGACGCGGCTGCCCGAGATGGCGCCGACGGCGCAGTTCATCCCGCTCGCGCTCGACTACCCGTTCTGGGGCGAGCGCAAGGCGGAGATGCTCGCCGCCTTCGGCCCGCCCATCCCGGCCGCCTCGCTGCTCGCGCTCGATCGCGAGGCGCGGGCGGCGCATCTCTCCGCGGCGCTCGCCGCCACCGCCGACCGGCTGACGGAGGACGCGATCAGCCGCGACCCCGAACGCTTCGACACGCTCGTGCAGGGCCGCGAAGGCATGGGCGGCGTCTATCAGGCCTGGCGCCGCCTCGGCGCGCTGCTGCGCGGCGAGCGCTTCGACCCGCGCCACGACAACCGGACGGAGCGCGCGCCGTGACCTTCGATGCCGCCTGGATCGCGCTGCTGCTCGCGGTCTTTCCCGCCGCGACCGGGCTGATCAACCTGTTCCTGCTGCGCATGCCGGCCGGCCGGCCGCCGGAAGGCACGCTCGTCTCCATTCTGATCCCGGCCCGCGACGAGGCGGCGAATATCGGCGCCTGCCTCGAAGCCGCCCTGGCCCAGCAGGGCGTGGCGATCGAGGTGGTCGTGATGGATGACGGCTCGACCGACGGCACGCCCGACATCGTCCGCGCGATCGCCGCGCGCGACCCGCGGGTGCGGCTGGTCGCCGCCCCCGCCCTGCCGGCGGGCTGGTCGGGCAAGATGCACGCCTGCGCCCGGCTGTCCGAGGCGGCGCGCGGCACCCACCTGCTGTTCCTCGATGCCGATGTGCGCCTCGCGCCCGGCGCCGCCGCGGGGCTCGCGGCCCATGCCGCGCGGCACGGCATCGCGCTGGTCAGCGGCGTGCCGCGCCAGCGCATCGAGAGCATCGGCGAAGGTCTGACCGTGCCGATGATCAACCTGCTGCTGATCGGCTACCTGCCCGGCGGCGGCCGGGCCTTCACGCGCCACCCGGGCTTCGCGGCGGGCTGCGGCCAGATGATGCTGTTCGAGCGCCGCGCCTACGAGGCCGTCGGCGGCCACGGCGCGCTGCGCGCCACGCTGCATGACGGGCTGAACTTCCCCCGCCTGATGCGCGCCGCCGGCCGCCGCACCGAGATCGTCGAGGGCGCGCGCCTCGCCTCCTGCCGCATGTATCGCGGCTTCGGCGAGGCCTGGCGCGGCTTCCTCAAGAACGCGCGGGAAGGCATGGCGACGCCGGTGGGCCTGCCGATCTGGACGGTGATGCTCGCCGGGGCGCATCTGTGGCCCTTCTTCCTGCTGCCCGCGATGCAGGCCTGGCTGGCGCTGGCGCTGGTCTTCGCGCTGCGCGCGGCGATCACGCGGCGCGTCGGCGAACCCTACTGGACCGTCGCGCTGCACCCCGCCGCGGTGGTGGTGGCGCTGGCGATCCAGTGGGCGGCGCTCGCGCGCGCGCTGCTCGGGCGCAAGGAGGGGTGGAAGGGGCGCGACTACGCGGCCCCGGAAGCGCCGTGACCGGGGGGCGGTGGGCGAGTCCTCCGCTGCGAGCGGGGGCAGGCAATCGGGGCGGCGCCGTGGCACCATGGCGGCCATGACCGTCGCCGCCGGCCCGCCCACGCGCACCCACGCAAGCGAGAACTTCCCCGTCGCCTCCCTGCTGCTCGCGCGCGCGCTGCGGCCGAAGGTGCTCGGCTTCTACCGCTTCGTGCGCACGGCCGACGACATCGCCGACAGCCCCGACCTGCCGCCGGCGGAAAAGCTCGCGCGCCTCGATGCGCTGGAGCGCGCGCTGGACGACCCCGCCACCGCCGAGCCCGCCGCGCGGCCGATCCACGACAGCGGCTGCGGGACGGCCGAGGCGCGCGCCATGCTCGCCGCCTTCCGCCAGGACGCGACGCAGCGGCGATACGCCGACTGGGCGGCGCTCGATGCGTATTGCGCCGCCTCGGCCAATCCCGTCGGGCGGATGCTGCTGCGCCTGCACGGCGTCTCCGCGCCCGAGGCCGTGGCCGCCGCCGATGCCCTCTGCACCGCGTTGCAGGTGCTCAACCACCTGCAGGATCTGGCGAAGGACCGCGACGCGCTCGACCGCATCTACCTCCCCGGGCCCTGGATGGCGCTGGCCGGCGGCGAGGACGCCTTCTTCGCGCCGGCCAATGCGCAAGCGCGCCGCGCCGTGCTGGACGCCGCGCTGGACCGCGTCGAGGAACGGCTCGACGCCGCCGCCGCCCTGCCGCGCCTGATCGGCGCGCGGCGCCTCGCGATGGAAGCCGCCGTCACGCTGGCGCTGGCACGCCGCCTGCTCGCGCGGCTGCGCGCGGCCGACCCGGTGCTCGCGCGCGTCGCGCCGGGCAAGGCCGATTTCGCCCGCGCCTTCGCCGCCGCGCCCTTCGGCGGACCCTCCGACGCCGCGCTGGTGCGTGCCCGCGTGGCGCGCGCGGGTTCTTCCTTCGCCCGCGGCATGGCAGCGCTGCGCGGGGACCGCCGCCGCGCGCTCTGGGCCGTCTATGCCTTCTGCCGCGCGGTGGACGACATCGCCGACGGCGCCATGCCCGAAGCCGAGAAGCGCCGCTTCCTCGATGGCTGGCAGGCGAAGCTGGCGCGGCCCGACTGCGCGCTCTCGCGCGAGCTCGCCCGCGCGCGCGCGCGCTACGCGCTGCCCGTCGCGGAATGCGAGGCGATGATCGCCGGCATGCGGACCGACGCAGCACCCGCCGTGCGGATTCCCGACGCCGCCGCGCTCGATCTCTATTGCCGCCGCGTCGCGGGCAGCGTCGGCGCGATGGCGGTGTGCATCTTCGGCGCGCCGGATGCCGCGGCATTCGGCCTCGCGCTCGGGCGCACGCTGCAGCTGGTCAACATCCTGCGCGACATGGACGAGGACGCGGCGCGCGATCGCGTCTATCTCCCGCGCGCCCTGCTCGCCGCGCATGGCGTGCCCGACGGCCCGGCCGCGCGCATGATCGCGGCACCCGGCGTCGCCGCCGCCGCCCGCGCGCTCGCCGCCGAGGCCGAGGCCGGCTTCGCCCGCGCCGAGGCCGAGCTGCGCCACTTGGACGCGCGCGCCCTGCTGCCCGCGCGCATCATGATGTGGGGCTATCGGCGCCTGTTCGGCCGGCTGCTCGCGCGCGGCTTCGGCCCGCCGCGGGCGCGCCCGCGCCTGACGGCCGCCGAGAAGGCGCGCATGGCCGCCTTCGCGCTGCGCCTCGCCCCCGTCGCCGCGCGATGAGGACCGCCCCCCCCGGCCCCTGTCCCTTCGGTCCGCAGGGCGCGGCGCGCGTGCATGTCGTGGGCGCCGGCGTCGCCGGCCTGGTCGCGGCACTCGTGATCGCGCGCGCCGGCCATGCCGTCACGCTGCACGAGGCGACGGCGCTCGCC
>Ga0207951_100725_pt1 | contig 14515 bp, 12 predicted proteins | sample Subbio12Aug_8Bad_FD_184830 | JGI IMG/M metagenome (GOLD analysis project Ga0207951, IMG submission 184830) | Serpentinite rock and fluid subsurface biosphere microbial communities from McLaughlin Reserve, California, USA - CR12Aug_8Bad (SPAdes) | ecosystem: Environmental > Terrestrial > Deep... | reverse complement strand
CGACCACGCTTTCGCGCCGCGATATTTCAGAATGTTTTTCCCGAGTCGGGCCTTCCAATCCATTCAGCATGGGTCGTCCCGACGCGCGAATTGGAAAAGGTGCTATACAGCCAGCAACATATTGCTCATCCTTAGGAACTGATTTGATCCTCGGTGAATGCAGTGTCAGTTCCTTGTCCTCCTACCTCTGGGCCGGATGATGGTTTTGCAGCGATCTACAGCCGCTATTCGGGATGGCTCAAAGCGCGTCTCGTTAGGCGGTATGGCTTGCAGGATGCTGAAGACCTTCTGCAAGAGACGTGGCTTCGCCTCGCGCCCTATCAGGCAGACCAAAACATCCGGCATCCTCAAGCGCTTCTAATGCGCATCGCCTCTAATCTGGCAGCGGACAGGGATGCGCGTCGATCTCACACGATGCGTCACGCGATTGACACTAGTCAGTCGGACGGCTGGGGCTTCGAGATGCCCCACCAGGCGGCCGAAGTGCTGGCGAAACAACTCGTCCTCGGCTTGCCAGAGCCCCTTCGCGATGTCTTTGTGCTATCTAGGTTCGGCGGTCTGACGAACACCCAGATCGGCGAGCAACTCGGGATCAGTCCCAAAACCGTTGAGTGGCGCATGACCAAGGCCCTGGCTCACTGCGCAGCCCAGCTTCGGCGCTAGAGATGGGGCGCACCATGACCAGCCCGAAGGTCCGGGTTGAAGCCGCGGAGACCGAGGCGGCCGCCTGGCACGCCCGTTTGGGCGCGCGCAACGTCAGCACGGCGACGATCGAGGAGTTCTTCGCCTGGCGCGCGGCGCCGGCGAACGCTGAGGCCTACCGGCGTGTGGAGAAGGTCTGGGCCGACACCGGTCCGCTTGCGGACGATCCGGCGATCGTTGCGGCGCTCGACGCGGCGATGTCGCGCAGGGCGGGCGGGGAAAGATCCGATCGCCGGCCGCGGACGCTGCTGGGTCTGGCCGCGGTCGGCGCGGCGGCCGCTCTGGCGATCGGCGGATGGACGTGGCTCCAGGCTCGAACGGTGTTCGCGACCGGCGTGGGCGAGCAGCGCCTTGTCCAGCTGGCCGACGGGTCATCGATCCGGCTGGATACGGCGTCGCGGATAAAGGTCCGGTTTGCGGGCGACCGTCGCCTCGTGGATCTGGAGCGCGGCCAGGCGCTCTTCACGGTGGCGCATGACCCGGCGCGGCCATTCATTGTCGAAGCGGGTCAGGCGCAGGTGACGGCGATCGGCACGGTGTTCGACGTGCGCCGGGACGGGAAGGCGGTGCGCGTGACCCTGGTGTCGGGAGCGGTCGATGTTGCGCCGGCAGGCGAGGGGAGGGCGGTTCGGCGGATGGTCGCCGGCCAGCACGCCCGCGTCACTTCCGAAGGCCTGACGACCCGGGTCGCCGACGTCCCGGCTGAAACCAGCTGGACGGACGGGCGCATTGTCTTCCGCGATACGCCGCTGCGCCAGGCCGTGGCCGAGGTGAACCGGTATCTGACGGCGAAGATCGAACTGGATGCGGCGTCGCTCGATAGGGTGCCGGTCAACGGCGTGTTCAGGACGGGCGATCGCGACGCCTTCGTGTCGACGGCGGCCCAGGTGTTCGATCTGGAAGCCTCTCCGGGCCCGGACGGAACCGTCCGCCTGTCGGCGCGAAAAAATAATTGAGAAACCTCTCCGGGGTTACCCGGGGTCTGAACCGTCTCTTCTCTGACGCCGCGTGGCGTCGAGGGGAGCCCAGATTATGAGCCGTATTCGTTTTCTTTCCGGTGGCGCGCTGGCCGCCTGCATTCTGGCCGTCAGCACGACGGCCTGCGCCCAGGAAGCGCGGGAGTTCAACATCCCGGCCGGGTCCCTGCGGGATGGACTGAATCTTTTCGCGACCCAGGCCGACCAGCAGATATTCTTCTCCGGCGAACTGGTCGCCGGACGGCGGACCCCCGGCCTGCGTGGACGGTTGGCGCCGTCCGCAGCTCTGGACCAGTTGCTGGCGGGATCGGACTTGGCGTGGTCCGAGACCCGCCCCGGCGTCATCTTCCTACGGCGCGTAGGGGCAGGGCAGGCCGAAGCGGCTGTGACGCAGCTGGACGAGGTGGTGGTGACGGGCACGCTCCTGAAGTCCTCGGGGCCGCCGTCGTCGCCGGTGGTGACGCTGGACCGGGACGCCCTGGACCAACGCGGATTCGCCACGGTCGCCGAAGCGATCACCGACCTGCCGCAGAACTACGCGGGATCCTCGACGCCCGTCGTTCAGCTGACGAATGCGGACCGCCAAGGATCGAACACCATCGTCTCGACCGGCGTGAACCTGCGCGGACTGGGACCCGCCTCGACCCTCGTGCTGATCAATGGCCGGCGGATGGCGGGCACGGGCTTCCGGGGCGAATTCGCCGATATCTCCGCCCTGCCGTCGGCCGCCGTGGAGCGCGTCGATGTCCTGCTCGACGGAGCGTCGGCTCTGTACGGCGCCGACGCGGTGGCCGGCGTCGTCAATGTGATCCTGCGGCGCGCCTACGACGGTCAGGAATCGCGCTTGCGGGTGTCGTCGGCCGAGGGCGGCGCGGAGGACGTGATGGTCTCCCACCTGGCTGGCCGGACCTGGTCGTCCGGTTCAGCCTATTTGTCCTACGAGTATCAAACGACAAACGCGCTCAGCTCGCTCGACAGGCCCTATACGGCCGATGGCGACCTGCGGCCCTTCGGCGGCACAGATCGTCGCCTGACCTTCTCCGCGCCTGGCAATATCGTCGCCTTCAATCCGGCCGTCGCCGCCTTCGTCGCACAATATGCAATCCGCCCCGGGCCCTCCGGATATACGCAGCAGCCGTCCGACTTCGTGGCCGGCGCGGCCAATCTTCAATCGCCCACCCTCGGCGTCGATCTGATTCCGACTCTGGAGCGTCATGGCGTTTACGCCCGGGTGCGCCAGTCTCTCGGGGACCGCATCGATGTCTCTGCCGACGTTCGCTACAACCGGCGCGAGGTCGCGTTTGCCGGACCGGCGGCCATCGCCCTGATGACAGTCGGGCGCGCCAATCCCTATTTCGTGTCACCGACCGGAGCGGCCTCCCATTCCATCGGCTATTCCTTCATCGGCGACCTGGGCAACACCCGGCAACGCGGCTCGTCGGAAAGTTACGGGGCCACGCTCGGCGCGACCTATGACGTGGGCGCCGGGTGGTCGTTCGACAGCTACCTCGCCTATGCCGAGGAGAGAGGCGAGGTGGAGGTCTCCGGTCAGGTCAACACCCGGTTCCTGAACGAGGCGCTCGGAACCACGGCGGATGATCCGGCGACGCCCTACCGGGCGGCTGTCGATGGCTACTTCAATCCTTTTGGGGCCGGGGACGCCAACGGCCGTTCCGTTCTGGATTTCATCGGCAGCGGGTTTTCGAGGAGCCGGAACCATAGCCGCGCCTCGTCGGCGAATGTTCTGGCGGAGGGCCCGCTAATGAGCTTGCCCGGCGGCGAGGTGCGCCTTGCTGTCGGGGCGCAGATTCGCCGCGAGACCTTCGAAACCGGGTCGACCAGTTTCGGCTCGACGGCGGCCCCTGTGGTCAGCAGCGTTCCGGAGCGCGAGCGCACCATCAACGCGGTCTTCGCCGAGGCGAACCTTCCGTTGGTCGGACCGGAAAACGCGCGCCCGGGCGTCCGCAGACTGGATCTTTCGATCGCCGGCCGGTTCGAGGACTACAGCGACTTCGGCACGACGACCAACCCCAAGGTCGGGGTCGTCTGGTCGCCGATCGACGACCTGGCGGTGAGGGCTTCATGGGGGACCTCGTTTCGGGCCGCCTCCCTACCCCAGATCTTCGACCTGTCGGGGGTGTCCGCGACCTTCTTCGCGCGACCCGATGGGAGCCGCGCGCTGTCGCTGCAGCTCGGTGGAGGCAATCCCGATCTGAAGCCCGAAACCGCCGACACCGTGACCGTGGGCTTCGACTATCAGCGGTCGGGCGGGTTTAGCTTCAGCGGCAACTATTTCGACACGCGCTTCACCGACCGGATCGCCCGCCCGGTGAGCGAAAATCTGCTCGGCGTTCTAAGCGATCCCGCTCTCACCAGTTTTGTCAGGTTGGTCAGCCCGGCGACGAACGCCGCCGATCTGGCGCTTGTGCAGAGCTACATCAATCGTCCCGACTTCGCCTCCGCCTCCCTTTTTCCCGCCGCCAACTACGCCGCCATCGTCGACACCCGTTGGGTCAACACCGGCGCCGTGAGGGTAAGGGGGATCGATCTTTCCGGCCGGTATCCGCTCGAGCTGGGGGAGGGGCGTCTGATCCTGGACGCATCGGCCTCCTACGTCCTCGACTACGAGAGCCAGACCACGCCGACTGCCCTCGTTCGCGAGCTGGCCGGCCAGGTCGGATATCCGGTCCGCCTCCGATCGCGGGCCGGAGCGGCCTGGTCCCGCGGTAGCCTGCGTGTCTCGCTGAACTGGAACCATATCGACGCCTATCACGACAGGCTGGGCGCCCGGATCGACAGCTGGAACACCGCGGACGCTCAGGCCAGCTGGTCCCCCACGACCGGTCCGTTCGCGGGCTTGCAGGCTTTCCTCACGGTCCAGAATCTGTTTGACGCGGCGCCGCCCTTCTACGATGCGCCGACCGGCTATGGCTTCGATCCGGGCCAAGGCAATCTGTTGGGCCGAGTGGTCGCTCTTCAGCTCATCAAGCGCTGGTGAATGACTGCCATGTCAGGGCTTATCCCCCGCCTCGCCTGGGCGGTCATCGCGCTCGCCTGCCTGACGTCGCCGGCCGCCGCACAAACCCGCCCGCTTGCGGTCGAAGACATCGTGAGACTGGAGTCCTTCGGTCGGGCGTCGATCGCGCCAAACGGCCGGTGGGCGGTCTACGAAAAACGAGGGCCCTACGACAGCGCGCCCCGGTTCGACCTCGGCCCGCGTTCGCAGTGGGCCATCATGGACCTCCGGCTCGTCGATCTCACTCGTCCCGGAAGTCCGCCTGAACGCCTCCTGCCCCAGGAAGGGCTCGGGCTGTTGAGGGGCGCCTGGTCGCCCTCTGGCGCCCGTTTGCTCATCTACCGCTTCGGGCAGGAGACACTCGAGGTCGGCATCGTCACGATGGCCGACCGCACGGTCCGATGGACGGGCCTCACCCCCGAGATGCCGCTAATGGGGGCGGCCTTCGAATGGGTGTCGGACGACCGGGTGGCCCTTGTGGTGCGGTCGGACAATTCCTTGCCTTGGCTACTCCGCTATTATCGCGACGGTCAGAGCAGGACGACCGAGGCCTGGCGGCGCACTGCGGACGGCCAGCAGCCTTCGCGGACGATCGTCGAGACGGACGCCGGCGTGGCCGAGGCGGAAACTTCGTCCGCCGATGAGCGGCTTGTCGTTCTGGACGTGAACTCGGGGTCCGTCCGCTCTCTCAAACGGGGCCGGGTCGTCGATTTCGCGGTCTCCCCCGACGGATCCCGTATCGCTGTCACGGAGGAGGCCGAGGCCGTCGCGGTGCGCCCGGAGACGATCAACCAGGCGGAAGTGCCGACGCGGCAGCGCCTGACCCTCATCGAGATGAAGACCGGCCAGACGGCGGATGTGGAGCCGCGCCTGGACGTTGCGCCGCATCTGCTGCGCTGGTCGCCGGATTCGTCGACACTGCTGGTTTGGGGCCGCCTCGGTGACGATCCCTGGAGCGACGGAGGCCTCTTCACGGTCGATCCGAGGGGCGGCTTGGCCGCCGTTGATCGCCACGGGCTCGAACCCGTGGCGCCCCAGGCGGGGATCAATATCCTTCAGGGCGTTCGGGCGGAGTGGATGGGAGAGACGCCGGTTCTCTATGCGCGGAAGCCCGGCGACCCGAGATATGACTGGTACGCACTGGCGCCGGGTCGCGCCCCTGTGGCGCTGACCCAGGTGATGTCGAACCCGCCGACGCGCGTAGCTGCCGTATCGGACGACGCCCTCTTTGTCTTCGGCGACGGCGCTTACTGGGCGCTCGACGCAGGGGGCGCTCGCCGACTGACGCCGACGGCGTTGACGATCGAGGACATCGTCATCGGCGACGCGGAGAAACCGTTCCGGCTCCGCGTCAACGACGCCCCGCGTCGGCAGTGGGCCGCCGGTGTGAGCCCGAACGGAGACGCCTTCGTCGTCTCGCCGGGCCATCGCCCGCGGCGCCTGGGGCCGGTTGAAGGGGCGAGGGAGGCGCGCGTCCTCGCTGTAGACACCGGAACTGCCCTGGTGGTCGAGCGGTCCGGCCTTGTGGAATCCCTTTACCTGAGGACCGCGACTGGCGAGCGCGACATCGATCAGGTCAACGCGAACCTGGCAGGGGTCGGTTTGCCGGCCGCCATCGCCCTGAACCACGCCGACGCCTCCGGTCGCCCGGTCCAGAGCTGGCTGTTCCTTCCGGAAGGGGACCTGGCGGCGGTCAAGGGCGTCGTGGTGCAGATCTACCCCGGGTCCGTCGACCGTGGCGCCTGGTCGGGCCCGATGACCCTCACCTACGGGGTGAGGGCGCAGGTGCTGGCCGGGGCGGGCTATGCGGTCATCAGTCCCTTCGTTCCCGCAGGGGGGCCGCCCTCGGCTGAGGGACTTGAACGCAGTGTCGATGCGGCGGCGGATGCGGCGCTCGAAGCCTATCCGGCCCTGCCTCGCGATCGCATCGCCATCCTCGGTCACAGTTTCGGAGGAAACGCCGCGCTCTGGATCGCGACCCGGTCGACCCGTTATCGCGCCTACGTCGCCCGGGCCGCCACAAGCGACATGTTCGGGCAGTGGGGGGAGTTCACCCCTGCGGCCCGCGCCGTCCCGGAGGAGGGGTTCATGTTCCGGAACCAGCAGGGGTGGGCGGAGGTAGGTCAAGCGACGCTTGCAGGGCCGCCCTGGTCGAACGTGCAACGCTATGCGGACGCCAGCCCCTATCTGGCGGCGAATTGCATCACCGCGCCCGTCCTTCTGATCGCCGCGGACAGGGATTTTGTCGCCGTCTCGCAATCGGAGCGCATGTTCAGCGCCCTGCACCGGTTGGGTCGGCAAGCCCGGCTGGTGACCTATTGGGGAGAGGAGCACATGATCTGGAGTCCGGCCAACATTCGTGACCTCTACAGCGAAATCCTCGCCTGGCTGGAGCGAACCCTGGCCGAGGCCCCGGCGCGGTCGGCTATGCGGCCAGCCGCCTGCTCCACATCCTGAGCCAGCCTTCGAAAGCGGCGGCGCGGATGATGGCGCTGTAGCGGCCCCGCCACATGAGGGTCTCGGGGATGAGCGCGGACTCGGCGGCCGACCGGTCGATCACGCCTTCGGCCGCCAGGCGTCCGTCCAGAAGCCAGGGCCTGAGGACATCGAGATTGTCGAGGATCATCCGGCCATAGATCCTCGTCATATCGCCTTTGGAGCGGCGCTCGGTGATCAGGGGCGGCAGGCGATCACCGAACGCCTGCCGCGCCAGCCCGCGGCCGCGGCCGCCAAGCGTCAGAAGCGGCGTCGGCATAGCGAGGCAGGCCTCGATCACCGGCTGGGCGCACAGCGGATGCCTGACGTCGATCGCCTCCGTCAGCAGCGAACGGCCGTGACGGGACACGCTGTCCACCACACCGGCGATCTGGAAGATCTTGGCGGGGCCGAAGGCTTCGCAGTCGAGCAGCCACGGATGCAGGGGCGGGACGTTGGGCAGCGGCGCCAACAAGCTGTCGTCCAACTCCGGGCGCGGCGAGCCCTGGCGTCCATGTCGCAGCGCTTCGCGAACGAGCGACCAGACCGACATTTCGTTCGTGGCGGCTAGTCGAGGGGTGTCGGGGGAGAGAAGGGCCCTCCACCCGCGCGCTTGCCAAAGGTCGGTGAAAACGTCAGGGCCGGCCGTCTGCAACAGGATTGAGTCGCCGCCCTTTCCGGTCATGACCGCGCCGACGCGCGCTGCGGTCAACCGACGGACCCAGTCGAGGTCATGGTGCACATCAAGAGCGTTCAGACCCGGGCGGATGTCCTGGGAGATGCGTTCCAACCAAGACTCCGTGACCGGGCCGACGGCATGCGGGACGCTGACGGGCGCGATCCCGAGCGTCCTGCCGAGCTCGGCGACGTAGGGGCGTTCATCCGCTTCCGGGGTGACGCCATAGGCGTTGAGCCAGAGTTTGACTTGGTCGGGGCCGAGTCGCGCGAGACTTGCGGCCACAATGCCGGAATCAAGGCCTCCGGATATTTCCGCCGCGAGGGGTTCGGCGCCTCCGGCAAGACCAGCCACGGCTTGATCGATCGCGAAACAGAGGGCGGACGCCGCTTCCTCGGGTCGGGGTTGGGATCCGAGGCTGCGTCTCGCGATGTCGGCAGGCCGCCAGATGGCCTCGGCCGGTCGGTCCAGCGGCAGCGACTGGACGGAGCCCGGGTCTATGGCCACCGGGCCGTCGATCAGCAAGGCGCCGGTCGACATGAGCGGGTCGCGCATGGCTTGGGCGAGACGCGCGATATTGACCTTCCAAGCCGGCCGCAGCCTTCGGACGAGCCAATCGGGCGCGCCGGATGCGACGATCGTCAGCCCATCTCGGCGCCAGGCAAGGCATTCCAGAGCGCCGGACGGATCCCGAAGAACCGCCGAAATCTCGTCCTCGCGGCCCAGTCGCACGCCCACGTAGCGGCCCCAGAACCTCGAGACGAGCTTTCGTTCATAACCGGCCGGGTCGTCGTTCCGAACGTGGGGAATCGAGGCTCGCTCGCGATCGAAGACGTCGCCGATCAGAAACCAGGCACCGATCTTCCGCAGTGAGGGCGGATGCGGACCGTCGACGGCGAGCCAGGTGCTGGCGCCCAGATCCGACACCGACAGCCCTTCGGCCCCAGCGAGCGCGCGAAGTTCGGACGAGGTCTCGCGGGAGGCCTCGTCCGTGGCGCAGGAAACAACCAGATAGTCGCCCATCGTCACACCACCATGATCGCCGTGTATTGACTGACGCGCGCCAGACTGTCGCCGACGACTTGGTCTCCGATCTGCAGCCAGCAGTGCGCCCCGAAAGGCCAGGTCCTCACACCGAACACCCAATCCGTCGCCAGCCCATGGCGATCCAGGAGGCGACGGAGTTGGAATGAACGCTGAAGGCATTCCCCTTCCAGCGGAATCCAGGGGAGCGCCGAGCGGTAGGAAACCAGGATCGCGGTGAGGGCTCGTTCGTCCGGGGCGACTGCGCCATCCGTTCCTTGCCTCGCTGCATGGATCAAGTCTCGGAAACTCCGGTTCCGGAACGCCCATGTTGCGGCGAGAAGGCCGAGGGCCGTCCTGAGGCTTGAGGCCGGAGAACCGTACGCGGTCGCGGAATGATCGCGCCGGGCCGGTATGGGCCGGCGTCGGATGCCTGCGGGACGTTGAAAGGTCGCCAGACCTGCAGCCTGAAGTTCGCTCGCGGATTGGTCGTCCGAGACGACAAGAGCGCCGTCTTCTCTCAACGTCAGCCAGGCGGTGGCCTGAAAGAGGCAGCTATACTGATCCGCTTCGACATCCAGAACGATGATGTCTTCATCGACGGCGGCGAAATGGACGCCGTCGATCGGCCAGAGTTCGATGCTCATGAGGTCTGCCCGAGCCGATGCGGGCGGTCATCTGCGACCGCCCGCAAGGCCTTCAGCCGGCCGGCTTGCTGCTCGGGAAGACGCCCAGCTCGGTGTAGTCGCCCTGGATCATGTCCCGGGTCAGCGCCTTGGCGCTGCCGATGGTGACGAGGCGGAGTTTGGGGGTGGGGGTCATCGTGGTCTCCCTTCGGGTTGTTCGCCACGGATGTGGCGCAAGGGAGTGAGCGCGCGGGATGATCGGCTGAAAAGCTATATCTGGAGTATATTTAGGAGCTCAGCGGCCGGGTTTGGGACGCGTTGCAAGCAACTCCGCGGCTCCGGTCTGTAGCCAGGCCTGGGCCTGTTCCGTCGTTTCATTGCCGTCCAGCAGGGTGTCGAACATGCCGGTGACTGCGGCGATCAGCGTGCGGGAATCGAGGTCCAGCAGGCGGTCCTGAATGGTTCGGTCAAACCGCTGGACGGCGATGGTGAGGATGGTGCCCATCTTGTTGTCGGCGCACCGCCTGGCCAGTTCGGGCGATCCGATCACGACCGCCAGGATCAGGGCGTAGGGGTCGCTGTTCGTGGCGGCCGCGAACCGATGGATATGGTCCAGGTTCAGACGGGTGGCGCCCGACTCGAAGCGCTCATAGGTTCTGAGCGCCATGTTCATGGCGTCGGCCACCTCGGCTGTGGTCATGCCGCGATGTTTGCGGACCGCCTTCACCGCTGCGGAAAGCAGATCTCCGTCGCGCGGCGGTTCGAGCGGAACTCCACTCATCAGCGTACAACCTCCTGAAGTCGAATGGTGCGACCTGGCTCGCAACTGAGCAACGTTCATCCTTTCGTTTCCGTACACAACCACGGCGGGCCGCCACAAAGCGGCGGATGATCCGACGTGGCGCGGCGGACCTCACGACGTTATCTGGCGAATTGGCCAGGCCGGACCTGCAACTCCTTGGCGAGCCGGGGGCTGCCGAACGATAGTTCCGGCTCCCGTGTCGGAGACGGCAGTGACCCGAAAGCGCGATCCCTTCATCCAGGCCCTGGAGAGCATCCGGCATCGGTCGGAGGCGGGAGCCTATGCGCCCGGCGCCCCGGTCGTGATCATCGAGGAAGCCCGGCGTCTGCGGCTGTCGACCACGCCGGTGCGCGAAGCGCTTGCCTGGCTGTGCGGCGAAGGGCTCATCGAGCGGGCGCCGTCGGGCGGCTATCTGGCGCCCAGGATGGACGCGGCCGTCGTCAGGGACAGGTTCGCCTTCCGGCTCCACTGTCTGACGGCGAGTCTGGAGATGGCGGCCGCTCTCCATGATCGTAGCGAACCGCTCCTGTCGACGGCCGCGCCGGACCATCGGCTGGCCGGACAGCTGGATCGGATGGTTCGCGGGGCCGGTAACTCGGTGCTGGCCGAGGCCTTCGAGCGCGTAGGCCGGCAGTTGCTTCCGCTGGTCGCGGCGGAGCGCCGGCTCTTTCACGACCGGGACGCGGAAGCGACGGCGATCCTGCAGCAGTATGACGCCGGGTCGGGGCCGGCTCTGTGCCTGGCGCTTGCCGCCTATCATCAGCGCCGCATGGACGCGGCGCCGCTCCTGGTTCTCGACTTCGCCGCTGAACGCGGCGGGGACTCCGGCGAGGGGGGCTGACGTGGCCGCCCGGCTCGCCCTGTTCGGTCTGGGAGTCCTGCTTGGGCTGCAGGCCGCCACGCAGCTGTTCGCCTGGACCTATCAATGGGCCGAGGCGCTCGGCCCTTCATTGCGGCCTCATCCCGGTCTGGCGGTCTATCCGCCCTGGGCGATCCTGTTGTGGAGCACGGAGTTCGGGGTCGAGGCCCAGGGGGCCGTTTCGCGCAGTGCGCCGGTGATCCTGCTCGGCGCCGCGTGTGGCCTCGGCCTTGGCGCACTTGTGGGCGGTGAAGGCGCGGGACAGCGGGTCCGGGGCTGGGGCGGTCTGCCCGAGGCCCGCCGCGCGGGTCTGCTGGGGTCGGACGGCGCAGTTCTCGGCGTGTTCAAGGGGCGGCTGCTGGCGACGTCGGATCTTCGGCCTACCCTCGTGACGGGCGGCACCCGGAGCGGAAAGGGCCGCGGCCACGTCATCCCGACCCTGCTGTCCTGGCCTCAGAGCGTCCTGGTGCATGACCCCAAGCGCGAGCTCTGGCGGATAACGGCCGGCTGGCGGTCCCGCTTTTCGCATGCGCTCTATCTCGATCCCCGCGACCCGGCGTCCGCGCGCTGGAACCCGCTGGCGGAGATCCAGCCCGGCGCCGGCGAACTGGCGCAGGTGCAGCGGCTCGTGGCCATCCTCTCCGATCCCGGCGGAGCCCGGGACGACGAGGCGATCTGGGACAAGGCGGCGTCCGAAATCCTCGAGGCGGTGATCCTGCATGTCCTCTACACCGCCCAGGATCAGGACAAGACCCTGCTGAAGGTGCGCGAACTGCTCGCCGACCTCGACGACGCGGCCGATGTGATGGTCAAGACGCTGCACCGGCCCGGACCGGCGGGCGAGCCGCAGACCCACCCGTTCATCCGGACGGCGGTGAAGGGCTATGCGGCCATGCACGACCGGTTCCGCACCTCGGTCCAGGGCACGGCGCGCTCCTATCTCAAATGGCTGGCCGGTGAGGATGTTGAGCGTGTGCTGTCCGCTTCGGATTTCGCCATGGGCGACCTGATGTGCGCCGAGGCGCCGGTGTCGCTGTATGTCCAGGTCGCGCCCGCTGACGCCGCGGCCCTGAGACCGCTGGTGCGCCTGCTCTTCTACGCCGCCGCCCAGGCCCTGACCGCCGAGGAGGCGCGCGACGGGACGGGTCGGGCCAAACGGCACAACCTCCTGATGGTCATGGACGAGTTTCCGCTCCTGGGACGGCTGGCCTTCTTCGAGAAGTCGCTGCGGCTGATGAGCGGCTACGGGGTCAAGGCGATGTTCGTCGCCCAGTCGCTGAACGACATCGTCGAGACCTACGGGCCGCACAACACCATCCTGGACAACTGCGCCGTCTACACCGCCTTTTCGGCGCTCGACCCGCTGACGCAGGAGAAGGTGTCGAAGCTGACCGGCTCTGTGGCGGAGACGCGCACCAGCCGCAGCTCGCCCGCCGGTCTGGCCGCCGGGCGTTCGTCCGTCTCCCGCACCGAGATCGAACGGCCGCTGCTGGAACCGGGCGAAATCCGCGCTCTGGCGGATGACCACCAGCTCGTCTTCGTCGCGGGCCACCGTCCGCTGCGCACGAACAAGCTTCAGTATGACCGACGGGCGCCGTTCCGCGGCCGGGCGGCGGCGCCCGCGCCCGACCAGGCCGGCCGCGTCGATACGCCGGGACGCCGTCCGCATCCGTGGGCCGGCCGTCGCGGCCTCGGCGAGGACGCGCAGGCGAGCCTGCCTCTGTTCAAGGAGGTGGCCGCGGCCATGGACGACAAGAAGGCGGCCGCGCGGGCGGCGGACATCTACGGGCGGGTGGCGCAGGAGATGGCGGCCCAGCAGGCCGCTCTCGATCAACTTCAAGGATTGGGCGATGACCAGGACTAACCCCCAGACCAGCCGGGTGCAGGTCTATCTCAACGACCCGAAGATCGTCTCGGGTCTCAACCGGGAAGCGCGCGCGGGCCGGATGCCGTTGAGCCAGGCGGCCGGCCGGGCGATCGCCAGAGGCCTGCAGAAGAGCCCCCAGGCCGACCCCGAGGACCGACTTCTACAGCTTGAGCGGTCGTTGCGCGATCACATGAGGTCGACGGCGCGCGACATGCAGATCGTCCAGGAGCTGCTGATCGAGGTCGCCCGGGCTTTCTTCCTTCGTCTGCCGGACGCGGTCGTCGACCAGGATCCGACGGTGCAGGCGGCCGTGGACCGGCGCATCGAACGGCTGCTCGACGCCACGGCGGCCAGGATCGTCGCCGGACGCACCGCCACCGAGACGATCGCCGGAGAACCGCGCTCGTTCGATTCCTCCACCTGATGGCCGTCCATCCCATCGTCGCGGAGCGCAAGCTGGAGGCGCTGCGCCACGCGCTGGGCGCGACGGTGCTCGCCGCGCTTGAGGAGGCGGCCGTGGTGGAGATCCTCGCCAATCCGGATGGCCGCCTGGTGCTTGACCGGAGCGGGGAGGGGCGCAGGGATACCGGCGAGACCCTGTCAGCCGAGGCGCGCGAACGCGCCATCAAGCTGATCGCCGACTACGTCGGCGAGAGCGTGACACGGGAGGATCCTCGCCTGTCGGGTGTTCTGCCGGGCACAGGCGAACGGTTCCAGGGTCTGCTGCCGCCGATCGTGGCGGCGCCGGCCTTCTCGATCCGCAAGCGGCCGGCCGTCATCTGGACCCTGTCCGACTATGTGCGCGATCGGGTGATGACGCCGGCACAGGCCGATGTGCTGGGGCGGGCGGCGTCTGAACGGCGCAACATCCTCATTTCCGGCGGAACCGGTTCCGGCAAGACCACCCTGGCCAACGCCGTCCTTGCCGAGCCCGCCTTCGCGGAGGACCGGGTCTTCCTGATCGAGGATACACCGGAGCTGCAGTGCTCGGCGTGGGACGTGGTGGCGGTGCTGACCCGGCGCGCGCCGGTCGCCATCGGCGTGGTCGATCTCGTCCGCGACGCGCTGCGTATGCGTCCCGACCGCATCGTGGTGGGCGAGATGCGCGACGGCGCCGCCGCGCTCGAAACCCTGAAGAGCTGGAACACCGGGCACCCCGGAGGGCTGTCGACGATCCACGCCAACTCGGCCGACGATGTGCTGCGCCGGCTAGAGGACCTGATGACGGAAGTGGTGGTTCGGGCGCCGCGCCGGGCGATCGCCCAGGCCATCGACCGGATCGTCCACATCCGGCGCACCCCTGAGGGGCGGCGGGTGGAGGCCGTGTTGTCCGTCGACGGGCTCGACGGCGACGACTATCGCGTCACCCCCCTGGCTTGAGACCCGTTGACCGGATGAGGCCCGACCTGGGCGGTGGCCAGAGCCGACGCGGTCAGGATAGACCGGAAGGGCAGGCGGCCCCTCTCGGCGCCCCGCCGAACCGGTCCATGTT
>Ga0207951_100724_pt1 | contig 14517 bp, 17 predicted proteins | sample Subbio12Aug_8Bad_FD_184830 | JGI IMG/M metagenome (GOLD analysis project Ga0207951, IMG submission 184830) | Serpentinite rock and fluid subsurface biosphere microbial communities from McLaughlin Reserve, California, USA - CR12Aug_8Bad (SPAdes) | ecosystem: Environmental > Terrestrial > Deep... | reverse complement strand
ATCGGATGGACAACCAGGCGTCAAAGTCCTGTGGCGAGGGTTCCGAAGACTGCAGGATATTACTGATATGTGGGAGCTTTTCCATTAGCTCAATACTTGTGGGTAAAGCATAGGGGTATGGGCACGGGGGTCGCATACGTGAGCGTCCCGCCAGCTTCAGTTGCCACGGCGTAATGTACATTCTTCAAGCCGTACTTCACTTTGTTGGCCGACATGAGGCACCTCCCTAGATTTGTATTTCATAAACGACTTGGTAGAGCTTTTCGCTGGGTATCCACGTCTCGCGCTTATCGTAGAATATTTCATTCGCGGTCAATGCCGCTTCAACTAAAACTTCCCCTGCGGCGTCTTTGCGCAGAGAGTACAGCTCCACCTGGTAATTAGTACGGGGATAATAGACCGTATTGTCCGCCGCGAAGTTGTCGCTACCTTCAGCAAAATATACGAGATAGGGCAGCTCAGGCGGGGCTGCCCCAAAGTGTGAATACGCCACCGGCAAGCCGGTGGCACGCAGGATATCGTATAGTCTAGCCGCCACGCCTGATCACGTCCTCTACCGCCGCAAAGTACTCAGCCGCTACCTTATCGCCAACAGGGTCAATGTGTGGCTGTGCCTTCGCCAGCAGTATTCATACCCTCCACGATGTCGGCGGTGTATGTGGCTAGTCGAGCCATGATCTCTTTGCTCAACTGGTTGACCTTAATTGCCAATTGACTTCCCCTCGCCCTCTACACGCGTTCTACACACATCAATGTTAGCTCCCGCTTTCTGCCGTCCACATCCAGCACTGAATGGATATCAAAAGTCCTGGCACCTTCCAGCACGCGCATAGCGGGGACAATGCCTGGGCGGTGGCGAATGCGGACGCGGTGTGTGACCTCGGCGTTGACCCGAGCGGCATCGAAAAACTCCCTGCCGGAAATAGCCTCGATTTGCGCGTAGACTGTAGCGGTATCGCTCCATGTTTCGCTCACCACTCCTAGACTGTCTTGGGTCAAAGTCGGGGTTTGCAGTGTGATTCGATGCCTCAACTTACCTATTGCCACGCGCCTCACCAGCTTTCTTTCCGGTAAGCAAAGAGCAGCCTCTTGATGGTATCTATAAGTACCTACCGTCCCTATAGAACCTTGACGGCTCTATGTTTACCAACCCCATCGAACCCACAACTCACCCCCGAAACGCAAAGAAGCGAAGACCATTTCTGATGTCGCTTCTTTTCGCTATAAGTATGGTGGAGGCGGGGGGAGTCGAACCCACCGTCCGAAGGCATGCCAGCTAGAGCTTCTCCGAGTGAAGTCAGTGATTTGGTGATTCGCCCTTTCGTACGCCCGCTGACAGGCTTACGATGTCGCTAGTCTGTTAAATTCGCGCTTCCTACCAGACGATCGGAAACCCTACTCCTGTTTTCATGACGCCGGTTGCTGACCTCACAGGAAAAGACCAGTCCGACGACCGCCTTATTAGGCGGCGAACGCTAACTTGTTGTTTGCGTTTGTTTTAGTTTTTCCCTGTTTTACGGGTGTCGGGAACCCGACTCGCTACTCTAACCCACTCTACCCCCGTCGAAACCTTGTCGCCCCCATAAATTAAACCTCGCCTTTTTGGCGAAGACGAAAAGCTTGCTCGATGTCACGCTGAGATTCTTTTTCGGCGGCTATGTCACGTTTATCGTGCAGTTTTTTACCGCGGGCAACTCCAATTGCTACCTTAATTTTGCCATCCTTTTGATAAAGTCGCAGCGCCACAAGAGTATAACCCTTTTGCTTGACCAAGCCAAACAATCTACTGATCTCGCGCTTATGCATTAATAGCTTACGTTCGCGGCGCGGATCGTGATTAAACTGATTACCTTGGTCATATGGGCTGATATGAACATTATAGAGGATGCATTCGCCGTTCGCAATGCCTGCGTGACTATCGCGCAGGTTAGCTTTACCATTACGTATTGATTTGACCTCGGTACCCTTTAAGGCTATACCAGCTTCGTAGGTCTCATCAATAAAATATTCATGGAAAGCTTTGCGATTTTCGGCGAAAACTCTTTCTTTCGTTTCTTTTTTTACCATAAGAAAAACCGCCATTTTGTTAAAAAATCGACCAACTCGCTGAGCAAGCAGGTCGTACACAGATAATTTTAACACGAAACTGCAAATTAATCAATGGATAGTGTAAAGACCAAGAACCTAAGAAGAATACGGTGCCACTGATTTAGATTACGTGGAAGAAGCAGGAGACGTAAATGCAGATATGCGCTTGATTTATTATGATGGACGCTGAAGGGATAAGGATGAGCCGAGGTGCATTGAACCACATGAATCTGAGTTCACATGAAACTGCTACTCTCAGCCTAAAGACCGCCGGGGTCGGCGTACCATGCTACGCCGCTACAATTTAGGGCACGCCTTGCCGTACCCCTACACTGAAACGGTTAGCGCGCGAGCCGCGCAGAGGCTATTCTTCGAGCGGACGCATTGTTGGAAATAGCACGCTGTCGCGGATGTTGTCAAGGTCGAGCAGCACTTGCATTAGTCTATCTACGCCCATGCCCCAGCCAGAGATGGGCGGCATTCCGTACTCCATGGCCTTGAGGTAGTCGTTATCCATAGGCATGGCTTCGGCGTCGCCTTGCATCTTGAGCTTAGATTGATTTTCAAGGCGAGATCGCTGTTCAATAGGATCGACCAGCTCAGAGTATGCATTGATGATTTCCGCACCATTAACAATGAGCTGGAAGCGGTCAGTAATGTTTGGATTGTCATCATTCTGGCGGGCTAAGGGGGAGAGCTCAATGGGATGCGCGGTAAGGAAGGTCGGGCAAATGAGCTTAGGGCGACTGACCTTCTTGTAAAGCAGATCGATTAGGTTGCCCTTACCGAGCTTCTTAACGTCTTCGTGCTCTATTTTAATCTCCTTCTCGCAAATAGCCTTAAACAACTCTCCAGCTGACTCATGCAAGTCAATATCTATCCCGGCGTCACGCAACAATAGATCGCGGAAAGTGACTACGGGCCACTCCCCCGCAAAATCTATTTCTTGCTCGCCTATTTTTACAAGAGTAGTACCAAAAAGCTCCTTAATTACATGGATAATCATTTCGCGCAGCAGCTTCATGTTGTCTTGGTAGTTAAAGTAGGCGCTATAACCTTCAATCATGGTAAAGTCCTGCAAATGGGAAGGACTAATGCCTTCGTTTCTGAAGCAGCGAGCGACTTCAAAGACGTGGGTAAATCCGCCCACTACTAAGCGTTTAAGGTAGGTCTCGGGGGCGATTCGCAAGTATACGTTGATATCTAGTGCGTTGTAATGGGTTATAAAGGGCGAAGCTAAAGCGCCAGAGGCTTTATTGGTTAAGATTTGTGTCTCTACCTCTAGGAATCCTTGACCCTCGAGGAAGTTTCGAATCACCCGTAATAGCTTGGAGCGCATAAGGAACACGCGGCGGCTCTCCGGGCTAGATATAAGATCAAGATAGCGCTGGCGGTAAATGAGCTCGACGTCCTTAAGACCGTGCCACTTTTCTGGCAGTTCGCGGAGTGACTTGCCGAGAAAGGTCCACTCTTCGGCCATAACGGTTTTTTCACCTGTCTTGGTGGTAAAGGTATGACCTGCAACGCCGATAAAATCGCCAATATCAACCACTTTATGGAAAATATTGTAATTCTCTCCGATAGCGTCTTTTTTTAAGGATACCTGCACTCGCCCTTCAATATCCTGCAGGTGAGCAAAGGTAAGTTTACCCATTTTGCGCACGGAAACTACTCTACCGGCTACCTTGACTCCAGTAGTTTCATCTGGTAATTCTCCTGCTTCTTTTAAGAGGTGTGTGGTCTCATAACGTTCTGGGAAGGCCTTAATACCAAGCTCCTTTAATGCTTGAAGCTTGTCTAACCGATACTCCTGTTGACCCATTAAAATGACCTCCTTCAATATAAAAAGCTTTCGCCCCGGCAAGGGACGAAAGCGCTGTTAGACTCTTCCGCATCTTCGTCGTTAGCAGCATTTTACCTTGTTGCACAGGCGTAGTCAAGGCGATAAACCATTGTCGTGTAGTAGCTTTGTGGCTACTCCGAAACCAGGACAAAATCGATTTGGTGTTCCTCGACATTTACCTTCTCCACGCGTACTTTAACGTGGTCGCCGAGGCGATAGCGTTTTTTGGTGCGCCGCCCGAGTAAGGCATAAGCTTCGGGTTCAAAAATATAGTAATCATCTGTGAGCGTTGAGACATGTACCATACCCTCGACAGTGTTCTCCAGTTCCACAAAAAAACCATAGGAAATTACCCCACTAATCATGCCTTCGAACTCTTGGCCGACCTTATCGGCCATAAATTCCGCCTTCTTAATGTCGTCAACGGCTCGCTCGGCTTCAGTTGCTAGCTGCTCGCGCTCCGATGACCGGGTGGCAGCGTGATCCGCAAAAGCGCTCAGCTGGGCATGACGCTTATCCGAGAATTTCCCATGATGGATCGTCTCCTTCATGATGCGGTGGATTACCAAGTCCGGATAACGGCGAATGGGCGAAGTGAAGTGGCAATAGTAGCGCGCGGCTAGGCCAAAGTGCCCTAGGCAATCAGGGCTATAGCGAGCCCGCATCATAGAGCGCAGCAGTACGCGATTGATTAACCGCTCCTCATCCATTCCGTCTAACTCTTTCATTACCTTTTGAAATGCTTTGGGATGAATATTATCGGCTTTAGCCTTAATCCTGAGGTTAAAATTGTGTAGAAAAATGTTGACGTCTGCAATCTTTTCATATGAGGGGTCTTCATGAACACGGTACACAAAGGGTATCTCTTGCCAGTAAAAGCGTTCGGCGACAGTCTCGTTAGCCACTAACATAAACTCCTCGATAACGCTGTCAGCCAACGTTTTCTTACGAGGATAGATGTCCTCGACCTTACCGCTGTCCGCCAATACAATTTTAGCCTCGGACAGTTCAAACTCTACTGCTCCCCGCTCCTCGCGCCGTTTTAGTAGAATGTTTCGCAGTTCGGCCATGCGTTTAAAATGCTCAAGCTGCTCTTCGTAACGCTGCCTAACCACAGGATCATGATCTACCAGAATACGATTCACATCATCATATGTCATGCGTTCTGCAGTTTTGATGACACCCTCAAACAATTCGCTATGAACAACGTGCCCGGCACGATTTATCTCTAGGACTAGACTTAATGTCAGCCGCTCCACCTGTGGGTTGAGGCTGCAGATACCATTGGATAGTTCCCTAGGAAGCATAGGGATAACCCTATCTAGCAGGTAAATGCTCGTTCCCCGATATAGGGCCTCTCTGTCAATAGGAGTACCCTCTCGAACATAATGGGCTACGTCGGCGATATGTACCCCTAAACGGTAATGCCCGTTTTCCATGAGCTCCACATTTACGGCATCGTCTAGATCCTTTGCATCCGCACCATCGATGGTGACAATATTCCAACCGCGCAGATCCCGGCGCTCGTCAATATCGCGGGGAGTAATTTCAAGCGTCATCCGCCCAAGCTGTTGCTTGGCCTCATCTGGAAACTCTCCTGGCAAGTTAAGCTGGCGTGCCACAGCTGTGATTTCAACCCTTGGGTCGCCATGTTTGCCGAGGATTTCTATTATTTCGCCTTCTGGCGGGTGACGTTTGATTGGCCAGCGCGTAATGTTAACCACGACCTTATCACCATGATCTGCGTTTTGCGTCTTGCCCTTTGGTATGTACACATTGTAGGAAATGCGCTTTTCGTCGGGCTGCACAAATCCTACCTCGCCTGCAAAGCCTTCAAAAACGCCTACTATAGTCGCATTGGCACGCTCAAGTATACGAATGACTTCGCCTTCAGAACGGCGGTCCTTGTCGCTTTTGGTGACAATACGTGCAATGACTTTATCCTTGTGCATGGCACCTTCTAAGCCAGTGCTGGGAATGTAGACATCGGGTATACCTAGAGACTTGTCCGGCATAACAAATCCATACCCTTGGGTCTGTATCTGCATACGACCGACCACCAAATTCATTTTTTCCGGCAGGCCATAGCTGTCATAGCGCGTCTTTATTACTACTCCTTCGCGTTCGAGGTCGGCAATAAGATCACGCCACGGCGCTTGTTCCTCTTGGCTCTCAGACAATGCCTCAACTAGTTCAGTCTCACCCATAGGCTTATAGACTTTTTGCCTCATCAACTCTATTAAGCGGCCTCTATCAACAGACATCGCTAGCCTCCTCACTTATTGGGACCTATACCTTATCATACCCAAAATGTGCCTATATGAAAAGCAGTCTCTCTCGAGACTGCTGAGATACTGGGGAAATGATTACACTGAAGGGTCTTCCGTACTATCCGCTCCTCCCCTGTCAAGCGGTCTTAATTCTGCCGTCAGTCATAGTTATAATCCTATCGGCAATACGGGCAAGTTCTGGGTTATGAGTAACCATGATGATGGTAAGGCCCAAACGATGGAGTTCTCTAAACAGGGTAATAACTTTTTCACTATTTTTGGTATCGAGGTTACCTGTGGGCTCGTCTGCTAGAAGTATCTTGGGGCTATTGATGAGGGCCCTGGCTATAGCTACACGTTGCATTTCTCCTCCACTGAGCTCTTTAGGAAGATGGGTGTAGCGATGCGATAGACCCACCGTCTCTAGAATCTCTTTGGAGCGGTTTAAGCCCTTATTTTGAAACAGCAGCGGCAACTCTACATTTTCCTTCACTGTTAAGGTCGGCAAGAGATAGAATTGCTGAAACACAAAGCCGATGTTTTCTTGACGCACCTTAACCAAATCCCTCTCTTTAAGTCCAGCTATTTGAGTACCGTTGAGAAGGTAGCCACCGGAGCTAGGAGTATCAAGGCATCCAAGCATGTTCATAAAGGTAGTCTTGCCGGAACCAGATGGCCCAACGATAGAGATAAACTCTCCTGCATTTATAACCAGGTTTGCCTCTTGTAGAGCGTAAACAGTCTCGCTACCACGCTTGTATGACTTTGAAAGGTTTTCTGCCTTAATAATGTGTGCCATTATTACTCACTCCTTATCGCTTCCATCGGGCTAAGCTGAGAGGCCCTGAAGGCTGGGTATGCCCCAGATACTATGCCGAGGAATAGGGACGCTGCAAGACTGACCATGACTATCTGTCCATCAAATGCCACGAGATTGCCAGAGGGCGCGAAAGGCAGCAGACCGCGCAGTGCCCCGTCAATTAGCTTACCTGCGGCAATGGCTGCTCCTATACCGAGCATACCTCCGGTAAGGGTTAGAAGCACACTCTCTATCCACACCAAAGCAAAAACGTCGCCTTGAGATGCCCCTACTGCTTTCATCATGCCGATTTCCCTAGTGCGCTCGAATACTGACATCAGGATACTGTTCATTACGCCTAGTGCACTAATAAGCACAGCTATGGCTACTATTGATGTAATCATAGCCTGAGCAGAATTCATTAGAGTTTGCGCTGTGCCCAAGACTTGCGACATAGTTATGGCCTGTACGTCGGGCAAGGATTCAACCGACTTCACCACGTCCTGAATTTTGGAGATATCCTCTAAGGTAATGGCTATGGAAGTTACTTTACCCTCCGCTTCAAAGATTTGCTGTGCTGTTACGAGGGGCAAATAAATAAATTGGTCATCTTGGGAACCCGTCTTCTCAAGTAACCCTGTTACAGTGAATTCGCCCTCGACCCCAGGCATGCTCCAGGTACTACCTATACTTAGGCCCAACTCTGTAGCCATTTCCTCCGGTAATACGACGGAGCGTTCATCTAAAAACTTATCACCTTTAACCACCCACCAGGGCTTAAGAGCAAAAGCTGCATCGTCAAGGCCGTAGACAACCAAAGTCTTACCATGGGGGAAGATTTTTTGATTCATGAACATGCCCACCGCACTAGCTACGTTAGGCATTTGTCTTATACGCTCCACATCTTCACTGGTCAGGTAGTCCTTGATCTCACCGCCATGAAGAATCATTGATGTGGCTTCGTAAGGGCAACCCTTAGCAATGGCTAGCATATGCGCACCCATGTTTCTGAGATCTTTGCGTAGACTCTCTTGATATCCCTGGTTAAAAGACATAAAGCTAAAGAGCATGGCGATGCCAATAGCTATGCCCATCAGGGTTAGTCCAGTGCGCATGCGTCTGCGGAAAAGGTTTTTTAGAGCTACACTGAAAAACTTCATTCTTGTCATACCTCCGTTGTGCTTTTTTCCCTACTACGTGCTGTAGTAGATATTCAGAAAAGAATGCCCCTGATCTCTAGCAGATGAGCATCATTAGGGCAGCTAAGATTGCCAAGGGGTAAACTGGAGAAAGTGAGCTATATATTTGCTCTCCGCTCACGAGAAGCTCCACACGCCGAGTTACGCCCTGCGCACCAGTAAAGTAGCTATGCGCCCAGCTTAGCTGGGTGAGCTGGATCAGCTCTTGAGCACGCTTAGCAACCTTGATAAGTGCAGATGCCAAGGCCAAGCTGCGCTCCGCGGAACCTATCGTACCCATAATATCTGCAGCCTCTTCCCGCGCTTGCGAGAAAGCATTAAAGGCGGCCTGCGCAAACGGTGAGAAGAAAGTTAATTCCCTAAACACAAACACCCAGTTAAGATAGTTGTCTCGACTAGTCACATGCGCCAATTCATGAGCAATAACACCTTCGAGCTCCTCGTTATCTAGTAGGTCTAGCAACCCACTTGTGACAACTAATCGCGGACTTTTGTACCCACGCACAAAGGCGCTGGGATAACAATTCTCCCCTACTTCCACCTCTACCTGGCTCCCGCCGGGTAGAGCCTGCAAAACCTGGTTTACTCGCTCAAAATATGCTTTGTTGGTCGATCTGCCCTTGCTACGGAGGGGTGAGCTATAGTGCAATGCCACTCTATAGACCAGATATCCGCCAAGCAAAAACAGCGTTAGAGGCGAAAGGAACCCAGAATAACGGATGGAAATTACGCATAAGCGATGGTAAAACTCCCCATAGGAGCTGGCACAGCTACGCCAGATGTGAAAAAGGTAACCCGCGTACGTTATCAAGGGAGCTACCAGAACACCGATGTACAAGAATGTGCGCGTGCGTGGCGTAGGCCTTAATCTGCGATCAATCGCAAAAACAAGTAGATAGGCCACTCCCCCGGCCAACAACGTATAAAGTACGAACGGAGCAAGCAGGAGCTTAATCGTGCTAAACATCTGCTATCTCCCCCGTTTCTGCCTAATCACCTGCTCTAGCATGCTAAGCTTCTCTGCATCGGCCTCACCGAGCCGAGCCGCTAAGTGCGAAATAGTCTGCTCACTATGGGCGCTGAGCAAAGCATCGAGAACTTCCCCTACTACTCGAGAAATGTACTCCTCACGCAGCATGGCTGGCCGATATAGATGAGTGTTTCCTTCTGCTTCACGCAGGAGAATTTCTTTTTCAAACAAGCGCCCCATAACCGTCATGACCGTCGTATATGCCAGATCTCTGCCCTTAAGCAGGTGCTCATGAACATCACGCACTGTGCAATGGCCTTTAATCCACACATACTCCATGATATCTGCTTCTAAATCACCAAGAACTTGCTTCAATCCATCGCGCTGCGGTTTAAAATCTGGGGCTACATGTTTAAGAGTCATTATATCACTACCTTATATCATAATAGCTACCAGGACCTGCCCAGCCCACGCGGCCAACAACTGATCCGTTCTGTAGAATTTCAATTTCGAAATGACAGCCGTAATTAATTACTTTTGCTGTTAGATTCCGCATATCGGGGTTATTTGCCTGGTAAAAGGCAAGTGCCTCCTTCCGAATAGTGTCGTAGTCACCGCCAGATGGATTGGCTAGAGCTGAACGGAAATACTGAACACCAAAGAATACCGTCGTCAAGATAAGCACCAGAACCAAGATTTTAGTCGCTTTCATTTTGACACCTCCAAACTACTACATGCCATAGTAGCTACATTTTACAATACACCTCGGTAGAATGTAAAGAGGCTAAAAAATTTTTCGCTTTACTCTGAAAATGACAAGAATGCTCCAATAAACGACCCTACTATTACGGCTAGAGTAAAAGACCGCTCTTCAGGTACTATGGCGTAGGTAATCCAAGCGGCGAAGCTGGCAATAAATAAACGGGTCAGTTCCCGAAACAGGTTATGGCGTTCACGTCTCCCCTTACGTTTTGGTAGTAAATATATACCGAGCAGCCTCACCCCTAAAGAAGACAAAGTAGAGGTAAGTATAAAAATTGCTATCGCCACGCTAACTCCTCCAAAAAATTCACTGGATAAAGCTTGTTACGGCACGCTCTAGCGCAGCGCGAAAAACTCTGCGGTCTTCATCGGCTAGAGTTGGCCCATAGATGCACATAAACCAATTGAGACAGTACAAGTAATAGGGAGTCTCCCGGTTAGACCTTAGTATGTGCAGTGCGTCTTGCCATAGATAAAAAGATTTAACCTTTTCACCCGTTAGATTAAGCCATACGGCCTTTAAAACTATAAAGATACCTTTGTACAGTGCAGCCCAATGCCCATCTAGCATTTTCTCTAGACGACTTAAACGGACCGCCGTCTCAGCGTAATCAGTAAGCGAAAGCAAACTACGCAACCAAGTGCCGACGAAAGCGAGCTCGCCTTCCGATGTCAGCTCCACCTGCGCGGAAAACTCCGCTAGCTCGTAGGCACGACCACTATCCCATAGCATCAGTCCATATTGCAACGCAGTAAAAGGATCGGTATAGCATGCGTTACAGCCTCCAAAGTCGAGAGCAGGGTTAGGATTATTCGGCTGAGTTACCTTTTTAATTAGATACGTGCAAAAGACCTCCTCCACTTGGGCGCGGCACTGTAAGCGACTTAGCTCAAGACTGGCCGCCATTTTGTTGATGTCCTTACCAACCGATTCTAGACAAGATATTTTGCCTAGCTTAACGGCACATCGCAACATACCAGTGCCTGCATTATCTACCTTGCCAACAAGCTCCGTAGCTAATTCCGGATAACGTTCCGCTAAGGCAAATACCCGAAGATAAACCTTAATGGCCTGACTATACTGCTCATCAGAGTATTCAGCCAAACCAAGGTAGCGGTAGGTATCCATGCACAGCGTAAGATACTTGTCAGGTTGAGCAGTGAGTCGCTTCTGGAATAAAACTAGGGCCTCTTTGAGAAAAGCACGCGCCTGAACGGCCTGACCTTGCAGACAGCAGCATTTACCTGCTAGCAAAAGGGCTTGGGCTGTAGCTGCAGGAGACAATTCAAATGCATATTCGTTCAGCAGTTTTCGCACTACCTGATGGCAACCCGTGTAATCCTGGGCTAAGAAGTGTCGCTCCGCGAGAATCGCGAGATCAGCGGCGGAAGTCGCTTGCTGAGCGTGGATTATGGCTTGCGATTCTAACTGAATGTTTGGCGAGGTATCCATATCCGGCAGCGCATAGAGCCGCCCTGGGTTAGTATGAAGCAAGATGCAGAGCCTGTGCATGATGTCCTCTTTGGTACTCTGCGGTTCGGCCTCGGCTAGTATAGATGATAGATACTGTTTGGATGTACCAATCAGCTTAGCAGCTTCGGAGAGGCTCAGCTTGTTTTCGGCCAATAAACGCCGGACATTATCATTCCAGACCTGCTTATACATGCTTTCACCCCTTAGAGCATGGGATTTGTGCTATCGACAGGAAGAACATATTCCCTGAGAAATTCGACACAAACAATGGTATTATGATTTTTATACACCCGAAAGGTAGTGACTTCATGAAAAGCAACCCCAGCACAAGGCTTAGTCTAGTAGACCTCGCTCTTATCTTCACCGCAGCGGTGTGGGGAGTTAATGTCGTTGTTGTCAAAATCGCCCTACAGAGTTTCGATCCTATAGTATTTAACTCCCTGCGCTTTGCATTAGCGGCTATACTGAGTTGGGCCTTATTGCTGATCACTGAACCTAATTCACGCCCGAGGCGAGAGGATCTTTTTACACTGGGCTATCTAGGTTTACTAGGGCACACCCTATACCAAGTGTTATTCATTTACGGTATTAGTTTTACCACTGCGGGAAACACATCTTTGCTTTTAGCGACCATGCCCGTGTGGGTAGCCATGTTTAGCGTCGCATTGTCCATAGATACAGTTCGGGTAACGACTTGGCTCGGACTAGCTTGTTCCATCCTGGGAATACTGCTTGTTGTCTTAGGGTCAGGCAAGGCACTCGGATTTGCCCGAGAGACCCTACGAGGTGACCTCATGATAATAGCGGGGACTCTGCTGTATGCCTTTTTCACGATACGCAGCAGACCCCTTCTGGCCCATTATACACCACTACAAGTCACAACCTATACTATGACTAGCGGAACCCTTGCCTTGGCCCTAGTGGCCACACCTACCCTAGTCAAGAGCAATTTTGTCACAGTGTCGTTCGCTGCCTGGGGAGCTCTGCTTTTCTCTGGGGTATTTGCCATTGTCATAGGATACTATATCTGGAATAGTGGTGTGAAGATACTGGGCCCTGCGCGCACCGCAATTTATAGTAACCTGTCCCCCATTGTAGCTATGTTAGCCGGATGGGTTTTGCTGGAAGAAGCTTTGACCCTGCGGCAATTCACCGGGGCAGCTTTTATTATTTTGGGACTCCTGGTCGCCAGAATGAGGGGCAACCGAAGCATATCTCCCTCGTCCTTAAGAAAAATGAAATAACTTAGCTGGAACATACTCTAAGACCTTACGTCTAATTGGGTGAGTAACATCGAAAGGAGGATCGTCATGAAAAGAATCACTATACTCGCCCTATTACTAGTACTGCTAGCCACCCCCGCCTTTGCCATGCTGAAAGTGCTGGAGGCCCCTTTGGCCAAGGAATTGGAGGGTTTAGCCAAGCAGCATGCGGCTAGTCGCCTTAACGTTTCAGTCGATAAGGTTGCCGTTGATGACGCCTGGCTACTTGAGTTCTTCAATATCAAGGTTGAGGTATACGTTGTACCGATGGTAGTCAATGGAGTAAAGACCACTGAATACGTAAGAGTGGATACCAAGGCTGTCCTAACTGAGGCAGATATAGAGGCTCTGCGTGCGGAGGATAATAAGAATGCTCCGAAAGAACCAATATTTAGGACTATGTCCATCGGTATAGACAAGGTAGAAGCTGAGGCTCCAAAGAAGCCTAACTACACGCCTTATGTAGCTGGCGTCGTGGGATTAGTAGTACTTGGTGCAGGCGCAATCATTCTTAAGGTCAAACTAAACTAACGGGCCCCAAGCCCCCGCCAAGCGGGAGCTTGGGGCTTTAGTTTGGCGCTCGCCATGGGAGCCTAACGACATTTAGTTCCTAATGTTCTCTGGAGATCTGGCACACAATCAGCAAAACTGTATACCCCGTTATCGCCCAGATAATTCATGAGCTGAGTTAGGGCGATCCGTTTCCCTTTGATTGTCAGCTCAGAGAGGGTTGAGAATTGCTCCAGATGTAAGTACTCGTTTAAGACGGGTTCATAGTGTTGGTACCTATGCATTGTTTTGGGCATTAATACACCTCCCTTTTATCAGAGGATGCACTAAAAATTATGTAGAGTCAATCTTCGTTAATCACAGACAAGCACGTCTTAGATAGTCTGATGCCCTGATCACCGACTGTCCCCGACAACTGCCAGGTTAAGAAGAACTAAAATATTCTTCCAACACGGAAAAAAGACTTTAACTAGGTAAATTTTTACGTAGTTGTGTTCGGGATTCAGGCAAAATGCCTACACCTCACAAACAAACGAAGAGTAAGCCAATGGATGACATGAGTGGTTACCACTACTAAGTAGATTGAAGCTAGTCTGTCGAGGTAGGCTCCCGCTTAAGCACTACGAGTTTACTATCCCAGAGGGGGATATATAGCCTGCTACCAAAGTAATCAAGGCTGCAAATGTGATCTAGGTCCACGTCGTGCTCGGGACCGCAAATTGTGCTTATACTACGCCGTGAGGAGTCAATCATGCGTATGGCCTTGTTCCAGGTGTCGCCAATGTAGATATTACCCGATTCATCTAAAACCATAGACCAAGGTCCGTCGAAAGTGGTTGCAGGATTACTTCCAAAAGTAGCGCTTTGTAGGTCATCAGAATATAGGGCTGAGCCTGAACATCCAGTGCCAGCAATGGTAGTTACACAACGCGTATGGGTATTTAGCATCCTTACGGCGTAGTTTTTACTGTCTAGCACATAGATATTGCCATCTGGCCCTAAACGAAGGTCGTAGATCCAGTTGAACTGTGCTTGCTCAAAGGCTACAGTTTCCTTTTGAAAACCTGGCATGCCGTTACCAATGGTCTCAAGTAGTTCGCCTGTGGCGCGAAACCTATGTCCGATGGGGACGGGGGAAACAGGACACATCAGGCCGGTATGTGGAATTTTCTGCGACCATGACTCCGCCTAACGAATGCTACTCCCATATCCCATACAACTACGTATTTTCTTGCTATGCAAACAAGTGTTTGGTAAGATTCTACTAGAGCGAGGTACCGTTCCTGTGAGACGGGAGAACATTACAGCAGGATTCTGGCAGCTATCCCTCGCTATTTATG
>Ga0207951_100722_pt1 | contig 14629 bp, 14 predicted proteins | sample Subbio12Aug_8Bad_FD_184830 | JGI IMG/M metagenome (GOLD analysis project Ga0207951, IMG submission 184830) | Serpentinite rock and fluid subsurface biosphere microbial communities from McLaughlin Reserve, California, USA - CR12Aug_8Bad (SPAdes) | ecosystem: Environmental > Terrestrial > Deep... | reverse complement strand
CCTGGCGGAACGGGAGCGCCCGAATAGAAGCTTTCCTGGAAGATTATGCTGCCCTGTCAATCGCCCTGCTCACCCTTTACCAGTTTGACAATCATTTATTTTGGTTTGCTTCCGCATCCCAATTAACCGCTGAAATGGTCGTTCTTTTTCAAGATCCTGCTGGAGGTTTCTTCGATTCGGCCCGTGATCGTTCCGACCTACCCACCTTGCCCAAAAACCCGCAGGATAATGCAACGCCATCCGGGAATGCTTTAGCCGCCCATGCACTATTGCTATTAGCAGCCCTAGATAAAGAATTAATTCCGACAACTAAAATTAAGGAGTTATTCGCTACCATTCAAGAAGCAGCCGGGCGATATCCAACGGCATTTGGATACTGGCTGCAAGTTATGGCATTCGCCCAAGGAAATAATCAACAAATTGCACTCCTCTGGCCGAAAAACGAGACTGAAAAAGTTAAACCGTGGTTATCTTTGCTGGCGACAATTTATAACCCCCACCGGATTATAGTTGGATCACCAAGTCCTATGCCAACCGATATTCCTGCCCTGCTCCATGACCGTACCCTGCTAAACAACAAAATTACCGCTTATGTATGTAAAAATTTCCTTTGCCAATCACCCACCAATGATATAGAGGTTTTTAAAAACCAACTTGGTCAAGGTGACTCAATCGATCCCCAGTCCCCTATCCACCCTGAACGGATTTAGTATTATCATGGACTATAAGTGTCTAAAAAGCCATAAAATCATACCAATATTTTTATAAACTGCTGCATTTTTGAAAATTATCCGACCTTCATTTTTGCCTTCAATGCCAAAATACCAAACACAGCTATTTCATCTAAGGATATAATACACTCCTCACCCGGGAGGTAAAAATGGAAAAATTCATCATCGAGGGTTCTAATCCTCTGCACGGCGAAGTTACTCCAGCCGGCAATAAAAATGCGGCCTTACCCCTACTGGCAGCATGCTTGTTAACAGACGAACCTATCATCCTTAAGAATGTTCCTGACATTCTTGACGTAAAAACAATGCGGTCCTTGTTGGAAAGTTTAGGCGTCGAGATTACGATCCTGGAAAACCATACCTGGAAAATCCAGGCGAAAGAAGTCAGGCCGTCAGATTTAGACCCAGACTTTACCAGAAAAATTCGCGCATCGATTTTACTGGCCGGTCCGATGGTCGCACGCACAGGCGAACTCGAATTACCCCCTCCTGGTGGTGATGTTATCGGCCGTCGGCGGGTGGATACCCATATTTTGGCTCTTAATAAACTCGGAGTAAAGGTAACCTACGATCGAAAATTTACCTTCAAAGCTGATCGACTCTTTGGAGCGGATATTCTCTTGGATGAGGCCAGTGTTACCGCTACCGAAAATGCTATCATGGCCTGTGCAACAGCGCGCGGAGAAAGCATGATCCGAAACGCCGCCTCCGAACCACACATTCAGGAATTGTGCCATTTCTTAAATAATTTAGGCGCAAAAATCGAAAATATTGGTTCGAACACTTTACATATCACCGGAGTTGAGCGTCTGCATGGCGGAGAATTTACGATTGGCCCCGATTACCTCGAAGTAGTTAGCTTTATCGGCGCTGCGGTGGTAACCGGAGGTCAAATCACCATTCGTAATGCCGGAAACAACTACCTGGATATGATTCGCCTTGTATTTGGACGCCTTGGTGTCACCTGGGAGACCCACGGCAGCGACCTGCTCGTTCCAAAAGAGCAGCTTTTGAGGATCGAACCTGATCTTGGCGGTGCCATACCCGAAATCAGCGTCATGCCCTGGCCTTCTTTCCCAACCGATTTGATGAGCATTGCCTTGGTCGTTGCAACCCAATCTAAGGGGTCAGTACTTTTCCACGACTGGATGTACCCCAGCCGTATGTTCTTCACCGATAAATTGGTCAGTATGGGAGCCCAAATTGTCCTTTGCGACCCGCACCGATGTATCGTTCAAGGTCCCACAGGATTATTTTGCGAAAAAATGGAAAGCCCTGATATCCGCGCGGGAATGGCATTGGTCTTGGCCGCATTATCCGCAAAAGGTACCTCTGTAATTCGGAATATCGGACAGATCGATCGCGGGTATGAAAAAGTCGATCAAAAACTAAAATCTTTAGGGGCAAAAATTGAACGCGTTACAGATTAATTTGATTTATGTAATTTACTGTAAGAAACAAAAAACCCGGCAATTACGCCGGGGTTTTGTTTTTTCAAAATGATCGGAGATCAAGTCGAGGTCGTTGATTCAACCACTTCAATAAATTGATTTAGGATATCTCTAAACATAGGTTCAGGTAAAGCACCAATCTGGCGATGAACAACCTTCCCATTGGCGACAAACAGCATGGTCGGGATTCCTTGCACTCCAAACCGTGTCGCCCAATCGGGATTTTCGTCGGTATTAACTTTGGCAATAATGACTTTGCCAGCGAATTCTTTCGCAATTTTTTCCAACATCGGCGCAATCATCCGGCACGGGCCACACCAAGGAGCCCAAAAATCTACAATTACCGGTAAACTGGATTGAAGTACGGCTTTTTCAAAGGCGTCATCGGTTACATGCACGGGTTCATTAATCATCCTCAACTCCTTGATGACAGGTGGATTTTTGTTGAAAGTATATCATGTTATTTCTAACATTAAGATGCCCCAAGGCTCAATAATGTTACATGCCGATCTAATTTTGGTTAAGAATTAATTATCTTGGTTACATAGACAAAGGACTGGTATCTCACCAGCCCCTTATCCCCCGAAAAAATGGTTATGTATCCATCACAGGGTGTTTATTTTACTTTCACTGAAATTGTTTTTGGCTTAACCTCTTCAGCTTTTGGTAACATCAGGGTTAACACCCCATTTTCATACTCTGCTCTAGCACGATCCGAAATCACCGGCACAGGCAATTGCACCGACCGGGAAACACTGCCAACCCGGCGTTCTCGGATATGGTAATTTACCTTTTCGAAATCCTTTTCTTCCTTGGCTTCTCCACGGATGGTTAATACCTGGTTGGTGATTGAAATTTGGATGTCCTCAGGATTTATTCCTGGCATGGTAGCTTTGACGACAACATCATTATCGGTCTGAAACAGATCCAACCCCAGCTGCCAATCTATCCCACGCAGGGACTCGGATTGGCGGTTAACTGCATGGTCAAACATCTGGTCCATGATCGATCGTAAACTCGCCATTTCCCGCAAAGGATCAAAAATCGTTAAGTTAGACATTGTAAACCTCCTTTTAGTTTAATAATTAATGGTTATCTACTCAATGATATAAAGCGCTTGTATTAATTTTTTACAAACGCTTCGTTAATTTTTTATTTAAATTGGCTGGATTGATTAAATTAGTTGTGTGTTTTTCTGTTTATATCAATAAAGCGATACCCCACACCTCGTTCGGTAAGGATATACTTGGGTTCACTGGGATCAATTTCAAGTTTTTGGCGCAAATAATTGATATACAACCGCACATAATGCGGCTCATTACGATATTCATACCCCCAAACTTTCGACAACAACTGGTCGTGTGTCATTACCCAGCCTGCATTTTGCACCAAATGATAAAGCAGTCGATATTCTGTCGGTCGGAGTTTAACCAAATTATTTTCTACCCACACTTCACGTTTGCCAAAATCGATCTTCAACCGGTCATCGATTTCAAACGCTTCTTTGGATACAAAACCTCCTGTCTCAGTTCGCCGTAATACGGCACGCACCCGGCTAACCAGTTCACGAGGGCTGAATGGTTTAGTCACATAATCATCTGCACCTAATTCCAACCCATGGACACGATCATCTTCCTCACCTTTTGCAGTTAGCATGATCACAGGTACCGAGCTGAATTCTCGTATTATCTTCAAAACTTCAAATCCGTTTAAATCCGGCATCATAACATCCAAAATAATGACATCCGGCATGGAATCCCTTATCCTCCGAATTGCATCCAAACCGCGGTATGCCTCTACTACCTGGAAGCCATCGTGCTCCAGATTAAGACGAATAAACCGAGCCATCCTTTCTTCATCATCTACAACCAATATCACCCGATTTTTATAAGAATCCTCCGCCACTTTTTTACTCCCGGACAAAAGTAATTATTTCGTCCTCATCGCCAGTTGGTAAAACTTCTATAAAATTGATCCGGCTTACTGGCCATATGACAGTGGTCACGTTTGGTTCAATATATTGTAAATCTTTGCCCTCTTTCTTGCGTGGGTTTTTAACGATTAATAAAACATCCCCTGGTGATGGGATGTTTTCAATTTCACCAATTACCGGATCTTCATTCATGATGTGGACAATTACACTAGGCATGGTCCGTCCTTCGTTGGATAGTTAAGCTCGTTTATGAATCACTAAAATGACTTTTAATTTCCCGAGGGCGATAATATCACCATGCTTGACTGGATATTCGACGTGTGGAACAATTTTTTGACCATTGACTCGAGTGCCATTTGAAGAGCCTAAATCCATGATGGCTATCCGTTGTACCCCAATTTTTATGGAAGAATGTAACCTCGAGACACCCTGAGCATAGGCTTCAAACTCCGATAAATCAATATCCGGTAAAATTGGCTGACCTTCTGCCACCCGGCCTAATGAATATTCAGGTCGTCCACTTAGATGTATGGTTCTTCCGCCATCCACCAGGTGAAGAGAGACCACGACGTCTATCTCATCTGGAGGTTCCACGATAACATGTTGATCTGTCTCTGGTATGCGGTTGTATGTAATGGGATCTAAAGTATCGGAATATATTTGGGAGAAGTTTTTGGTGATTAATGCATCTAAAATAACCAATTGAGCACCGCATTCGCTGCAAAAGAGTGCGCCTGGCATATCGAGATGTTGACAATTAGGGCATTTGATCATGGTTGTATCCGTTCTGGCCTGGGCAATAATAACAATCCGCGTGTTCCGTACTTAATTTTTTTCTCCCCGTCTTTGCTGAATTGTTGGTTGCGTTGAATATAATCAGCCTCCATTAAAACTGTTTTCGCCAATTCTCGGTCACCGTGTGCCAGAAGGTGGGTTGCCAAATGTTGTAATCTTCTCGCTGCCTGGCGGCTATTTCCAGCCGAAACATCATTTCGAGCTTTTTCTTGCATTCGATACAAGTTCAAACGTGACATTGCTTGTAAGATCGCTGTGGGTGGTTTTTCTATCGGGTGGTTTTGACGGACAGGCCGGCGAAGTTGCATCAAAAGACGAGAAAATGGATTCATCAATGTTGGCACTTCAAGCGTTATCTTTCCGTGCATCAACAATAACTCGTTCATATGGATTAAGTCAGGGGACAATTTAAATTCTAATATAATACTGGTTTTCTTGCCATACTCTAAAGTCCCGATCGGTATAGGTGATCTCTGTTGAAGGGGTGAAATATCAGGCTGGATTCGAAATCCGTAAAGCAACTCCACTGAATCGCCTAATTCATAATAAAGTTCCAAATTCTGTGCGTAACTCACATTGATGGACTTCATTTTTTGGTTAAAAAATAGATATAGGTCTTCAGAATTTTTTATATATATGGAGTTTCCACCACTTGCTGAGGCAAGTTGATCTAAAAAAATATCGTTCCATTCATCGCCAATACCTAAACCATTGATCGAAATCCCCTCAATGTGGGCAGAATTTGCAAGCTCAAGGCAAGCTGCTTCATCTCCATAGGTTCGCCCGTCGGTAATTAATAGGAGATGTTTAAAATGATTATTGGATGGGAATTGGCGAATCGTCTCCAGCCCGGCACTCAAGCCTTGAAATATTTCAGTGGATCCCCCAACCGAGATGCGGTTCAAAACTGAATCGATCTGAAACGGTTCGTTAACCTCAGCAGCAGGGACAATGACTTCTGCCCGGTCGCTAAAAGCAATGATGGATATTTTGTCTTTTTCCCGCAAAGTTCGGATTAATTTACCGACACTCGATCTGACCATATCCATCCGCTCGCCTCGCATCGAGGTTGAACGATCGATAACCAGACAAATATGAACCGGGGGTAAATCCTGTGGGTTCAAACTTTTCATGCATTCTAATTCTAATAGTGCATAAAATAATTGTGGTTCATCTAAATTAGGAACTACCGATTGGCTATACTGGATAAAATAATTAACAGCTGCGGTTTCTTTATTCGTTTCTGGTAAACCAGCATCATATTTCCATCTTTTTGAAGCGTTGGATAAAATTTCATACGCCTCTTGAATTTTTATAAATCCTAATTCCGCATCCTTACCTGGGTTAACATCCGGGTGTAACCGCTTGGCAGCCTCAAAATATGCTGCCCGAATTTCATCCTGGGAAGCATCCTGTGGAATTTTTAAAAGGCGGTAGTAATCGTTTAGCATCCAACCCCAATCTTAAATAGTCTGAACCAAAATAACACTTATATTGTCAGGCCCTCCAGCGGCATTGGCAGCATCTACCAAATTTTTGCAAGCGATTGAAGGTGTTCGAGCATTCGTAACGATCTGAAAAACTTCTGCCTCGGAAACAAGCCCCCATAAACCATCACTACAAATCATTAAGTGCCCTGGACGAGGCATTGGAAAGGATTGTACATCTGGCCGAAACGGCTCAGACTGACCTAACGCCCGATATAATACATTCCGGTTGGGGTGCACAAAGGCTTCCTGTTCAGTTAACTGACCTAATTCCACCAATCTATGCACGAGCGAATGATCCTGGGTAATCATTTGCACTCGCCCACCAGGATAGATAAAATATGCCCGGCTATCACCAACGTGAGCGAGGGTTACCTGTTCGCCTATCACCAGCGCAGCCGTTAAGGTTGTACCCCCTCCAGGGGCTTTTTGATTAACGATCTGTTGCGCTTTTAAGACCCCGCTCTCCATCAGTTCTTGCACGCTCTCATGGGGTATACCCTTATCCAGACCAAAGTGTGGGAGATAAATTTTCGAAAGGACATGCTCTAACATTGTGCGAGCGGCGACACTGCTGGCAACTTCTCCATATTCGTAACCACCCATTCCATCCGCAATGAGAAAAAAACCAAAGGGGATTTCAAAACTCCCATCAGCAAGAATCGAGCTCATCGCATACAATGCATCCTCATTGTGCTCTCGTTGCCGCCCAACCGATAGCCCGCTCCCTACCAGAATTTGTGTCGGTGTCATTTCAACCGGCTTGAAATCAACAACTTGTAACTGTTCATCAGTTAATGGCGCAGTCTGAATGTTGTTGGATCCTTTACCTTTTTTTATTTTTTTTATCAATTTATTAAAAACATTCAACGCACAACCTCCATGATGTCTTTATTGAATCTTCCATTAGCCAAGAACTTATGCCAATAATGCATACACAATGTGGTCAGCTGACCCAAAATACACCACCTCATTGAAAACAAGCGGTGTACATGTGATTGGACCCCCCGTGACAAATTCCCACCTTAGGCGGCCTGTTTTATATTCAATACAATACAATGTTCCGTCCGCAGACCCGCAATACAATGCATCTTTGTGAATGACCGGCGATCCGCTTACCTGGTGATTTGTGTGGAATTTCCATATTTCTTTAGCACTATTCGCATCCAAGCAATAGATATTTCCATCAGCAGAACCTACAAAGACATAATTATCGAGCCGGCAAGGAGAGGAAATGGACCCTTTTGCCATTCGATGCCGCCAGATGACCCAACCACTCTTTGCATCTAGAGCATAAAACGATGAATCTATAGAAGTAAAATAAACAATACCTTGGGTGACCAACGGTGATGACGTGATTGCTCTTTTCGCTCGAAACCGCCACTTAATCTGACCCCGATAGTCGATACAAAAAAAATCACCGGCTTCGTTTCCAAAATAGATATAATCATTGGTGACATAAGGCGAGGAGCGAATAGGATTACCCGCATCGACTTTGATCACTCGACGAGTAGCGGAGATATTTACTCCATATAAGTAACCGTCATCTGATCCAAAAAAAACGTGCCCATCTGCTACCCGTGGTGAGCTTCGGATTGGACCTTCTACTTGGTGATTCCAAGCGAGTTTGCCGGTCTTTGTATAAATTGCATATAGATTTGCATCTTCCGACCCGATAAAAACCAGGTCTGGGGTTATCACCGGGCGAGAGACAATCCCCCCCTCAGTTGGGAACTTCCATTTAAACTCACCATTGGCAGCGGACAGGGCATATAGGTTATTATCATAAGAGCCAATATATATAGTCCCATTCTCGTAGGTCGGAGAACCCCGCACTTCATCCTCACATTGAAATATCCAAATAGGCTTCACCGTTTTCTCACTAATAACGACTGGCAAAGAAATTCGTGAAAGTGCGCCGGTATTTTTTGCCGCATTAAACAACGCTTCTTTCATGTCAGCAGCTGATTGAAAACGATCTTCCGAATTGTATTGAAGCGAAGTCTGGATAACCGTTTCCACTTCGCTATTGACGGAAGGATTAATGTGCCGAATGGGTCTTTCGTTAAAGGAAAAAGGCGGCTCTACCCGTGGGTCACGCCTGGTTAACAAGTGATGCAACGTCGCTCCAAGAGAGTAGATATCCGCAACTGGAGACGCCTCACCCCGATATTGCTCTGGTGGAGAGTATCCTTCGGTGCCAATCATCGTACCTTTCTGACCAGCGCGGAACATTTTCGCAATTCCAAAATCTACTAAAACAATATGGCCTTTTTGGTTGACCATTACATTCGAAGGCTTCATATCTCGGAAAATGATCGGTTCAGGTTTGTGGCTGTGTAAATATTCAAGAACATCGCAAATTTCGATCGCCCAGCTAATTACCTGATCTTCGGAAAAAAACCCATCACTTTCATTTTGGATGGCTTCGAGGTCTTTACCGTTCACATATTCAATAACCAGATAAGAACGTTCGTCGTGTGAAAAATAATCGAATATTTTTGGGATCGCTGGGTGATTTAAAGTCGCAAGAATATTGGCTTCCCGCTCAAAATTTTGAATAATTGTTTGCCTTACAATCGGATCACGGCCCTGATTGATCATCTCTTTAACTGCGACAAGTTTAACAACATTCGGAAAATGCAAGTCCCTTGCGCGATAAACAGACCCCATACCACCCACACCTATCACATCCTGAATCAAATAACGCTCGATCAGAACCGTATCGGAGGTTAATTGCTTAACCGGGCCATGTCCACTATCGAGGTTTTGGGTTATACGATGAGTATCCAGGTCCACCTCCCACGACAATTCCACTCCCCCTCATAACCAGGTAACCATCCAGATCTATCATATTGATCGTTTGACAATATTTTAAGAACAGCGGTCCTTTTTTACAGGGGAACAAAGATTCAATCTTCACTAAATTATATCTTCAACCGAACTTTTTGCAACCCAATATGGATTAGTAACTAAATTATTTATTTAATAGAACCTGCCATCGATGGTAAGGAGGCTTTCAATAAAAATAACCTGGGAGTCAATCCAATCTTCGTGATTTGAAATGGGGGACATAGGAAAAGGCCGCATTCCCATAATTTGGCCCCATTAATGATTAAAAGAGCTTTTTTGTAAGAATTTATGAGTTAAAATAGAATGAACAGACTCAATCATAATGACCAACAAGAATATTCACTTACCCCTATATCAAAATGGAGATGGTTTGAATGAGTAATTTTCCTGGAAAGGGTAAAGTAGCGGTTTTAAAAACTTCTCCTCACACTATTCTTGAGGATATTGAAAAATTGATGCACCAGGCGGGAGTAGAACAAGCTTTGCCAAAAACTTCATCAACCGGGTTGAAAATTAATATTTCCTGGCAAACCTGGTACCCCGCTTGTTCTTCGACACCCTGGCAGCTAGAGGGGGTAATCCGTACCCTTCAAAAGCTCGGATTTCCAAACTTAATGGGTATTCACAATGACACCGTAGTGGTTGACACGAGTGTTGGAGAAGCGAACAATAAGCATAAATATATTACGGATAAATATAATGTCCCCTGCACATATCTCTACCAGGAAAAATTTGAGTGGGTAGAATACCGTCCCCGAAAGCGGTCCTTTTTAGTATTAGACAAAGTCTATCCCGAGGGGGTCTTCATCCCAAAAGCATTAATCGATATTAATATCGTTCATCTTCCGACCGTAAAAACCCATGTTTTTACTACGATTACCGGTGCGATGAAAAACGCATTTGGCGGGTTGTTACACCGAAATCGGCACTGGACCCACAGCGTTATTCATGAAACCTTAGTGGACTTATTAATGATCCAGCAAGAAATACACCCTGGAATTTTTGCTGTGATGGATGGTACCTTCGCAGGAGATGGACCGGGTCCACGGGCGATGCGCTGGCATGAGAAAAATATCCTACTTGCCTCCGCCGATCAAGTAGCTATGGATGCTGTGTCAGCTAAACTCCAAGGGTTCGATCCGCTTTCTATTCCATTCATTCGTATGGCCCATGAATTAGATTTGGGTATCGGCGATCCTCATCAGATTGATATTGTTGGTTACGATATCAACCAAGAAACACCATGGAATTTTGTTCAAGAAGACACTTTTGCCTCGCGTGGACAGAAGATGATCTATCACGGCAGATTAAAACCACTGGAAAAACCATTACTTCAAAGTCCCCTTGTCCCCTGGAGTTATTTTGCGAGCAATTTCTATCATAATGTCTATTGGTATCCATTTGTTGGCCGAAAACGGGTAGCTGAGGCTTTAAAAACAAAATGGGGGCAACTTTTCCAACACTATGGCGACGGTCAGGTTGTGATGCCCGGCATGGAACCTAAAACCGTTGTCCAGGCGGGGACAGCGATCGGTTTTTTGGCAATAATCATGGGAATTGTTGCCTGGATTCTCGGACGCAAATCGCGAAAATCCTAAGTTCTTGATCATTGTGCAAAACAGGTCAATAAATTAATATTTTTAAGGAGCGATCATGTTTCAAAACTTCTCCGAAGCAGACCAATTTGTTCGCAACAATAAAATTCGCATGATCGACCTGAAATTTACTGATTTATGGGGGCGTTGGCACCATGTCACGATATCGACCTCTGAGTTTTCACTCGAATTGATGAAATCGGGTGTTGGTTACGATGGGTCTAGTGTTGGGTTTAAGAGTGTCAAATCAGGTGATATGGTCCTTGTCCCAGACCTTAGTACCGGTTTCGTTGATCCTTTTTGGGAAATCCCAACATTAAGTTTTATTTGCAACACCCTTGAAGCGAACACAAAAATTCCATTTTTTCGGGAACCACGCGAAATTGCCCAACGGGCTGAAAAATTCATGCGGGCTATGCAAATTGCAGATGAATCGGTTTGGGGACCAGAATATGAGTTTTATATTTTCAGTAAAGTACAATTCGAAAATGGCATCAATGTTTCTTCTTACCGGTTAGATTCCGTTGAATCAAATTGGAATAGTGCCCTGGGTGGGCATGGGCATTACATCCCCCTCCATGGCGGTTACCATGCCATACCACCCAGGGACCAGCTTTTCAATCTGCGCTCTGAAATGGTCCAAATAATAGAGAATATCGGCATACCGGTCAAATATCACCACCACGAGGTAGGTGGGCCAGGACAATGTGAAATTGAGACCTCGCTCTTAGGGTTAATAAAAGCGGGCGACGCAAGTATGCTCATAAAATATGTTGCCAAAATGGTTGCGCTACGAGCAGGGCAAACCGCTACATTTCTTCCTAAACCGCTCTTCGGTGAGGCCGGAAACGGGATGCATTTTCACCAACTGCTACGAAAAAACAACCTTAATCTATTCTACGACCCTTCTGGACCGAATTTGTTGAGTGAAACAGCCCTATTCTATATCGGAGGTTTGCTTACCCATGCCCCAGCAATTTTAGGGTTAACCAATGCCAGCACGAATTCCTACCGGCGCTTGGTACCGGGGTTTGAAGCCCCGGTAAATTGCTTTTTCTCGAGTGGAAACCGCAGTGCAGCTATCCGTATCCCCAAATATGCCACCGATCCTGACCAAGTCCGGTTCGAATTTCGTCCCCCCGATGCAACCTGCAATCCGTATCTCGCAATGGCGGCAATGTTAATGGCAGGCCTGGACGGAATTATAAAGAAGATCGATCCGTCGAGAGCTGGATTTGGTCCATTTGATGAGGATATCTTTAAGTGGCCGGTCGAAAAAAGAGCAACCATCAAGAACTTGCCTACATCGCTGGAAAAAGCGCTCAACGCGCTGGAAGATGACCATGCATTCTTATTACAGGGTGAGGTTTTCGACCATGATATGTTGCTGGAATGGATCCAATTAAAACGAGAGGAGGATTACCAAATCCGCACCCGACCTCATCCCTATGAGGTTCAACTCTATTTTGACTTATAATATTTGGCAAGTTCAAGCCCGCGGGCGGCATACCTCACATGGACATAAACCTCGCAGGTAACGCCAATTAAATATCCCGTAAGAATGTCCATCCGCCCATTCGAAGGAAATCGCATACGTGCCAATCGCTTCAATTTTCCGGATTTGAGTCCTTTCAGTGTCGGGTAAATCAATATCAAATATTTCGGGGTCCGGTTCAGAGCGCATATTTTCATGCCCACCCCGGCAAGTTGCACATGGACATCCAGCCCTAAGCAGTTTAAATGGATATTGACTAACATGTCCGTCACCCCATGACAATGTAAGAATCCGTTGGTTACGATCAGCGGAAATTTTTAATGGCGTAGACGACATCTTACATTCCTGTTTACTGGGATGGTTCAATATCAATAGCCGTAACAAAAGTGGCAGCTGCCCAACCACTGCGATTTTCATCGTATGGTGCAGTTAGAAACCACCAAAAAAATTCATCAGCCTCTATAGGGCCATCATTTACCTTAAAAACCTCTGATTCATACCCCAGGAACAAAACAGGAGCACCGATTCCAGGTTCTTTCCTTAACCTCAAACCATCGCCGCCCGTGCCGGTAATTTGAACGTATCGCCCCAAGGTAATTCCATCGATGACTACCGAGGGCTGTTCTTGGGTTGGTGTGGGTGTGAACAATAAATTCTGGCTACCAAGTGGTGTAGAAGTTGGGGCGGCTACAATGGTTACCACAGCGGTTGGGTTTCCAAGGGCAGCCTCACCGGGTTTAGTGTAGATTACCGAAAGGATTAAGACCCCAAACAGCAAACCCCCTAGGCCTAAACCGGACAGGATTACCCAAACCAAATGCGTCGTCCGCCTTATTTGTAAACTCAAGCAAACTTTTCCTTTGGTGGCTCAGAATTGGTCGCTTGGCCACCGCTATTTTAATTTTTAATCGTCTGGCGGTACAGCCATACCCAGCTATTATATCGTGAATGTATACCACCAAAACTGTATGATATAATCTGGCAAGGTTACACCGGATGGAAGAATCACAAGAAGCAACCTTTATTTTAGGAAACCGTTACCAGTTACTCCAGACGATCGGCACTGGTGGGATGGCAGTTGTTTATCGTGCCCGTGATCTTATGCTCGAACGTCCTGTTGCGATCAAGGTATTACGCCATGATTTTTCTGAGAATGAGGGTTTTCGCCAAAGTTTCCGCCTCGAAGCACGAGCAGCTGCAAATCTTTCCCATCCGAATATTGTTACCGTCCACGACTTTGGATTCGATACAAACAAACTTTACCTGGTCATGGAATATGTTCCAGGCACAGATTTAAAAACGATCTTGCGAGAGCGCGGTCGGCTCCCAATCGAAGAAGCGGTCAGCCTGACCATTCAGGCTGCAGCCGGTATCGGTTACGCTCATCGCGCTGGGTTGATTCACTGTGATATCAAACCACACAATATGCTGGTTACACCTGACCAACGCATCAAAGTAACAGACTTTGGAATCGCCAGAGCGATGGCGAGTATTCTCCCAGAAGAAAAACATGATGTTGTTTGGGGTTCTCCGTTGTATTTTTCACCCGAACAAGCAGCCGGAGCAGCGCCATCCCCTGCTTCAGATGTATATTCGCTGGGTGTCGTATTATTCGAATTGGTCACTGGTCGGCTACCTTTCATACATAATGACCCAGCCGAATTAGCCCGTCTCCACCGAGACGAACCTCCCCCACCCCCACGTCGCTTGAATCAAGATGTTCCACCAGCATTGGAACAAATCATCCTTAAAGTTCTTGCTAAGGAACCTTCAGCCCGGTATCGGACCGCCGACCAGTTCGGCAGGGTATTATCCAGTTTCCTACAATCTAATGAAACTATCCATTCACAACCACGCAGTATAAATAATAGCCATGAATCTTCCTATAGCCAACCATTAACCGGTCAGGCTATTCCAGTGAGGTACGCCCCAGATCGAGTTGCCGAACCAATGGTTGAAGATGATGATTCAAGTTTGAATATTGATTGGGGCACAATCGGCCTGGCTTTGTTATCCATCCTGTCCTTAGGTGGTTTAGTGCCTTTTTGGTTATGGATCTGGTTTTCTATTAATCCACCCACCCCTTGAGCTTCCGATGAACAAGATAACATTAGCCGCCTCGATCCTTTCTGCCGATTTTGCCAACTTAGGCGAGCAAATTAATCAAGCCGAACGAGCTGGGGTCGATTGGATTCATGTTGATGTCATGGATGGGCATTTCGTTCCCAATATCAGCATGGGACCGTTCATTGTGGAAATTTGCCGCAAAATAAGTAACCTACCCATCGA
>Ga0207951_100719_pt1 | contig 14709 bp, 14 predicted proteins | sample Subbio12Aug_8Bad_FD_184830 | JGI IMG/M metagenome (GOLD analysis project Ga0207951, IMG submission 184830) | Serpentinite rock and fluid subsurface biosphere microbial communities from McLaughlin Reserve, California, USA - CR12Aug_8Bad (SPAdes) | ecosystem: Environmental > Terrestrial > Deep... | reverse complement strand
ATTCCGCTCTTGTACCAAGCTGGATCTGACAGTAAACCTGAAATAACAGGACAATTTAAATACGCTGAAACGCAGGTATACCAAGCGTTTCAGCGTTTTTTTCGGTCATTACTCCTAAAGTCGGGAGGTCAGTTCTCCATTGGGCATGCTGGCTTTATGGGAGTGGGGGCTTACGTCGCTGCGTTTCTTACCACTGAGTTTAAAGCCCCCTTTCTTTTAGCACTGGCGGTAGGTGCATTAGCAGCGGCCACAGTAGGTTTCTTAGTGGGTATGCCTACCTTACGGCTGCGCGGCGATTACCTAGCCATCGCAACATTGGGCTTTGGTGAGATAATCCGGGTAGTGATAGTCAATCTAGATCGCGTCGGCGGTTCGAGAGGGTATACTGGCATCCCATCCATAACCAATTTCACATGGGCCTTTTCATTTGCAGTCATAACAATTATGATTATCCGACATTTCATTAATTCTACCCATGGACGAGCTTGCCTTGCAGTACGGGAAGATGAAATTGCTGCCGAGGCGATGGGGGTAGACACTACTAAGTACAAGGTCATGGCTTTTTCTATAGGTGCAGGTTTTGCCGGCTTGGCAGGGGGTCTGTTCGCGCATTTGCTCACATTTTTGCACCCCAGCAGTTTTGACTTTTTGAAATCTGTAGACTATTTGGTTATGGTTGTTGTAGGTGGTTGGGGCAGTATAACCGGCCCTGCTGCTGCAGCTGTTGGTCTTACTATAATGAACGAATTACTGAGGCGCTTCGCCGAACTCCGTATGCTCGTTTACGCTGCAATGTTAATTGGCATCATGCTCCTTCGCCCGCAGGGTCTGCTCGCAGGTAGGGAGTTGGCACTGCCTGACAAGTGGGTGGAGTTCCTAATAAAGAAGCTTCGCTTAGGCAAAACCAAAGAGGGGAGGTCGTCGGATGAGTCTGCTTGATGTAAACCAAGTCAGTATGCACTTTGGGGGTATCAAAGCAGTCACCGACTTCGACCTCCATTTAGTGCCAGGCGAACTAGTGGGGCTAATCGGGCCTAACGGTGCAGGCAAAACTACAGTCTTTAATGTTATAACCGGGGTCTATCAGCCGACTTGCGGGGCTGTAGTATTAAACAGTGGGGATTTGTCCGGCAAGAAACCATGCCGCATTACACAGGCGGGCATTGCCCGTACGTTTCAGAATATCCGCTTGTTTGGTAGCCTCTCAGTGCTAGATAACGTCAAAATTGCCTACCACTTTCATGCCACTCATGGCGTTTTAGCTTCGGTTCTACACGGTTCAAAGCATTTCGCTGGGGAAGAAATCATTACTAAGAAGGCGCTAGAGCTACTAGATATCTTTGGCCTGACGCCACGCAAAGAGGAGAAGGCCAGAAACCTCCCCTACGGTGAACAACGCCGATTGGAAATTGCTCGGGCACTTGCGGCGAGACCGCAACTCTTACTGCTTGACGAACCAGCAGCCGGTATGAATACTAACGAAAGCCGCGACCTCGTCCGCCTTATCGACTGGATTCACCATGAGTTTGGTCTAACCATCTTGCTCATAGAGCACCACATGGACGTAGTAATGAGCATTTGCAGACGCATAGTCGTGCTAGATTATGGTAGGATAATAGCTCAGGGTACGCCCGATGAGATTCGTGCTAACCCCAAGGTAATCGAAGCCTATCTCGGCGAGGAGGTGAGCTCGTAATGCTGCAGGTTAAAGACCTTAACGTTTTCTATGGCGGAATCCACGCTATAAAAGGCGTATCGCTCAAGGTCAAGCAGGGCGAAATAGTAGCGCTAATTGGCGCAAATGGGGCAGGAAAGAGCTCTACGCTTAAGGCCATATCCAATATCCTCAAGCCCCGCTCTGGGGATATTATTTTTGAAGGGAGCTCCCTTTTAACCACTTCTCCTCACAAAATAGTTAGCTTAGGCGTATCCCATGTGCCGGAAGGACGGCGCATCTTTGCTAACCTCACAGTGCTGGAGAACTTGGAGCTAGGAGCGTTTACCAGGACTAACCCCAAAGAAATTAGGCAGAGCATGGAACGGGTCTTCTTGAGCTTCCCGCGCTTAAAAGAGCGTCTCACACAGGTGGGGGGAACTCTCTCCGGAGGTGAACAGCAGATGCTAGCTATAGGCCGTGCGCTTATGAGTAATCCGCGTTTGCTCTTGCTCGATGAACCCTCTATGGGTTTAGCACCTCTCTTGGTGCGAGAGATTTTCTCTATTGTACGGGAGATTAACGCAGCTGGCACCACCATTCTGCTCGTAGAGCAAAATGCGCATATGGCCCTATCCATCGCCCACAGCGCCTACGTCCTCGAGACAGGTTCAATTACCCTCGCAGGCACGGCCCAAGAAATCGCCAACAATCCCGCCGTGCAAAAGGCCTACTTAGGAGGGCACTAACAAAGTGAGAGCTAGGGCACCAGCCCTAGCTCTCTTTTAGTGATACCGTCATGCCCCAGAAGTTCTGCGCTGCTACGGGTTCGGGCGAACCTGGTCTTCCCGCAGGGCTCAAGAGACCTACTATATGAGGAGCTTAAAGAGGATCTCCGTCACAGGTTTGGGCATAGTATGAACTATGCCGTTCTTCTCTTAGCCGTGGTTAGCGGAGTGGGTCTCCCGATTTTTATCACAGAGACCAGGGCGAAGATTCGACCCCATGTCTAGTAGCTTAACTCCTAGGAGCGTATGCCTTACTGAAAGCGTCAACGCAAATGAAGTCTATTTGTATCAACATATATGATTTTTTGCTCAGGCAGGTAAGATATTCAATGGTGTAGAATTTAGTAGTAATTAGTCTAGTTCGATAGGAGGTGCACAGGATGAGCGATAAAATTCAAGAAGCCATGCTTGAACAGCTGGCAAAGCTAACAGAGTCAGTTCAGGAGATTGCCCATGGACAAAAACGCCTAGAGGACAAGGTAGGTAGCCTAGATGGCAAGGTAAGCAGCTTAGATGAAAAAGTCGGTCGCTTAGATGACAAGGTCAGCAACTTAGGTGAAACAGTCAGTCACTTAGATGACAAGGTCAGCAACTTAGGTGAAACAGTCAGTCACTTAGATGACAAGGTAAGCAGCTTAGATGAAAAAGTCGGTCGCTTAGATGACAAGGTCAGCAGCTTAGATAAAAAAGTCGGTCGCTTAGATGACAAGGTCAGCCAAGTTGAGGAAAATGTCAGTTGTTTAGGGAAAAGTTTAGGTCAAGTAGACGAAAAAGTAAACCGAGTCGAGAAGACTGTTGCACGGATTGAGAACGTACATGGCGAGAAGATCGGGGCATTGTTTGATGCTTTTCATCTCAGAGGGGATCAGATAACAGAGCTCAAGGAGCATCTCGACGGACGGCTCGACTCACTGCAGACCTCGATTAATTTCCTAATTCACCGGACAAACGAGCACGATAACGAGCTCATGCGCCTAAGGAAAGTCAAGTAATTTATTTTCATTACAGCACTAAGCCCTAGGCGACAGGCACTACCAATAACGAAGGGCTGGCCCAGTTCAGTGAACCGGGTCAGCCCTTTTGAATTGTTATGACATATGCCCGGATGTCACCCACATTGGATCCCCCGCGAACTTCCATGATGACTTATAGTCCCGTGGTAATTCGGTTTCGCTGAGATTTGCCCGCACCATTTCTATGGGCATCATATTACCCCGGATTATGCGATCATGAAAGTCTTTCTCCTTGAGTTTGCCGGTTAGCACGAGCTCGGCATAGAGCGCCCTGACTTGGATAGCACCTAGCATATAGGCCGCCTGATAGAGTGGGGGATAGTTGCCGTTAAAGGAGCGACGCACCTCACCTGTCGCGGTGTGCCGACTGTGACCGACTTGATCGACTAAGAAGTCGATACACTCTTGTGGCGTCCATTTGCCGATGTGAAAATTGAGAGAGAAGATTATTCTCGCAGAGCGGTGCGTGCGCCAAAAGAGCATGCCGCCGCGGTTTTCTGGAGTCTGGGGGAAGCCGAGGTCCCACAAGCGGAACTCCCACCACAGGGCCCAGCCCTCAATCCAGAACGGGGTGTTAAAGAATTTGCGGTGTGGATTATATCTATCGCGGCAAAACCCCTGCAGATGGTGACCGGGAATAAGCTCGTGATGAACCGTAGCGCGGGCCAGATGGATGTTGTTGGCCAAGAGGCTGCTAGTTTTCTCACCATGACTCATGGAGTCCGTCGGGAAGGAGACTCGGAGCTGTTCACCACCGAGGAAGAAAGGATTGGTCTTCTGCGCTTCCGGGGTCATCATAGTCATGCGCCAAACATCAATGGCTAGCGGCGGCACGGTGAGGAGGTCGCTCTTGATCATGTAGTCGATGGCCTCGTAGGCCTGCCAAGCAATAATGTAGGGCTGTTCGCCCGGGGCCAGGTGGTCGCTCATGGTGCGTTCGAGGGCAGCTCTCCAGTCATCACCTAGGCCCATATCTTGGGCTACCTTCTTCCATTCGGCCATGCACCAAGCCAGCTCTTTTTCGGCTATAGTAATCAGCTCATCCGGCGTATAGGGGATCATCTCATACTCTAGGTCAGCCGCTAGGCCACCCGCACCGATAGGGTCACCGATAATTGGTTCGTCCTCCCCAAGGCTTACGCCGACTATCTTTTCGCGCAAGAACTTCTCGTGCTCGTCTAACGCGGCTACCAGTTTGGCGTAGGGGGTGCGGTTCCACCAGCTAAACTCCGGGTCGTAACCATCGTAGAACTTAAACCAATCGTCTAAGACTTTTTTGAGTTCGGCGATGCGGATAGCCGCCCGCAAGGCTAAACTTTTTGTCGCGACATTCTCAGAACCCCCGAGCCCGGCAGTTAGCTCCCTGCGCGTTGCAACTAGCTTCTGTTCTATCTCGGCAAGCGTCGCCGCAACCTGCATTGACTTAACCGGTTCAAACTGGCGGCGTGTTTCCTGTAGGTGAGCAATGCCATCAAGAGCCGGCAGCACTATAGACATCTCAGCGTTTCGCTTCTCATCGCGGTCAATGAGTACTAGCAAGTACTTGAGCTTCCCCTTTAGCAGTTGCCAGTCAATGCGCGCCCCGACGCTCAGTGATTCGTAGGGAACGTCAGCCAGCTTGGCATCCCATGCCTTATAGAATTCCTTGAGACGATTGAGTTGCAGCTGTGAGCCTGGCACGTCGTAGAAACGCAGTAATACTTCGCGGTCGCTAGAGAATCTCTCTACTAACTCTCGGAGTTCACTCGAAGTCGGCTGGCTCAACGCTACAAGGTCCGGAACATAAGCGCTGGCGTCACGTTTTGCTTGGGTGGGTTGTCCGTGGCGGAAATCAACGACATCAATGATTGAAGTTACATTTCTCATGCAAAAACCTCCTCGGGTCATTTTAAACCACCCCCTATTCAAATGGCAGGGGGTGGTGGGAGCGGAGTTTAACTAATTAAACCTAGCCAAGTGCCCAACAAGCTTTTTAATTGTCCTAACAAGATGGAGATACGCCCAGCAACTACGTTACCGAATGCTACGCCAAAGGTTATCATCATCACAAAACGTCCAGCCTGAGATACCAACCGGACTGGTCCCTTTTGCGGTATGGAGAAGATAAAATATGTTAGAACAGCTAGAAGTCCGACCACTGTAATAATGTTATTCAAGGTAACACCGATGCTGATCTGACCCCCAACGATAGCGGGGATCCTCACCATCGCGCCCTCCGCTTGGGCGATTACTTGAGATCTCAGCATGGTAAACAGCGACACACCGGTGCCTACACCGACCAAAAAGGCGATGGGCCAGCGACTCAACCAGCTAACCTTCTTGAAAAAGCGAGTGTAGAGCATAAGGCCGAGTAAAAAGGGGATCACCAGAAGATACTGCCCCTGTTCAAACAGAGGTTTCCAGCCGAAGCGATGGATGCTGCCCACAGCAATGCCAATAGCGTGACCGGCTGCAGAGCCAATGAAGATGTGCTCGGCTGCGCGGTACACCGGATTCTCCTTATACAGAAATGAGAGTATGCCTAGGGTACAGAAGGCCATCACCCAAGTCCAAATACTCGTTGAGATGTTCACTTTTTCACCTCCTTTTGCCCCATAGGAATGCTACGTTGCCGAGCACGATGAAACCAATCATGACTAAGTGTCCCATTGATTGCGCATCCATCATCGATGCAGCGGCGCCAGGAGCACCAATAAGGATTTCATACTCAGCTGCACCCCTGAGGCCTGGCAGCAAACCCTTGATCTGACCTGAGTTGACAAACGGGGTTGCGATAGGAACGCTAACAGTTACTAAGCCTAGGACGTAGCGAACATTCATAGGGTCTGCAACTTGACGAACATAGGCTTCATAGAGTTGGAACCCTGATATCTGGAAGATCAGCGCAAAATCCTTTGCCGTAGTTATGCCTTTCATAACTGGGAGATCGGCTGTCTTGTTACCACGCATATCTACAGGAATGGATAAGGTGTCGAGGGCGAATAAACGGATAGCGTTTTCACCACCCGGCATGTAACCTAAAGTAGCGAAGTCAGTACCATACTTTAGACCTTTGCCCTCAAGAAAGCTGGCTACTCTCTCCATCATCATCGGGCCGTCCGGCATGAAGGTGACGCCAACCCACTTGATACCGCGATTAGCCAAATGCGTGACTACGGCGATAGCCTGCGGGTGTAACTCAGCTATGCCAGCTGGGTCATAGTCTAGCGAAAGCATGACTACATCCGTGGCTGGGTTGAGGTTCTCGATAATATTATAAATAGCGCGAGTTTTTGGATTGACCGCTAGGGGAATGCCTATCGGCCTAAGCAAGGGTATCGCTAGGGCAATCAACAGAACGCAATATATTATTCTCCGGTCAATGTTTTGTAGTTTAGTTACCCAATTCACGATAAGGGCACCTCCTTTCTATTCGCCTCCCCCAAGGTACGAGCGATCTTGACCTAGCAGAATGCGAAGGCTAGCGGCAAAGCCGCCGATGGCTGCGCCAATCATAATAGCGCGCTGTCCAGTCATGTTGGGAACGGCAATTAGCCACTGTTGGATTGCGGGGAACTTGTTCCACATGAGTGCGCCTACAGGGGCTGCACCTAACATTACTATTACGGCTGAGATTAGTAGCATTGAGGATTCGACGCTCCTCGCCCGAAAGGCGCGATAGGATGCAGATGCTATATAGAACGCTATTAACGCAAAGATAGTTTGGGATAGAGGGGTGCGGATGTTGTCGTACAGCAGGGCATAATTCTTTGCAGCTACTTGGTTTGTCAAATTTAGCTCAATATAACTGCGGAAACAAGCAAAGAGGGCCATGCTGCTAATAAGCAGTACGCTGTATGCCCAGCCGGACCTTTTGCGAGAGATCGAGAATCCGTGCAGTCGCAGTAAGTTTACAGCGGCTAGCCCGACTGCAAAGGAGGATACTATCCTCATCCACGGACTGATGTGCAATTGATATAAGCTCACAAATGACGTCTCTGTGCCGGGAATATTGCCGGTAGTTACAGAGCTGAGCACAACAATTAGACCGATTACTAGAGTGATTATTAGGGGGACTTCTCTACGCACGAGTTACACCTCCTTCTGTTCTAATTAGCGTAGTCCTCACTTAAGAATGAGTGTCTTAAGAAAGGTGTTACCAAAGGACACCATTATTACACCTGCAATAGTGATAGCCATTACAGCTAACTTAATGTAATCCTGAGCAACAATAGTGCCCAATTTGTCCTTCTCTTGAGATAGGTAGGCACTGCCCGCGTAAATTTCCTCACCGATGAGAGTGTAGTCACACGCCGCTACCAAGAACGGCAGTTGGTGCATATTTGCTGTACCACCGACTTGAATAGCACCTGCCTGAGAACCGGCTTCTGCGATAATGAGCGACTCAGCCCACCAAGCACCAATCATGATGTTCGCAGCAACTTTCTCGCGCTGTAAAATACCTAAGACGCCCGCGGCATAAGCGAAAGACTCAGGAGCCATGAAACGTACGTTATCCTCCTTAAACGCGTCGGACTTACCTGCAGACATGTAACCCTGGCGAACAACCTCTTGAGCTAACGGAAATACGTTTGGAATTTGGATAGTGACTATCAATTCTGCGTTGTACTTCGCGCATAAGCTCGTAACATAAGAGAGTATCGCTAACCCTGCAAATGTCTGTGGAGCTGTATCAGTAGTAATATCTGAAATACCCGGGGAATAGTGAACGGGCCTACCCATTTCAGTCGCACGACCAACAGATTCCTCTATGGCATCTAAGCCAGCAATTCTACGTAGCACTACTACGAGCTTGCCAGTCTTGCTGCAATGGACGCACCCAAGGATAGTAAGCGATGCGGCAATCATCATCCAGAAACTAAAGATTCGACCTGCAGCTAATGTCATCTTTATTTCACCTCCTTTACTTTATGTTACATACTAGAGAATAACGTGATGTTCTTGCTTGAAACTATTAACCATGCTCTTGACTGGCTTAATTATATAGACTATAGTCTATATAATTATAGAACGTACCAAATGAGCTTGTCAAAGTAATTGCGCGAATATTTCCAATAATTATTTCGACATAAAAAGACACCCTTCGCCATGGCGAACAGGTGCCCTGATTAAGACGCTCATGCTTTTTGAGTTTTCATCCTACTTTTCATTAACTAAACCTCGTATAAATACATCTGCTACTGCGTTACCGAAGGGGACAATGTCGAAACTGCATTTCTTTATACACCATCTGGCCTCTACACCCGTGGTTACGGTTAAGAGATACTCGGTCAGTTCCGCGACAGATAACGGCGATTTAATCTCACCTGAACTCAGCCCTGCTTCGAAGATAGGGTGTAAGAGTTTGTAGAGGTATCTGTTATTATCGAGAAACATTGCGGATATCTCGGGATGATTTATGTCCATGGTCAGAAGCGTCGCAGATAACTCTGGCGTCTCGGAGAGCAATTTGAAGAGATTATTTGTAAAGTATTTTAGTTTGTCAGCCGCTGTGTTGAGCTTAGCGATCTCTTCATTCAGTGTGGCATACCTTTCGTCCTTGTCCTTGATATGTTCATAAATGAGTAGATCCTTAGAAGGGAAGTGATTATAGAAAGCGCCCTTAGACGATCGGGCTTTCTTAACGATCTCATCCACAGTTACATGCTTATATCCTTTGTCAGCAAAGAGCTTGAAGGCAACCTTCAGGATTCTCTGCTTCGTCTTTTGAGCACTGGCTGATTTCTTGTTCATCTGCATTGAGCCCCTCTTTACATAATTTCTCTGAGCACTTAGTCATATTATATAAACATAAAACTGTCACTTGGCAAGGCATACAGAAATAAGGAGGCGTATGGTTGTGACTAAAATATATCGGGTAGGGTTATTGATTGACGGCCAAGGGGGTAAGCCCTTGGCTAAAGCCGCCCTATGGGTAGAAAACGGGAGAATCAAAGAAGTAATACCTGCGGGTTCTGATCTGCCCGCAGGTATAGATGTAGTCGACCTTGCTGAATACACGGTTATACCTGGGCTAATAGACATGCATATGCATGTGGATTATTGGCACAGCCAGCCTAATGTCGCAGAGTTTGCCCAAGGGGAAGGGTTAGTGGCCTGCCTAGCAGCCCGTAATATCCGCTCAACCCTCGAGAAGGGAGTTACGACACTGCGCGATGTCTCGAGTACCTTTGGGCTGCAAATGCGACGTGCCGTTGAGCTCGGCTTTATACCAGGCTCTAGGATATTCTCTGCTGCCAAGGGTATTTGCATGACTGGCGGTCACGGGCATGACACCCAGGGAGTCGTGCAAGCAGACGGTCCGGAGGAGATTCGTAAGGCTGTGCGCCAGCAAATAAGGGCCGGAGCAGACTTAATCAAGATCTTAACCAGTCACCGCTCCGAGACCCCCGAGTATCGTCAAGAAGAATTAGACGCCGGTGTTGACGAAGCCCATCGTTTAGGCTATCGCGTAGCCTGTCATGCCGCCATCATGCCAGCCGCTAAGATGGCAGTGCTAGCGGGCATAGACACCCTCGAGCACGGAACTCACTTAACCGACGAAGTCCGTGAGCTAATGGCGGAGCGCGGCACCTATCTTGTCCCCACCATGATTGCCTACCATAGCATGGGGCAGGCGGCCCGCAGTGTTATAGCCGATCCACTCAATTCCGGAGACTACCGCCGCACTCAACTGGCTAAACACGCCGATTGGTGGATTAAGACTGATGAAATGCTCGAAAGCCAATTCCGCAAGGCCGTAGCAGCTGGGCTTAAGATAACCACCGGCACAGATATCGTTATTCCCGACGTAGAGTTTGCCTCGTTACATACTGAGCTCGAGTTGATGGTTAAGTTTGGCTATAGCGAAATGGACACCATCTGCGCTGCTACCCGCGTAGCCGCCGAGGCTCTAGGCAAATCAGCCGATCTCGGCACTATCACTAAGGGTAAAATCGCTGACTTTGTAGCAGTTCGGGGCAACCCTTTAGAGAACATCTTTGCCTTGCGCAACCTTCGCATGGTGGTCAAGGACGGAAGTGTAGAGATACCTGTACCCGTGCCTTACTTTAAGTAGGAGTAAGAGCGATGCTCCGTACGCGCAATAATCTCGTCTTGCAGCCCCTTGTTGAGGTTATTGAAATAGTCGCTATAACCTGCGACCCGCACAATCAAGTTCTTATAGTTCTCAGGATGCTGCTGCGCCTCGCGCAAAGTCTCAATGTCGATCACGTTAAACTGAATGTGGTGACCGTCAAGCTTAAAGTAGGACCGTATCAGTTGTGTTAGCTTGTCTAGCCCATCCTCACCTGCCAATACATCGGGGGAGAATTTCTGGTTAAGCAAGGTGCCCCCGGTACGCAGGTGGTCCATCTTCGATGCTGATTTTATAACCGCGGTAGGCCCTAATCTATCCGTCCCCTGCACGGGGGAAATACCCTCAGAGAGAGGTAAACCAGCCTTGCGGCCGTCCGCCGTGGCACCGACGACCGAGCCAAAGTATACGTGGCAAGTCGTTGGCAGCATATTAATACGATAGGTTGCCCCACGCGGGGTAGTTCGGCCATTGACCTCATCATGGAAGGCATTGAATACCGTGACCATAATATCATCGGCAAAGTCTAAGTCGTTGCCGTAGCGAGGCGTCTTGTTGTGGAGCATTAACCTCACATGCTCCTGCTCCACAAAATCGCCCTCTAGTGTTCCCAACAACTCCGCCATAGTAAGGGTCTTCTCCTCGAATACATGGTACTTAATAGCCGAAAGCATATCTGTAATGGATCCAATGCCTACACCCTGTATATAGCTGGTATTATACCTCGCGCCTCCGGCATTGTAATCCTTGGCATTCTTGAGGCAGTCGTCAATCACTAGCGAGAGGAAGGGCGCAGGCATGTATTTAGCATAAAGTTTCTCAATAATATTATTGCCCTTGATCTTAATGTCGAGGAAATAGCGCAGCTGTGCCCTAAAAGCAAGGAGTACTTCTTCCAGCGATGAAAATCTAGTTGCCTCACCTGTGGTCAGGCCAATCTGCTTGCCCGTGCGCGGGTCGATACCATTGTTGAGGGTAATCTCTAGTACTTTGACTAAGTTAAAATAGCCGGTGAGGATGTAGGCCTCCTTGCCAAACGCCCCTGTCTCCACGCACCCGCTAGTCCCCCCACAGCGCGCATCTTCGATAGATTTGCCTTGGCGCAGTAGTTCTTTGACCACCGCATCGGCGTTAAACACCGACGGCTGGCCCCATCCTTGGCGTATTACTTCCCCGGCCTTGCGGATAAAGTGGTCGGGGTTTTTTCTACTTACCTGAATATTGGAGCTAGGCTGGAGCAGGCGCATCTCGCCAATGACTTCAAGCAACAGATAAGATACCTCATTAATGCCATCCGAACCGTCTGGCTTGAGCCCACCCACATTAATATTGGCAAAATCTGTATAGGTACCGCTTTCCTGCAGGGTGATCCCTACTTTAGGCGGCGCGGGTTGGTTGTTAAATTTCACCCAGAAACATTCTAGCAATTCCTTGGCACTGTTGCGGGTTAGCGTGCCGGTGGTAACCCCCTTCTGGTAAAAGGGGAAAAGATGCTGATCCAGCCTGCCAGGGTTAAAGGCATCCCAGGTGTTTAACTCTGTAATAACACCAAGATGCACAAACCAGTAGGCCTGTAACGCCTCCCCAAAGGTCTGAGGGGCATGGGCGGGTACGTGGGAGCAAACAGCAGCAATTTGCTGTAGTTCGGCCTGCCGCACGGGGTTGCTCTCTATTTTAGCTAGCTCTAGTGCTTTTTCAGCATGGCGCTCTGCATAGCGTATAATAGCCCGAGCGCAAATAGCCATAGCCTTAAGCTGCTCGGCCTTATCTGTTGCTTCGGCATCTTTTAAGTAGTCTAAGGCGGTCAGTGCTACTTCGATTTCCTGTACCAGGTCAAGGAATCCTCGCCCGTAGATCTTGTCATCAGCCACCGTGTGCCCAGGGGCTCGCTGTTCCATAAACTCTGTGAATATACCTGCAGCATAACAGTCCTGCCAAGACTCATCCATGAGATTAAAGAGCAGGTCACGTATTGACCGTCCCTGCCAGTAGGGGATGATCTTCTCCCTCTGCAGCTGTGTGGCCTCTGCGCTGACCTTAAATGAGATCTTGTCCCTATCGTTCATAATCTGCATATCATCCAAGGTATGGCAGCACAGCTCGGGGTAGGTAGGCGCTACTTGGGGCTCTTCGCCTCGTTCGCCTACAATCAGCTCTCCCGGATTAATGCAAATAGTCTTGTTCTCCAAAATGTACTTAAAAGCTAGGGCCCGCATCACCGGGATCGATACTTTGCCCGCATATTGCGCGTAAGCCTCCGTCATGAGTAGTGCTCTTTCTAGACTTATTCTTGGTACAGCCGACTCGCTTTGTTCCCGCAGGGTTCTAACCCTGTCGTTCATTCCGCGTAAGGTTTCACCCATCAAAATTCACCCCCCTATTTTCACCTTTAACCCCAGAGTTCGTAACTCTGCTGCAATTTGTTCCATGCGTAGAGGAGACGGTGCCACTAACTCAGGCAGGCGATACACCTCTCCTACACGGGTATATTTATCTGCCCCTATGCCATGGTAGGGCAGGAGATGCACCTGCGAAATACCTAAGTCTACCGCCAGACGACCAGTCATCAACAGGTTCTCTAGGTCATCGTTTAACCCTGGAATAATCGGCAGGCGCAAGATTATACCGTGGTGAATACGCGATAAACATTTAAGATTTTCTAAAATCAACTCATTGGACACGCCCGTAAACTCATGGTGCTTACTACTATCCATATGTTTAATGTCGTAAAGAAACACATCTGTCAGTTCACTGACCTTAGCCATAGCCTGCCACTGTGCATGCCCACAGGTATCCACCGTCGTATGAATGCCGCGCTGGCGACAGCCTTGGAGCAGCGCACATAAGAACTCTGGTTGTATCAGAGGCTCCCCGCCCGAGACGGTGACGCCGCCACCTGACTCATCGTAAAAAACTCGGTCCTTCTCAATCTCTGCCAGCACCTCCACCACGGTCATTTCTCTACCCACCAGTTCTAAGGCCTCAGCGGGGCATCGCTTAGAGCAGCGGCCACAGACAACGCAACGATTGCTGTCGAGAGTAGGGATGCCCTTGTCAAAACTTATAGCTCCTTGGAGACACGCTTTCGCACACAGCCCGCATCTCAAGCATTTTGCAGTATCATAAACCACGGCGGGTTCAGCCTGCTTGCTTTCAGGGTTATGGCACCACAAGCATGAGAGGGGACAACCCTTGAGAAATACGGTAGTCCGTATACCTGGACCGTCGTGGGTGGAAAACCTCTGTATGTCAAACACAATACCGCTAGTCAAAGCCTCACCCCTCGCATTCTGTAATTGGTGCACAGGGTAAACGAACCCGATCACTAGGTAAATACGTTGCTTAAGGCGAATGTAACGGCATACTTGATTTAACTGATGACGCTAATCAACCTGATTCCTAAGGTTTTGTTATGTTCTTAAGTCAGGAAAATCAGGTCCATCAGGTAAATACGTGTTATGATACTCCATCATTCCCATGCAGAATACAAAGTACCATCAGTACCACTACGATAAAGTAGGCCACGCATCGGGCTATTTGTGCACGAGGTACCCTTTATGAGTCCTAAAACACTCGACATCCTCGAAGAAAATAATGTTATCACTGCAGAACCCGGCATGTACATCCCTGGCTGGGGTGGCGTCCGTATCAAAGACATGGTGTTAGTAACGAAAGACGGCGTTGAGTGCTCAATAAGATCTGTAGGGATTTAATCGTTCTATAAAAGTTGAGGACCTCATGGGTAAATCCCTTGGGGCCCTCAACTTAGAAGCTATGACTCCAGTTGCACACCCAGTCCGTCAGCTATTCGGTTTACATAGTTAAAATAGGCCGCAATCTGGTTGATGTCAAAAATGTCCCGATCTGAGAAACCTGCCTTACGGAGTGCCCCAATATCTCGTTCCTTGATGCTGGCAGGTTCCGTGGTAAGCTTCTCTGCATAATACAGCATCACCTTTTCGCTAGGCGTTATGGTTGCACTGCGATAGTCTTTTGCCACAGCGAGCATCAGGTCACTGTCACCACTGACCGTACGGAGCGCCGCTCCGTGATGTTCAGTTCAGTAGTGGCAAGCATTAGTGGCCGACACGACGACAGCAATCATCTCACGTTGGGCACGGTTTAACCCTGACTCGCCAAACATAATGGTGCGATAAAGCTGTAGATGAGCTTCCAGGG
>Ga0207951_100717_pt1 | contig 14737 bp, 10 predicted proteins | sample Subbio12Aug_8Bad_FD_184830 | JGI IMG/M metagenome (GOLD analysis project Ga0207951, IMG submission 184830) | Serpentinite rock and fluid subsurface biosphere microbial communities from McLaughlin Reserve, California, USA - CR12Aug_8Bad (SPAdes) | ecosystem: Environmental > Terrestrial > Deep... | reverse complement strand
ATCGATGCGACCATGGCTGATGCGTCCGCCGCATTGCTCCGCACTAGCCAGCATGAATTTCCAATCGTTGATGGGCAATATCAGGTACGCGGCGTCGTAACGCGAGATCGAATTGTGAAGGCAATTCACGAGCAAGGCATGCATGCACTTGTCGCTGCGGTTATGGAGCAAGCGCCGCTAATGTCGTCCGGTCAGCGTGCTGATGAGGCCGTGCCGTTCCTGGAAGCCGGCGCAAAGATCGTCGCGATCAATGACGAGTCCGCGAGGCTGGTCGGCATAGTCACCTGGGAAAATATGCAAGAGCATCTGATGATCGTCGATGCCGATCGCTCGCATCCTCGTGGCCTGGACGCACGTCGGGCCGACGACGCGCTTATCTCGGTGCCGATCACGGCCGCGCATGAGGGGAGAGGAAGAAGGCCATGCCGGTATCGCTGACATTGCCCTTCGAAAGGATTGGTATCGCTGACATCCCCAAAGTCGGCGGCAAGAATGCTTCGCTGGGTGAAATGGTACAGAAGCTTGGGCGCGAGGGCGTTCGGGTCCCCGACGGTTTCGCGACCACGGCAGACGCCTACCGGTCGTTTTTGAAACAGAACAATCTTGATGCGTCGATCCGCGCGGCATTGGACCGTTACAAGCATGGTGAAATTACCCTCCATGATGTCGGGGAGCAAATTCGCCGCCTGATCTTGGACAGCGAATTTTCCGCAAATCTCAGCGACGAAATTGCAGCCGCTTATGAGGAGCTTGGCAAGAAAATCGGCAAGGTTGACCCAGCAGTTGCCGTGCGCAGCAGCGCAACCGCGGAAGACTTGCCCGATGCCAGTTTCGCGGGCCAGCAGGAGACCTTCCTCAACATCCGGGGCAAGCGCGCGCTGCTCGATGCATGCCGGCGCTGCTACGCCTCACTCTTTACCGATCGCGCGATTAGCTACCGCGACGCGAAGGGCTTTGATCATCTCGCCGTGGCACTCTCGATCGGTGTTCAGCAGATGGTCCGCTCCGACAAGGCGGGATCGGGCGTCATGTTTACGATCGATACCGAGACAGGCTTTCCTAACGTGGTTGTCGTCAGCGCCGCTTGGGGCCTCGGGGAAACAGTGGTCCAAGGATCGGTCGACCCTGACAAATATGTCGTGTTCAAGCCGCTTCTTGAGCGCAAAGACACATGCCCGATCATTGAAAAGAGCTTGGGCAAAAAGGCGATCAAGCTCGTTTATGCCGAAGGCGGTAGCAAACGGACGCGGCTGGTCGAAACCAGCTCGGTTGACCGAAAACGCTTCGTCCTCCCGGATTGGGATATCCTGGAGCTCAGTCGCTGGGCTGTAGCGGTCGAGAAACATTATGGTAGGCCAATGGACCTTGAATGGGCAAAGGACGGCGATACCGGCCAGCTCTTCCTCGTGCAGGCACGGCCGGAAACCGTTCAATCCGGGCGACAAGGATCTGGCTTCACGCTGTTCAAATTGACCGGCCAAGGTCAGAAAATGGTTTCGGGAGCGGCAGTCGGCACCGCGATCGCTTCCGGCGATGCTTGTATCATTAAGAGCACGGCCGATATCGCTGAATTCCGCGATGGATCAATCCTGGTGACCGAACGGACTGATCCCGACTGGATGCCCATCATGAAACGAGCGTCGGGTATTGTTACCGAACATGGCGGCACAACGAGCCACGCAGCGATTGTCAGCCGCGAGCTGGGGCTGCCTGCGGTGGTCGGCGCCACTGGAGCAGTCAACATTCTGAAAGACGGCCAGACGATTACCCTGTCCTGTGCGGAGGGTGACCTCGGCATTATCTATGACGGAAAAGTCGCCTTCACCCAGGAACAGATCGATCTGGGCAAGATTCCCGAGACACGGACGCAGGTCATGGTGAATCTGGCCAATCCGGCAGCCGCCTTTCAGTGGTGGCGTCTTCCAGCAAAGGGCGTCGGGCTGGCACGCATGGAGTTCATCATCAACGCCCTCATCATGGCACATCCCATGGCTTTGCTACATCCCGAAAAGCTGGATGATAAGGATCGCCGTGCGCTGGAAAAGCTGACGGAGGGCTATGCCGATCCAGCCGAATATTTCGTGGACACGTTAGCGCGCGGGATCGCGAGACTGGCGGCGCCTTACTTCCCGCATCCCGCGATCGTTCGGCTCAGCGACTTCAAGACCAACGAATATTCCCATCTCGTCGGTGGTACCGTTTTCGAGCCGATGGAAGAGAATCCGATGCTCGGTTTTCGCGGTGCATCACGTTATTATGATGAGCGCTACCGGGAGGGTTTCGCACTCGAGTGCCGTGCCCTCAAGAGGGTTCGGGAAGAGATGGGCTTTACCAACGTCATCATCATGGTGCCATTTTGTCGCACGCCGCCCGAGGCTGATCGAGTGCTCGAAGTCATGGCTACAAATGGCCTGCGCCGCGGGGAGGCTGGCCTACAGATCTACATGATGTGCGAAATCCCATCGAATGTTGTCCTCGCTGAGCAATTCGCCACGCGTTTTGATGGATTCTCGATAGGATCGAACGATCTCACGCAGCTGGTTCTCGGTGTCGATCGCGATTCCGGCCAATTGGCGCATCTATTTGATGAACGTGACGAAGCCGTGACGCGTATGATTGCCGAGGTCATCGGCAAGTCGAAGACCGCAGGGATCAAGATCGGCATTTGCGGTCAAGCGCCCAGCAACTATCCTGAATTTGCTGCATTTCTGGTGGAGCGGGGAATCGATTCCATCTCGCTCAACCCAGATAGTTTCGTGAAGACGATAGCGGCTATTGCTGAGGCAGAGCGAACGTTCGAAAGGCGTTAGCAAGCCGCAACCTCTTTCGTCGTGTTGGTGGCATTAATCCAGCAATGTTCCAGGTTTGACACCGAGCGGTTTGGCGAGCTTCTCAACTACCGTGATCGTAGGGTTTCGCGCGCCGCGCTCGATATCGCTCACATAGGTACGATGGATGCCGGCGCGGTCGGCATAATCCTCCTGGCTCCACCCTTTATCGAGCCGGTGCTTCCGAACATTGTCACCGAGGCGCTTGCGAATATCCACGTTTGAAGCGTGCGTCGCTGTCGACCATTGATCTACGGACTATCAGTGACATTCGACTTGCCTTGCCTAGCTGTCCGAGCGGAATGCTGTCGACTATGAGAGATGGGAGTTTTGTGTTGGACGATGTTAAATCGCGCGATATCCCATCCTCGATGGTCTGCGAGGCACGCTGTAGACGAAAGATGGGCGGGCGGCTGGGTGTGGGGGCGGATGTGGAGGGGAGTTCGTCTGTAGACGATATTGGTCGCCAGTAAGGATCGCGAACTGCGTGTGGCCAACGCCCTGTGGGTCCAAACGGGGATGCCGCTGCACGAGGATTTCGCTACCGATATCGCAACCTATGCCAAGGCGGGCTACAACGGGTCGATTATCGAAGGGACACGAAGCCGCCCGCAAAAGCATCAATCAGTGGGTCGCCGACGCCACCAGCGAGACCAACGCCGATTTTTTATTATAGACCTGGCAGTAATATTGCGCAGGATTGGAGGTGTATTGAAACTCAATAACTATTTGCTTTCCCCCAACACGGCTAGGACCGAGAGACTTAAAGCCCGAATACCGGTCGGAATTGTCAATTGCGGATCAGGCGCAAACAGCGGTGAATGGTTGGTAGGTAAAGGCACGCCCTTTTCACTATAAGACTTGATGGTAGCCGGGCTGAAGGCTCCGATTGTCATATAGACCGACGGGACGCCGGCCTGGATGAAGGCGTAATAATCCTCGCTCGCTGACCAGCCTGGCTCCGAAGCGGGAACAACGACGATGGTATCCGCCTTGTTATGCGTTTGGAGAAACCGCGCGGTCTTTTCAAACAGCGCATGGTCATTAATCACACTGTCAGCCGCTTCGAAACGATCAATCACGGGCGGAGGCGCCATCGCCATTTCTGCTGTAGCGCGGGCGGTTCGTTCAATACCCCCTACAAGCGTTTTTCGCACATCCGAATCGAATGAACGCACGGTGAGCTTCAGTTCTGCTTCGTCGGGAATGATATTCTCCGCCTCTCCCGCGCGGAACATGCCGACGCTGATAACGCCGAAGGCACCCGGCCTTTTTTGCCGGCTCACGACGCTTTGCACATCGGTTACAAAACGGGCGCCCATCACGATCGGATCGATCGTCTCGCTCGGCATGGATCCATGCCCGCCACGTCCCTTGAAAACTATCCGAATGGAATCGTCGGCCGATGTAACGGTGCCGTCCTTGACGGAAATCGTGCCGGCCGGCCCCGGCACGACATGCGCCGCGAAGGCGAACTGCGGTTTTGGAAAGCGTGTAAAAAGGCCATCTTTCAGCATAGCTGCCGCGCCGGTGCCTGCCTCCTCGGCTGGTTGCGCGATAAAGACCAGAGTTCCCTTCCAACGGTCCTTGAGGGCGCTAAGCAGTGTTGCTGTTCCGACCCACCACGTCATGTGCAGATCGTGGCCGCACATGTGGGATACATAACGCGGCATTCCTTCGTAGGGAGCTCGCACGCGGCTCGCATAAGGAACGCCGGTCTTCTCTTCCACGGGCAACGCATCCATCTCGGTGCGAACCATCACGACTGGGCCTGGCCCGTTGCGAAATATCGCGACCACACCGGTTCCCCCGACATTCTCCGTAACATCCAGACCAAGCGAACGCATTCGCGCGGCCAGCAATGCCGCTGTCCGCTTTTCCTGAAGACCCAGTTCGGGGTGGCTGTGAAGATCGCGATAAAGGGTTTCCAGTGCCGGCAAGTTTGATTTCAATCGCGCATCGATCTCGAAATTTGTCGACGCGCCATCTTCGGCGTTCGCTGCGTGAAAGCCTGTCAATAGACCAGCCATGAGTGCAATAGACTGAAGGCGCAGGCCGATCTTTATTTTCATTGTCATGATGATTTCAGTGTCCTTTGTGCGGCGCTATGCGCTGAAATTTAGCCAGCCATCCCGATCGCTCAGCTTTATCCGGATTTCCGGAATGGTCGGCCAAACCACTATCGCGACCAATATGCAGATCGTCCCGTCGCGGCGACGACGCACAAGGCAGACGGGGATGATGTCGAACCGTTTCCGCACCGTTATAAGCGCCCCAGAGACCGCAAAAAACGGCTATCCCGATCACGTCGAGCCATGAGAGAACCGACTGCATTGCAGGTAATGTCAAATAATTGGACATGTCTTGCGCGGTGCTAACGTAAAAAAGATCGTCCTGACCAAAACCATATTGGACAGGACGATCCATTCATATCATTGTTTTCGATCAGAAATCATATCCGACCTTCAAGCCGAAGAAGCGAGGCTTAGTGGGATAGGCGCGCGCATATTGTCCGCAAATCTCGACGGCGCATACCGTGTTCAGACTGAGGATGCCGCGCTTGTCGAAGGCATTCTGGATGAACGCTTCCGCCCGCCAGTTGCTCCAATTGACCCCGGCGGAAAAATCGAACGTGGCGAAGGCCTTGGTTCCCCCGACATTCGCAAAGTCTGCATCGCTGAGGAAAGACCGTGTACCGTCCTGATATTGAGCAGAACCCTGTATAAAGCCGCCGGCTGAACCGACAGGGAATGAATAGCGAGCAGTCACATTGCCTTTGAAGCGCGGCATGACTGGCAGTCTTGTGCCCTTCGGCGCGGCGGCAGGCACGCCTGGAATACAGATAATGTTCTTTGTAACCGGGTCTATCCTGCACAGGTCCGTTGACAATGCAGCGTCCACATAGGTTGCGGCACCCGACAGTGTCAGCCCGCCGAACTTGGCGGAAATATCACCTTCAAGTCCATAGATGCGCGCATCTCCCGCATTATAGATGTTCGTGTTCCCGTTGAGACCCACGGGCACCAAGCCAAATTGGAGCTTTTTCCATTTTTCATAAAAGGCGGCGCCGTTTATATAAACACGGCCAAAATGCGTTTTCCAACCCAACTCGAAATTGTCGAGAGTGTCGGAATCATAAGGATCAATTCCGCGTCTGCGGTTGTTGCCGCCAGGGCGATAACCGCGAGAGACGGTAGCATAAACCATCGCATCGCGATTGATTTGCCACTTGAGGCCGCCACGCCAGATCACACCCCTTTCAACCGCCTTTTTGTTAATATTGGCGCACGGAACCTCCGCGACATCTGTCTGCAGACAGAATGTCGGGTTCAGCGTGCCAGAACTGTTGATACCCGAAAAGCCATAGAGTGTGTTGTTTGCAATAAAGCCACGCACACCGGCGATTGCTGTCAGCGATGGCGTGATATCGAATTCACCCTGCGCGAACGTCGCATAGTCGCGATCCTTGCGAATCAGGCGGGTCCGGTAAACGGTATCTGTGCCCGGAAACGGCGCCAGCCATGGCGAGGCAGGTGCAGACCCGCTGCCCACGACATCAAAATCCGCGGTTATCTTATCCTTCTGAAGCTGAATAAACACGCCGGCTGTCAGCCGGAAGCGCTCACTCGACGGCGAGGATACCCGCAACTCATGCGTCATCTTGGTATATTTGTCGTGATGCAGAGACGTCTGCGTCGGATCAAGGAAGCCGCCGTTACCGTCGGGATAATAAGTCGCAAATGATCCATAGCTGTCATAGGCGACGGAATAGTAGGAATAATCGGCAATATTGTGCGTGGTGCGTTCGAAATAGCCGCCGGAATAGGTGACATCCCAATTACTCAGCTTGCCTTGAATGGTAAGTGCGGCCTGATACCACCGATCCTTGTTCCGGCTCGGCAGAAAGTCGGTGACCGTAAGGTCTCCCTTACGCGGATCAAAAAGAAAACCGCCATTGCTGACTTGCCGCTGATAGATGATCTGTGGCGTCACGGTCCAGTCATCGTCGAGATCGATCCCGAGGGCCGCCCGGCCCCCATAGGTTTCAACGTCGTTAAAATCATTCTCGACCAAGGCATTGTTGTTAACGGTCAGATCGGTTGCGGGATCTCCGTCATCGAGGGTGAAAGTGCGCGTACCGGGAATATTGTCGATATAGCCGCCAAGCTTCTCGTAAAACCCGACAACGCGAAGGGCCATGCGGTCATTGAGCGGAATATTGAAATAGCCTTCCGCACTGCCACCGCCATCACCTTTGCCGTACTTATTTGCCTGTAGGTCGATGCTGGCCGAGAAAGCGTGCGTATCAGGTTTGTTCGTGATCAGGCGCAGCACACCCGATAAGGAGCTGGCGCCGAACAGCGTTCCCTGCGGCCCTGCGAGTGCCTCGACGCGCGCGATGTCATAGACGTGGAAATCGGGTGTGCCGCCGATGGTCGTAATCGGTATTTCGTCGATATACATGGAGCTGGTCGGCAAAGTTCCGACATGATTGCCGTCGCCGCCGGACGATACGCCGCGGAAAAATATCTGCGACTGACCGGGGCCGAAAGACTGATAGCTGACACTCGGAAGCAGTTTGGCATAGTCATCAAAGGACTGGACATTGGCCTGCTCCAGCTTCGCCTCTCCCAGCGCGCTAATGCTGATCGGCACATCTTGCAGCCGTTCCTCGCGCCGTTGCGCAGTCACGACGATCGCGCCTTCCTCCACGGCGTCGACAGACGCGCTGTCTTGCGCCAAAGCGATCGATGGACCTGCCAAAGCAGTGGTGGCCATCAATATCCAAGTGATATGAGTCTTATGATTTGATAGATGATTTATCATGAATTTCCCCATTTTTAGTTAAAACCTATCGACCGCTAGAATAAGGAAATAAATTCCATCCTAGACGCATAAGAGATGAATGATTTTATTCGCTCAGATCTTGAGTCTGATTTATCGCGAACTGCCCTTCCTAATTGTCGTTTTTGTCATAAAGGCAGACCCCTCACGTCATGCCTTCGCTACCGATGGTCGCAACAAGCTGGATAAATTGCTCCACATCTGCTTTTGAGGTGGAAAAGCTGGTGACAAGGCGGACAAGCTTTGCTCCCGCCGGCAAGCTGCTGCCTACGGGAAGTGTTGTGTCGGGCCATTCGCTGAGCGTAATGCCGGCGTCTGTCAAAGCTCGCAGCTTAGTTTCGGCAATCTCGACGAAAATCTCATTGGCCTCGACAGGCCATATCAGGCGGCCCAGTCCACTTGTCTCGATTTCTTCCGCAAGAGACGCCGCCTGGGCATTGGCATTTGCCGCCCATTTCAGCCACCGGTCGTCAGTGAGGCTTGCCAGAAATTGCGCGGAAACAAACCAGTTTTTTGAGAAAAGATGGCCTCTCTGCTTCCGGCGAAATTCGATCTGACGTGCCAGATCGAGGTTGAAAACGATCACTGCTTCTGCGGCAAAGCATCCATTTTTAGTCCCTCCGAAAGACAGGGTGTCCACGCCAGCACGCCAGGTGATATCGGCGGGAGCGGCATTCAGCGCCGCGACCGCGTTGGCGAACCGGGCGCCGTCCATATGGAAATGAACTGCATGACGGCGCGCGACCTCTCCCAACGCCTCTATTTCGGCGGGCTGGTATGCCAGACCCCGCTCGGTGGCCTGCGCGATCGTAATCGCGGCAGGTTGCACGACATGCACGTCACGCGGCAGCGAAAGATGACGATCTATTACAACCGCCGTCAGCTTTGGCCCTGCCTCCGGAACCTCCAGCCGCGCTCCACCCGTTGCATTTTCGATCGCCCCGCATTCGTCCGCCATGACATGGGCATCGGCGGTACACAGCACCGCACCATAGGACGGCGCGACTGCGGAAAGTGCCAGAGCATTTGCAGCTGTTCCGGTCGGTACCGTAAAAACGGCCAGATCGGTTTCGAAGATGTCGCGGAACCGGGCAGTCAACTCGGCCGTCAGATCGTCGCCACCGTAGGAGCCGTGAGATTTTTGCGCGGCCGCAGCGAGAGCCTCGACAACCTCAGGGGCGACGCCTGACTGGTTGTCACTGACGAACATGGTCGTCACCTTCGCCATGGCAGGCTGCTCTCGGCAAAGCGGAGCGCGGATTAGCCATGGGATATCATCACGTGACGGACCACGGAGTAATCCTCCAGCGCGTAGACCGACAAATCCTTGCCGTATCCGGAACGCTTCAGGCCGCCGTGCGGCATTTCATTGGTCAACATGAAATGGGTATTCACCCAGGTGCAGCCATATTGGAGCTGGGACGATATTTCCATTGCGGTGCCGATATCCCGGGTCCAGACGGACGAGGCCAAGCCATATTGCGAGCGGTTCGCCCAGTCAGTCACCTGCTCCGCAGTCTCGAAGCGGGTAACAGAAATTACCGGCCCAAATACCTCGCGCTGAACGATTTCGTCATCGTGTTGAGCACCCGCGATCACCGTTGGCTGATAGTAGAAACCGGCCCCTTCATGCACTGCCCCTCCGGTGGCGATTTCCATATGGTCCTTTTCGATCGCCCGCTCTACGAAACCGGAAACCCGGGCGAGTTGGCGCGCCGATATAAGCGGCCCGATCTCGTTTTCGGAATCGTCGTCACGAGCATAGGCAATGTCTGAAACACGATTGGCAAGCTCGCCGACCAGGTTGTCGTAAATCTTTGCGTGGGCATAAATGCAGCAGGCGGCGGTGCAGTCTTGGCCCGCGTTGTAATAACCGTACGTCTTGATGGCTTCCGCTGCGGCATCCAGATCGGCGTCATCGAAAACGATTACAGGCGCCTTACCCCCCAGCTCCAGATGCGTGCGCTTTACGGTTTTGGCCGCGGCTTGCAGAATTTTCTTGCCAGTGGCGATATCCCCCGTGAGCGACACCATATCCACATCCTGGTGGCTAATCAGCGCGTGGCCCACGCTGGCACCCCGTCCGACCACGACATTGACCACGCCTTCCGGCAGGTGCTCCGCCAATATACGCGCGAATTTAAGCGCCGTCAGGGGAGTCTGCTCGGATGGCTTGATGACGACCGTATTGCCTGCGGCGATCGCCGGAGCGATCTTCCAGGCCATCATCATAAGCGGATAGTTCCACGGGGCGATGCTTGCGACCACGCCAATGGGATCGCGGCGGATCATCGACGTATGGCCCGTCAAATATTGGCCGGCCACCGGCCCCGTCAGAGTCCGCAGAGCTCCTGCGAAAAAACGGAAGCAATCGACTATCGCGGGAATCTCGTCGTTCAAAACCGCATGATAAGGCTTTCCGCAGTTCAGCGCTTCCAGTCGCGCAAAGCTTTCCGCGTCGGCCTTTATCGCCTCTGCGATGGCCATCAGCTTTTCCGATCGCTGGGCCGGCGTCGTGCGCCCCCAGGTTCCGAATGCCTTGCGGGCCGCTATCACGGCGCGGTCGATCTGGCTCGGGTCAGCTTCTGCTACATTCAGAATCAGTTCGCCGGTGCGAGGATTGTAGATTTGCTCCTCGACTCCCTGACCGCTTTCAAAATTGAAACCGATCAGCATTTGGGTTTCCATGATATTGCGTCCGTCTTAAGATCGATGTGGCGTCAATCCTCCCTTGGCTGAGAGGCATGAGCATATTTCAAACTCACAATGAACGAGTCGGACATCGATCACAAATTCGATATTCTTGGACAAAATATCGGAAAAGTTGATATCACTTGGGGCCGGAGGAAATGGCCAGCGAAGCGAATGCATGCGCCTGACGCGATAAGGACGTGCCCCGGCGCCATACCAGCCCGATTTTCAATGTAGGCAGGCTCCCAGATACGTCGCGGCTGTCGATATGGTCGCCTTCCAAGGATCTGGGCCGATATATGAGATCGGGAAGGAGCGCCACACCGGCTCCGGTTGCCACGAAACTGCGGACCGCTTCGGCCGCCCGGGTGCGAAAAGCAATGTGAGGCCAACGGCCGAGCTGGGCAAGCAGCGCTTCCGTTTCGATCTCGGTCTCCTCCATCTCCAGCATGATGAGGGGTTCGGACTGGAGGTCCGTCAGTTCAATGGCCGTCCGTTTGGCCAATGCGTGGTTGTGAGGCAGCCAAAGGCGGAATGTCGATACGGTGAGAACTTCGGCCTGCAATGCCGGATTGTTCCAGCCGGTAGGAAGGGTCATCACGGCAATGTCGAGTTCGCCACCGACCAGAAGATGTTCAATATATTCGACACTGTCTTCCGATACGGACATCGCCACTGCGGGATGCGTAGCCCGAAATCTGGCGAGAGTATCCGCAATCACGTAGCTCGAGACCAGTGGCGTCAATCCCAGATTCAGCACCCCTTCGACGTCGGACTCCCCCTCCTGGACCGCGCGCCGTGCATTTTCCACGCTGGCGAGAATGCTGTTGGCGTGCCTTAGAAACTGATAGCCCTTTGACGTCAGCTTCAATCCGCGGGCGTGCCGCGAAAACAGAGTGGTATTCAGATCTTCTTCAAGGTCGCGCATCGCTTCGGTAATGGCGGACTGGGAAATGAGGAGTTCCCGCGAAGCCGCGGTCATGCTGCCAACTTCGGCAACGGCGACGAAATATCGAACCTGGCGCAGGGTGAACGACATATGTTGGTCCTCCAACCCAATTTCGAGGCAGTGTGGGCCATTAAATCGGAAATTCCGATAAAATAAAGATAAAATCTGAAAAAGTCAGGGAATGGGCTTTGACCGCAACTCAGCGACTATAGGGAACGCCCCAGTCAGCATTCCGGGACATTCGATGCCAGGCCGCCACGGGAGGTTTCCTTGTACTTGGCCCGCATATCCATTCCTGTCTGGCGCATCGTTTCCACCACCTGGTCAAAGCTTACGTTATGCCCGCCGTCTCCGCGGAGGGCCAGCGAAGCGGCCGTAATTGCCTTCGCGGCCCCAAAGGCGTTGCGTTCAATGCACGGAATTTGAACCAGTCCGCCTACCGGATCGCAAGTCATGCCAAGATGATGCTCCAGCGCTATTTCGGCGGCATTCTCGACCTGCTGATTGCTGCCGCCAAGTGCAGCGCAGAGGCCTGCAGCCGCCATCGCCGAAGCCGATCCAACCTCTCCCTGACAGCCGACTTCGGCGCCGGATATGGAGGCACGCTGCTTGATGATCGCGCCGATAATGGCTGCGGTCAGTAAGAAATCCCGCGCGCCACGCTGATCTGCGCCGTTACAGAAATCGCGATGATATCGCAGCACGGCCGGCACGACCCCGGCCGCGCCATTAGTTGGCGCGGTTACCACTCGCCCGCCAGAGGCATTGACCTCGTTGACCGCCATTGCAAAGGCTGAAACATAATCGAACGCCCGTGTGGGGGAGGGGCTATTGTGATATTCTTCCGATTGCAGCGCTTCGTACAGTTTTTTCGCCCGGCGGCGTACGTTCAGTTTGCCGGGCAGGTGACCCTCGGTTCTTAGCCCTTCCTCGATACAGGCGTACATGGCCGCAATGATGCCATCGACACGCTGCCAGAACATATCTTCCCTCATGCCCGAAAGTGCGTTTTCCATTGCGATTTCGGCAAAGGATTTGCCTTGTCGGCATGCGAGGGCAAGTAGTTCAGACCCGCTGGTGAATATATGGCGTGGCCGCGACAGTGTGGCTTCTGATCCGATATCGCTCAGGCATCGGACAAACCCCCCGCCTGGAGAAATCCAGTCCTCTTCAAGAATAAGGTGTTTTCGTGAATCGTACGCCTGGAACAGCATTGCATTAGAATGTACTTTGAATTTTCGTTTCTTATCCAGAACAATATCGCATGTTCGATCGAATGAGATATTGAGATGCCCGCCAAGATATAGCGTCTTTGTATTCTCAATTTCTGCGAGTGCCATCTTCGCTTTATTGGTATCAAAATTATCAGGTCGAAAGCCGGAAAGCCCCAGCAGGATCGCATGATCAGTATGGTGCCCTATGCCGGTCCATGCGAGTGATCCCATAGCTGTGGCTTTAATTCGTAACGGCTTTATTTCCTTGACGAGGACGCGTTCTGCAAAAAAGCGAGCGGCATTCATTGGTCCCATCGTGTGGGAGGAGGAAGGGCCGATACCGATCTTGAAGATATCGAAAACACTGGCTGTGACGGGACAATGGGACACACCAGAACTTGAGCTTTTATTTGGGAAAACCACGGGGCTACCTCGCATAATACCCGAAGCATCGGGTCGCCAATAGCCCCATCTGTATATTTGCCTGAGAGTTTTGCTCCTTCGGCGGGCTTTAGAATAAAGCCTCTTTCCAGATGTTTATCTCGCGCCGGTTCTTTTGCCTGAGAGTTTCCGGGGCGGTTGCTCCTTCGGCGCCGGTCGTGAACCGGTCTCTCCCTTGCGCGGCTTGTCCCATAACATCGGAGAAATATTATACAATTCAAATCTCGGCAGGCTCAATCCGTCAGGCTTGGCTGCGTTTACCGGCCTGGCGAAATCTCCATATCCCAAATTGCCTGCTCGAGCCATGACCGGAAACGGGCGATGCGACCATCCTGACGACTTGAGTTCGATGTCAGCAGATAATAGCCGCCGACCCTGATATCCGTCTCGAACAACTCCACGAGCCGGCGATTTTCGATTTCCCGGGCCACCATCAAATTGCTCGTGAGAGCTATGCCTTGTCCGGCCACTGCCGCATCGAAACACAGATTTGCGTCCCACAACCTCAAGCCGCTCAACGAATGCGAGAGTTTGATCCCCGCAAGCTCGAACCATCTCGTCCACTGCGCGTAAGACTCTTCATGAATCAATGGCATCTTTGCAAGATCGTGAATCGAACCCGGCCTGCCGTTCGCTTTCAGCCATGCGGGGCTCGCCACCGGGAACATGCGAGGTTGTAGCAAGGATATGGCGCCATCGGGCAAATTATCGAAATCTGTAAAGCCGATCATCAAATCGGCCTCACCGCGCACGAGATCCGGCGCGCGATCCATGGCGCGAAGCAGGACATCTCCGGCCGATATCGCCTTCCGAATTTCGCTCAGCCGCGGGATCAGCCAGCGCGTGGCCAGGCCGGGAGTACACCATATATGCAACTCGTCGCGTCCCACAGTCGATCTCAATTGGGCAGCGGTGTTGGCTATCGCTTGAAAGGCAGTCGTGGTTGTCGCGTAGAGAGATTGGCCTTCCGGCGTCAATGTCACTCCTTGAGGTGTTGCGGAAAGCAGCTTCCACCCCATCCATGCGTTGAGATTCTGGATGTGCCGGCTCACAACCGTATGACTGATGCCGATATCGGCGGCGGCCTTACGCATGCTACCGGTTCTGGCTGCGGCTTCAAAGGCTCGCAGCATGACGAGAGGCGGCAACCGACCGGAAAAAGGCCGTTCCGGGATTGCAACAGGTCGTCCTTTTTTTGATCTATCTTTGAGTTCGGCCATTCAAGTGCAGTGAACGTGGTGCATTGGATGCACCGCCGTATCATAATCAATCTGATACCTGAAGCATCAGTTTCGCTCTAGCCTGCCACATCGTGCCACTAGGCTCATAACCCTATGCATCGCAAAATCGCCTTTTGAATTGGCTGATTAAAAAAATTCAATATAGTTCCTGAAAGGGCCATGTTCTTGATATTTGGTCGCATTAAACCGCTCGATGCCATCCTGGCGACGGCAGATAAGAAATCGCTGCGGCGTACATTGGGGCCGATTCATCTTACTTTGCTGGGTGTAGGCTCGATTATCGGCACCGGCATTTTCGTCCTGACGGCAGCCGCCGCACAAAAAGCCGGTCCCGGGATGATATGGAGCTTCGTCATCGCGGGCTTGATATGTGCCGTGGCTGCTCTTTGCTATGCTGAACTTGCCGCTATGATACCGGTTTCAGGTTCCGCCTATACCTATTCCTACGGCGTCATGGGCGAGATGATGGCTTGGATGGTCGGCTGGGCACTGATTCTGGAATATGCGGTTTCGGGCTCGGCGGTTTCA
>Ga0207951_100715_pt1 | contig 14786 bp, 15 predicted proteins | sample Subbio12Aug_8Bad_FD_184830 | JGI IMG/M metagenome (GOLD analysis project Ga0207951, IMG submission 184830) | Serpentinite rock and fluid subsurface biosphere microbial communities from McLaughlin Reserve, California, USA - CR12Aug_8Bad (SPAdes) | ecosystem: Environmental > Terrestrial > Deep... | reverse complement strand
CGGCTCGGGCTCGCCATGACGGCGATCGACAGCGGCGATGGCATGACCACAGCGGAGGTCTATGCCTTCGTGCGCCGCGCCGGTGCCGGCCGCGCCATCGCTGTGAAGGGCCAGGACGGGCTGCGGGCGGCCATCGGGCAGCCAGCGGCCACGGAGGTGCGGCGGAACGGCCGCAAGCTGGGTGGGCTGAAGGTCTGGCCGGTGGGGTCGTCCTTCCTGAAGGGCGAGACCTATGGCTGGCTGAAGCTGGAGCGGCCGACCGCGGAAAGCGGCGATCCGTTCCCGCCAGGCTTCGTGCACCTGCCGCTGCACGCGGCCGGCGAGGAATTCTGCCGCCAGCTCACCGCCGAGCAATTCGTCGCGCGCGCCGGCCGCAATGGCTTTCGCCGGCTCGAATGGGTCAAGACCAGGGAACGGAACGAGGCGCTGGACTGCCGGGTCTATGCCCGGGCCGCGGCGGCCGCCCTCGGCATGGATGGCTGGGGCGACGGGCGCTGGGCGCGGATGGCGGATGCGCTGTCGCTGCCGGCAGGCGAGATTCCCACCGGCGGGAATGTCGCTCCTACATCGCCGCCGGAGGTCGCGACTGACACCCAACGCCCACGCGGCTGGCTCGCGCCCCGCAACGGCTGGCTTCGCTGAAGGAGGACGTGATGAACCCGACCGTCCTCTCCTGGGCGCTGGCGCAGCCTGCCGGCACCCGCGCCGCCGTGCTGGCCGCCGCCTTCACCGGCGGCACCACGCGCGTCACCTTCGATGGCCGCACCGTGGAATACCGCTCCCTCGACGAGCTTGGCCGCGCGCTGTCGGTGCTCCACGCCGCGGAGAACAGCGCCGCGCGCCGGCCCAAAGTGACCTTCGCCAGCTTTTCGCGTGAGGGCAGCAGGTGATGGGGCGCCTTCGTGATGCCTGGCACGCCTTCCGTGGCTATGCCGCCGCCCAGGACAGCCGTGCCTCGAGCTGGGCGGCCTCCGGCAGCAGCGCCACGGCCGAGGTCGGCGCCGCCGCACCCACGGTGGCGCGCCGCGCCCGCGATGCCGTGCGCAACGATCCCTACGCCGCGCGCATCGTCGATCTCTGGACCGGCAACGCCGTCGGCGCCGGCATCACCACGCGCTGGCCGGACAAGCCCCATGCCGAGGCCTGGCGTCGCTGGTCCGACAGCACCGCCTGCGACGCCGAGGGCCGGCTCGACCTCTATGGCCTCCAGGCCCTGGTCATGCGCGCGGTGGTCGAGAGCGGCGAATGCTTAGTCCGCCTGCTGCCCGCGGACATCACGCCGGCCAACCCGATCGGTCTCCGTCTGCAGGTGCTGGAGAGCGATCACCTCGACGCGGCGCGGCAGGGCGTCATCGAGGGCATCCCCACGCTCCAGGGCATCGGGCTGGGCGAGGCGGGTGAGCCGGTCGGCTACTGGCTGCACCGCGTGCATCCCGGCGCCTCCTGGGTTCTGCCGGGCGGCGCCACCTGGCTCAGCAGCCAGCGCGTCCCCGCCCGCGACGTGCTGCACATCTACCGCAAGCGCCGTCCCGGCCAGCTGAGGGACGTCTCCTGGCTGGCGCCGATCCTGACCCGCCTGCGCGACCTCGGCGACTACGAGGCCGCGCTGCTCATGAAAGCCAAGATCGAGGCCTGCCTCGCCGCGGTGGTCTCTGAGGATGGCGATGACGCCATGACCGGGCCGGCCTCGGGCCTGCTCCGCGATGCCCAGGGGCGCACCGTGGAGAGCTTTGAGCCCGGCATGATCCTGTATCGCCGCGGCATGGGCTCGGTGGAGGTCGTGAATCCCTCTGGTGGTGGATCGCACGCGGCCTTCGCCCGGCGCGCGCTGGAGGCGTCGGCCGTCGGTGCCGGCCTGACTTACGACCAGGTCGCCGGCGACCTGAGCCAAGCGAACTACTCCAGCCTCCGCGCTGGCAAGATCGAGTTCCGTCGCCTCTGCGAGCAGGTCCAGTACGGGATGCTGATCCCCATGCTGGTGCGGCCGATCGCGGATCGCTTCCACGCCCAGGGCGCGCTGCTCGGGTTGTGGGGCGCCGAGGTGCCGGAGGGCCTCTCGCACGTCCCGCCCGCACACGAGATGATCGATCCGCTCAAGGATACCACCGCGCTGATCGCGCAGGTCCGCGCCGGCTTTGTGCCGCAGCCCGAGGCGGTCGGCGCCTTCGGCTACGACTTCCGCCAGGTCGTCGAGATGATCCGCGAGGCCAACGCCCTGCTCGACGAGGCGGGCCTGTCGCTCGACAGCGATCCGCGCCGCGTCGCGAAGTCGGGTGCTGCCCAGGACGCCGCTCAGCTCGCCGCCATCGAGATCGCCGCCACCGGCGCTGCTTCGCCGCGTGCGGATGCGGGCGCTGCCCCCAATCCAGGAGCATCCCAATGATCGCAGGCGCCTACGACTGGACCGATGACATGCTCAAGATCAAGAGCATGCAGAAGAAGTTCCGCGACAGCTTCAACGGCACCGAGATCAACCCGGCGCGCTGGGAGATCGCGGCCACCGGCGGCGGCATCACCCACACCGTGGCGGATGGCGCGGTCACCATCTCCACCGGCACGACCCTCGACGATGAGCTGACGCTCACCAGCCGCACCACCTTCACCATCCCGCTGCGGGTCATGGTGGCGGTGAACATGAGCCAGCGCATCGTCGGCCAGTCCGTCTGGCTGGAGCTGGTCAGCATCGACCCCACCACGGCGCAGTCGGACGGGCGCAGCGCCGCGGCCTGGCGGCTCGACGGTGCCAGCGCCACGCTCGCGAACTACGAGGTGCAGAGCGAGGGCGCCCCGCGCCTCGGCAGCACCTCCGGCAGCACCATCCCGACCACGGCCCCCGCCGGCTGGTCGGTGCTGGAGCTCGAGCCGACCAACGACGAATGCTACTTCCACGGGCGGCTGCTCGACACCACGGCGGCGCGCTCGAACTCCTATGTCCGGCACCAGCAGATCCCAGAGCCGAATGCGCTGTATCGCTTTCGCATCCGGGTGCGGAACCGGCAGTTCATCAGCGGCATCTCGGCGGTGGCCAACAATGGCGGCGGTGCGGTGCGCATCACGCGGGCCGCGCATGGCTTTGCCACGAATGACGTGGTCACGGTCGCCGATGTCTCGGGCGTGCCCGGGGCGAATGGCAGCTTCACCATCACGGTCATTGACGCGAACAGCTTCGACCTGGTGGGCTCGACCTTCACCGGCGCCTACCTCAACACCGGCTGGGCTTCGGTCAGTCGCAACCTGGCGCCGGTCTCGAACACAGACATCAGGGTCCAATTCGTCACCATCGCGGACTACGCCGAGCTGACGACGGAGATCACGGCCGGCCGCGGCCAGTCCGTCGCGGGTCAGGGGCTGGGCGTGAACGTGCTCAGCACCATCCCGCCGACGGTCACGCCGGTGGGCGGCCAGGCCCGCAACACCAGCGGCGCGGTGCCGGTGCTGGCCGCCACCGGCTATTCGGCCAACCCGGTCGCGGTGACCACGGCGCGCGGCGTCGACCTGCTGGCGACGCTGATCGGCGCGCTGGTCACCAAGCCCTACGCGATCCCCGAAGCCGACTGGCAGTTCGCTGCGGCCGCGGGTGGGATTATCAACACCACCGACGTGGTGCTCAGGGCGGCCGCCGCGGCTGGCATCCGGAACTACGTCACCTCGATCGACGTGCGGAACGCGCACGCCACGGTGGCGACGGAGGTGGTGATCAAGGACGGGGCGACGGTGATCTGGCGGCAGCTGCTGCCGGCGGCGATGCCGGCCCCGGTCGAGATCACCTTCCCGACGCCGCTGCGGGGCACCGCGGCCACGGCGATGAACGTCGCCTGCCTCACCACCGGCGCGCAGGTCTACGTCAACGCGCAGGGCTTCGCCGCGCCGTAGCGGCGCAGCCCAGGAGAACGCCTCATGACCGAACCGACCGAACCGGAGGGGGTTCGAGGCACTGCCTCGGACGCCCCGCCGGATCCCGTCGCTGCGCCCGATCGAATGCCCACCGCTGGGCAGTCGATCACCGCCTGCCGCGCGCTGGCTGCGCCCGTCACGGTCAATCGTGCTGCGCGCACCGTCGAGGTGGTGTGGAGTACCGGCGCACGGGCCCGCAACTTTGTGCCGCCCTATGGGCCAATCCTAGAAGAGCTCGACATGCGCCCGGAGGCGGTGCGCATGGACGCGCTCCGCTCCGGCCGCGCGCCCGTGCTGGATACCCACCGCCGCGCCGGCACGCGGGACGTATTGGGCCGCGTCACCGCCGCCCGCCTCGAGGCCGGCCGCGGCTACGCCACCCTGCAATTCAGCGGCGCCGATGATGTCGAACCCGTCTGGCAGCGCGTCGCCGACGGCACGCTGCAATCCGTCAGCGTCGGCTATCGGGTCCATCGCTACGAGGCCCGGCCCGATGCCGCCACCGGCCAGACGGTCCACCGCGCGGTGGATTGGGAGCCCTACGAGATCTCGATCGTGCCCGTCCCCGTGGATGGCCTGGCCGTGATCCGTGGCGAGGGGGATCAGGGCGCCCCCGCCACCGCCATCGAACCCGCCCTGACCGAGGAACCCACCATGCCCGAGACGACGCCGGCTTCGCCGGATCCCGCGCCGGCGCCGCCCGCGCCGCCCATCGCACCCACGCTCCAGGAGATCCCCGTGACCACGCCTGCCAGCACCCCGCCCACCGCGTCGCCCGAGCCGACCCGCGCCATGCCGCCCACGCTTGACCTGGATGCCATCCGCGCCGAGGCCGAGCGCGCCGCGGTCGAGCGCATCGCCGGCTATGATCCGGTGCTGGCCGCCGCGCGCGGCCTGGTGACCGCCGACATGCTCGACACCATGCGCGAGGCCGCCATCCGCGACCGCGTCTCGCCCGAGGTCCTGCGCGGCCGGCTGTGGGAGGCCTTCACCAGCGGCGCCGCGCGCCCCTCCCTGCCGGCGCGACCCGACACCGGCCCGTCCAGCGAGGATCCGTCGCAGCTTCTCAACGCCATGGCCGAGGCGCTCGCCGCCCGCACCATGCCCGGCTACCAGGCTCCGGCCACCGGCCGCCACACCGAGTTCCTGGGCTGGCGCCCATCCGACATGATCGGCGAGCTGCTGCGCGCCCGCGGCGAACGCAACGTGCCGCGCAACCCGACCATCCTGGCCGAACGCGCCTTCCACACCACCAGCGACTTCCCCGCGCTGCTCTCGGCCGCGGCCAACAAGATGCTGCTGGCGGCCTATGCCCCGGCGGCACCCACCTACCGGACGCTGTTCCTCCGCCGCGATTTCCGCGACTTCAAGCCGCACCGCCACCTGCGCGTGGGCGACTTCCCGACGCTGCTGCCGCTGTCGGAGAACGGCGAGGTGCAGGCCGGCACCATGTCCGAGAGCCAGGAGCTGGTCTTCCTGCAGACCTTCGCGCGGCGCATCCGTGTCACGCGCCAGATGCTGGTGAACGACGATCTCGGCGCCTTCACCGACTTCGCCAGCATGATCGGCCGGCGTGTCGCCGACTTTGAGAACGCGACCGCCTACCAGTTGCTGAATGCGGCGAATGGCGACGGGCCCACGCTCATCACCGGTGCCGCGGCGGTGTTCGGGACGGCGGCGGCGCGAGCCAACAAGGCGGGCGCCGGCACGGCGCTCGACCTGCCGAACCTGGCGCTCGGCCGTGCCGCGGTGATGCGCCAGAAGACGCTCGACGGGCTGCCGATCGCCGTCGGCGCGCAGATGCGCCTGCTGGTCGGGCCGAACCAGGAGCTCGCCGCCCGGCAGCTCACGGTGTCGGTGCAGGCGACCCAGACGAGCAACGCCAACGTCTACGCCGGCTTCGTGCAGCCGCTCGTCGAGCCGCTGATCCCGGCGAACCGGTGGTACCTGTTCTCCGACCCGATGGCGGCACCCGTCTACGTCTACGGCTACCTCAACGGCGCCGAGGGGCCGCAGGTCACCACCGGCAATGTCCAGGGCGTCGATGGCGTCGAGGTCTCGGTGATCTTCGACTTCGGGGTCGGCGCCATCGACTGGCGCGGCGCCTGGTTCAACCCGGGCACCTGATCCCGGCTCCTCCCTTCCATCGTGAACCCATGCAGAAGGCGCCCCACCGGGCGGCTTCTGCGTTTCTGGAGACCCCATCCCCATGCGCAACTATGTGCAGCCCGGCGACAGCCTGGCTCTCGCCGTTCCCTATGCCGGCGGCGTCACCTCCGGCCAGGGCGTCCTGGTCGGCGCGCTCTTCGGCGTGGCCGCCGTCGATGGCGTGCAGAACGCCGTCATCGAATGCCAGACCAAGGGCGTGTTCGACATCACCAAGGAACCGGCGCTGGCCATCACCGCCGGGGCGCGGCTCTTCTGGGACAACACCAACCGGCGCCTCACCACCACCGCCACCGGCAACTTCCAGGTGGGGATGGCCACGGTGGCGGCGCTCGCCGCCGATACCACCGTCCGCGCCGTGCTGCTGCGTGTTCCGGCGTCCGGCGCATGAGTATCGATCCCAAGGCCACGCGAGGCTATCGCAACCGCAACCCGGGCAACATCGAGCACGTCCCGGCCAACAAATGGCAGGGGCTGGCCGAGCCACCCTCGGACGGGCGCTTCTGCCGCTTCATCAGCCATGAATTTGGCATCCGCGCCCTGGCGGCCCTGCTGGTCACCTACCAGGACCGGCACAAGCTGCGTACGCCGCGGGCGATCATTGAGCGCTGGGCGCCCAAGGTGGAGAACGACACCGCGGCTTATATCGCGGTGGTCGCGCGGCGGATCGGCGTTGAGCCGGACGAAGCGATCGACCTGCATCGGCACGATCACCTGCGCCCGCTGGTCGAGGCCATCATCCACCATGAATGCGCCGGGCTGTCCTATTCGGTCGGCGTGATCGATCGCGCGCTGACTCTCGCGGGCGTTCCTCCGGCCGCGCCCGTGACGCTGCGGGAGGTCGCCGCCGTCACAGGCACCGGGCGCGGCGCCGTGCTGGTGGGTGCCGCGGGCATCGCCACGGCGGTGGCGCAGGCCGCACCGGCGATCCAGGCGCTGGGCACGCTGGCGCCAGCCGTCGCCATCGCGGTCATCGTCGCCGCGGTGGTGGGCGTTCTCGCCTGGCGGCTGCGGCGGCCAGCGTGAGCGCCTTCGCCGCGGCCATGGACGCGCTGGCCGCGGATCCGAACATCGGCACGGAGGCGAGCTATCGCGCGGGTGGGAACGGGGCGCCGGTCCTGCTCCGCGTGGTCCGCTCGGCGCCGGACCGGCTGGGCGATGCCTTCGGCACCAGCGTGATCCAGGCCAGCGACGTGCTGACGGTGGCGATCGCCCTGCTGCCCGCCGTGGACGCGGACGACACCTTCACCCTCGGCGCCGACATCCTGACCGTTCAGCACGCCGAGCGCGACGCCGCCGGCATCGCCTGGCGCGTCTTCTGCCGCAGATAGGAGCACCGCCATGATCGACCCCGAACGCATCGGCGGCATCGTCGGTGAGGCGCTGCTTGCCGGCGCGCTGGGTGCGCTCGGGGCGATGGCGCGCTTCTCGTCCACAGACCGGCCGCTGCTGACCCGCGCCTATCTGCTGCACGCGCTGGCCGGCGGCAGCCTGGGCACCGGCGCCTGGCTCATCGCCCATGCCTTCGAGCTCGACGGGTGGTGGCTGTTTGCGGTGGCCTGGCTCGCCGGCACGCTCGGCTACGCCGCGCTGCACGACCTGCTTCTGCGGATCCTCAGCCGTAAGTTCGGCGGGCGCTGATTCGTGCGGCTCGGTGCCAGCATCGTGGGCGATCTCCGCAAGGTGCTGGCCGATGAGGTGAAGGCGGGCGAGCGCGCGGCCATGACTGCCATCCGCGCCGAGACGGAGCAGGTGAAGGCCGAGTTGCGGCGGCAGGTCACCACCGCCTTCTCGGGCAACGCGCGCGGCATCGCCAATGCGTGGCGGTCGATGATCTTCCCGCGGAGCGGCCAGTCGCTGCGGCCCGCGGGGCTGGTCTTCACCAAGGTGCCGAACGTCATCGACGCCTTCGAGCGCGGCGTGCTGATCCGCGCCAAGGGTGGCGGGAAGTTCCTGGCGATCCCGACCGGCTTCAATGCCGCGCGGGGCAGACGCGGGCGCGGTGAGAAGGGCATGCGGGTCACGCCCGCCCAAATGGTCGCCTCGGGGCAGGCCTTTCTGCGGCCGTTCAAGTCGGGGCGTGGCTTTGTCTGGTGCCTGCCGCTGCGGCAGGGCGAGCAGACCGGGCGGCGGCGCAGGACCCGACTGGTGGCGGGCGGCGTCACGGAAGTCGGCACCGCCAACCGCAAAGGCCGCGAGGCCTGGGCGCGCGGGCTGCTGGAACAGGGGATGGTGCCGATGTTCCTGCTGCTGCCCCAGGTGAAGCTGGCCAAGCGGCTCGACGTGCGCGGCGCGGCCGAGCGTGGGCTGCGCCGCCTGCCTGGCCGCTTCGTGGCGGCCTGGGAGCGCGAGAGCGGGAGGTCAGCATGAGCATCCGCGAATCCGCTATCGCCGCGCTACACAGCCGGCTGGTCACGTCGCTCGCCGTGCGGAACCCGGCACCGGTGGTGCTGCGCGGCGAGACCGTCCCGCAGCGCATCCCACCGGGCGGCATCGTCGTGGTCCGCGACGGCGAGACGGTGGAAGAGACGCCCATCCTCTCCCCGCTCGCCTGGCAGATCGAGCATCGCGCTGAGGTCGAGATCACCGTCGCCGGCGCCACGCCCGCTGCCCGCAACACCCTGCTCGATGTGCTGCTGGTCGATGTTGCTGCGGCGATCGCCGCCAACCGCACCCTCGGCGGCGCCGTCGAATGGGCACAGCCCGGCAGCGGGTCCTTCGAGGATGTCGAGTTCGAGGGGGCTGCCGCAGCCCGCGCCGCCGCCATCCCCATCACCCTCTGGTTCACTGTCGCCGGCTCGCCGCTGGCCTGATCCCCCTCCAGGAGAGAGCCCATGCCCCGTGCCATCGGCGCGAATTGCCGCCTGCTCATGCTGCCCGAAAACGTTTACGGCACCGCGCCTGGCAGTAACTGGCGGCGCATGCCGTTCCTCTCCTGCGATCTCGGCGCCGAACAGCCGCTGCTGGATGCCGACGTCATCGGTGTCGGCAGCAACCGCGATCCGGCCGCGCCCTTCATGGACACGGTGACCGTCGCCGGCCAGGCGGTGGTGCCGGTGGACCTGATCAACATCGGGCACTGGCTGCGGCTGCTGCTCGGAGCGCCGGTCACCACCGGCAGCACCAACTTCATCCACACCTTCGGGTCGGGCGCGGCTGCGCTGCCGAGCAACGCGATGGAGATCGGCTATCCGGACGTCCCGTCCTTCGACGTCTGCACCGGCGTGCGCGCCGACACGCTGGAGATGGACTTCACCCCCACCGGCGCGGCCACCGCGACCTTCGGGTTGCTGGGCCAGGGCTCAGTGCGCACGGGCGCCACCTCCGGCGGCACGCCGACCTCCGCCATCTACACCGCCTTCAACAAGGCGCAGGGATCCATCACCCGCAGCGCAGCGGCGCTGGCGCAGGTGACCGGTGCGCGGCTGACCTATGCCAATGGCATGGAGGCGGTGCGCACCATCCGCGCCGATCGCCGCGTCGAGGGCGTGGATCCCGGCATCGCGCGCTGCACCGGCCAGATCACGGTGCGCTTCGAGAACACCACGCTGCTCGCCCAGGCGCAGGCCGGCACCTCGGCGGAATTCGCGCTGGCCTTCACCATCGACGCGAACCGCAGCCTGACCATCACGCTGCACGAGGTCTATCTCGCGCTGGCCAAGACGCCGATCGAGGGGCCGGCCGGGGTGGAGGCCAGCTTCGATTTCCGCGCTGCGTTCAACGCGACAGCGACCCGGATGATGACCGCGGTGCTGCGGAACCAGCAGGCCGGGACGGAGTATGCGTAAGCCCCATATTCGAAGATGAAGTCCGAGAAGGGCCGGATGCAGACTCTCGCCTAACCGTCGGTGCTTCCCCCAACCTCAGTCCCTGCCTTGGGGGTTGGGAATCGTTTGCGCATCCACAGGCGCCGGTGGCCGGGCGGGTGGTCCTCGACCGCGCCGAACACCTCGTAACCGAGTTTTCGGTAGAGGCCGGGCGCCTGAAAAGCGAAGGTGTCCAAGTGCGCGCCCAGGCAGCCGCGCGCCTGCGCCTCAGCTTCGGCCGCCAGTAGTACGCGGGCACCAAGCCCGCCGCCCCGTAGCGTTTCCGGCAGCCAGAACAGCTCGATGAACAGCCAGTCGCCCATCGTGTTCCCTACCAGCCCACCCGCCACGGCCCCCGCCTCGTCGCGCACGAACACGGCCAAGGGCCGGCTGATCACGCCGGCCTTGTCCCGATTGAAGGCCAACAAGCCGGACAGGACGGCCTCGCGATCCGCCTCCACAGCTGCCGCCGTCACCTCGATCCTTACCGATGTCACCTCGGACCTCTCCGTCGCCCCGAGGACGCTAGCGCCCTCTGCCCCATCGAGCCACCCACGGCGTCTCACTGGCATGGCGCTTGCTCAGTCACCCCGGTCGCCGCGCATCGCCGCGATGGCGACGGCGCCGAGCAGCGCCGCCGCCGCCATCACCGCGACGAGGCCGTGCGGCGCCCACACCTCCATCGCCACGCCGCCGAGCGCCGGGCCGACCATCGCCCCCGCTTGGTAGGCGATGAGGAAGGCGGCGTTAGCCACGGCGAGGTCCTGCGCGCGCACTGTCTGTCCGATGGCCGTGAGGCCGAGCGTGTATAGCCCGCCCGTCAGCCCGCCCACGACGAACACCGCGAGTAAGAGCGGCCAACCCTGCGGCCAAAGCGGCAGGGTCGCCACCAGCGCGGCCAGCGCAAGCCCTGACGCGGCGGCGGCCCGCTGCGCCGACAGCCGATCAGCCACCCACCCCACGCCGAGCTGGAGCGCGATGCCGCCGAGCATGAACGCCGTGAGCAGCAGCAGCGCGTCGGCTTGGGCGACGCCCGCGCCCGTGGCCCAGACCGGCAGCATGGAGAAGTTCGTCATTTCCAGCGCGCCGCCGACGAGGGCCGCGACCATCGCGACCGGGGCGAGCCGGAGCGCGCCCGCGACGCCGGTGCTGGGGTGAGCGGGCATGTCGGGGGCGAGCGAGGCGGCGGCCACCAGCGGCAGCACGGCGAGCAGGATGCCGCCCGCGCCCGCGAGGAACGGTGCCCAGCCCTCTGTGCCCGTCCAACCAAGCAGCACGGGGCCAAGGGCGAAGCCGCCGAACAGCGCCATGGAGTAGAGGGCGATCATGCGGCCGCGGTTGCTGTCGTCGGCGAGCGTGTTGATCCAGGTCTCGCCCACGAGCCACGGCAGGGCGAGCCCGGCGCCCATGAGGAAGCGGAGCACGAGCCACGCCTCGGGCGAGGGGAACAGCGGCATCAGTAGGAAGCCACCCGCCACCAACACGCAGCCCAGCGCCATGGAGGGCACGGCGCCGAGCCGCGCCACGAGACGCGGGAAGAAGGGCAGGAGGAGGAAGATGGCAAGCGCTGGGGCGGAGCCGACGAGGCCGGTGAGCCAGGCCGGCGCGCCCCAGCGCTCGAAGGTGAGCGCGGTGAGCGGATAGCCGACGCCGTAGGCAATGCCGACGCCGAAGGTGGAGGCGACCACGGCAGCGATTGACAGGTTACGCCGACCGGCGTTGAGCGCCGGGGCAGCAGGGGAATGGGACGGCATGATGGCTCCTTGATGTCTACGCTGTAGAGCGTCTATCTCTATGCCGTAGAGCGTGCAAGGGATTATTCTACGATGTCGAAATCAGCAGCGCCCCGCACCCCCCGGGTTGCGCGCGACCTGTCCCGCGAGGCCATCGTGGCCGCGGCCCTCGTGGAGATGGACGTGGCGGGCGAGGCCGCCTTCTCGCTCCGCCGCGTCGCTGCCCGGCTCGGGCGCGACCCCATGGCCTTGCTCTACCACCTTGGCTCCAAGGAGGGCCTGGAGCGGGCGGTGGCCGACGCGCTCAACGCCGAGGTCGCCGCGCCAGACCCGGCGCTACCGCCGCGCGCCCGGCTGGAGGCAGTGGCCCGCTCCTACCGGGCGCTGGCGCGTCGGCACCCGCGCTCCTTCCCGCTGCTCCTGCGCTTCTGGACCACGGGGCCCGCCGACCTCCGCATGGCCGAGGCGGTGTACCGCGCGCTGGAGGACATGGGCCTGGCCGCAGATGCCGTGGCGGACTTCGGCTGCGGCCTCTACGCGGCGGTGCTCGGCCTGTGCGCGGGCGAGGTGGGCGGGCTACTGGCGCCGTCGCCAGCCTCCTTCGTCGAAGAGGTGCGCGAAACCGACCCGGCCGCGCACCCCGCCCTGCACCGCCTGCTCGACACCCTGCCCGGCCGCGACCCGGAGGCACTGTTCGGGCGCACCGTGGCGGCGCTCCTCGACGGCATCAACGCCGCGGCTAGGGAACCCAGGCGGGGTAAGGCCCAGCGCCCTTAGGCTGCGGGAAAGGTGGCCCACTGCGAGCGAGAGTCCGCCGTGGGTCGGAAGAGGACCTGCTTGCCTCTCATAAGGACACACCAGATCGCTTCATGTTGGTCGCCCTGCTTGGCTCCCAAGCTAAGCCCGACGCTCCCATGCCAGCAGTTATCGCTTCGTGCAGCGACGATCCCGCCGGCGAACACACAAATGGAGACCCCCATGCTCACCCTCGACCTCCCGGTCGAGCCGTACTGGCTCGACCTTCCCCGCGGCGTGCGCGTGGAAATCCGCCCCGTCACCACCGCCGTCATGGCCGCTGCCCAGGCGGGCTCCGCCCGCCGCCTCGGCGCACTGCGCGCGGCGTCCGAGGATATGGATCCCGACATGGCGCGCGGCCTCGCCTTCGCCTTTCTGGTCAAGGCGCTCGCCCGCCACGCCGTCACCGCCTGGGAGGGCGTTGGCGACACCACCGGCAAGCCGCTGCCGCTCTCCCCAGAGGCCGTCGAGCGGCTGATGGACATGGACGAGATGGCCGCCGCCTTCTGGGACCGCGCCACCGGCCCGGTCGCCGCCGTGGCCCTGGAGGGAAACGGCTGAGGGCCCGGGCCGAATGGCATTTCGGCCAGGGCCCTGACTATTGCCGCGGCTGCGCGGCCCTCGACCGCGATTGCGGCCTTGCCTGCCCCTATGCCGCCCACGCGCCCGCCAGCGTCGAGGGCGCCGCGGCCTGGGCCGCGGGCACCACCTGCGCCACGGCGACCATGGCGGGCCTTGATCTCGACATGCCGGCGGCGCTGTCGACCGCCCGCGAGATGGGCGCCTACGGCTGGGCCGCAGCCGAATTGCTGCTTGCCATGCGAATGGGCCTCGCCGCCGGCAGCGCCGCACGGCGCACGGATCCCCCCGAGCCCTGACGAACCCATCGACGCAGGAGGCGTGACCCATGGCGGATAGCACGCGCCGTGTCTCGGTCCGCCTGTCGCTGGACGATGCCGCCCGGGTCAAGCAGGAGCTGCGCGAGGTTGGCGAGACGGGCCAGCGCAGCCTGGATCGGATCCAGGGCGGCGCCGACCGTGCCTCCCGCGCGCTGGACCTGCTCGACGTCGCCGTCCGCGGCGTGCAGATCGCCGGCCTCGCAGCTGGCCTGCGCGCGGTGGTCGTGGCCGGCGACGCGCTCACCCAGTCCATGGGCCGGCTCAACACCGCGCTGGGCTCCGTCGAGCGTGCCGGCGAGATCTACGATCGCCTGTATCGCGACAGCCTGCAGACCGGCGTCGCGGTCCGCGAGAGCGTCGACGCCTTCGCCCGCTTCTCAATCGCCGCGCGGGAGATCGGCGCCACCTCCGACCAGGTCGCGACCCTGGTCGGCGGGTTGCAGCGCATCGCCATCGCCTCCGGCGCCTCGCAGCAGGAGATCGCCTCCAGCACGCAGCAGCTTGCTCAGGCGCTGGCCTCGGGCACGCTGCAGGGCGATGAGCTGCGCTCCATCCTGGAAGGCCTGCCCACCCTTGCCCAGGCGCTCGCCCGCGAGCTCGGCGTCTCCATCGGCGAACTGCGCAAGCTCGGCTCCGAGGGCAAGCTCACCGCCGACACGGTGTTCCCGGCGCTGCTGCGCGCCGTCGAGCGGCTGAACGGCGAGTTCGAGCGCGCCCCGCTCTCCGTCGGCCGCGCCTTCGGCCAGCTCACCGCGGCCGCTGACCAGTTCCTCGCCCGGCTCGACCAGGCGATCGGCCTGTCCAATGCCCTGGCGCGTGCGCTCTCCGGCGCCGCCCGCGTGCTGGACGGCGTCCGCCGCGGTTCTGGCCTGCTGCTGCCCAGCGAGCAGGAGGCTGACCGCCGCGCCCAGGCCGAGGCGCTCCGCGCCCAGATCGCCCGCCTCGAGGCGGAGAGCGACGGCCGCGACAGCCTGCGCTCGCAGCCTCGTCGTGGTTCGATCCGCGGCGGGCTGGTCGGCACCGCGCAGCAGCAGGCCGGCGTGGATCGCGCTGCCCGGCTGGAGGAACTGCGCCGCCAGTACGCCGAGCTCCAGGACGAAATCACCCGCGGCGAGGCGGCCGCCGGCGAGCGCCAGCGCACCGAGCAGGAGACTGCAGCCGGTCAGGCCGCCGAGGCCCGCCGCCGCCGCACCGCCGCGGATGCCGAGGAACTCCGCAAGGCTCTCGACGACCGCTTCCGGATCAACAGCGAATACGAGGACCGCGTCCGCCGCCTGCGCGAGGCCGAGGCCGCGGGCGGCATCACCACCGCCGATCGCACCCGTCTCGAAACCCTGGCCCTGCGGGAGCGCGACGAGGCGCTGCGGCGCATCGAGGGCACCACCCGCCGCGTGGCCGCCATCCCGCGCCCCGACCGCGAGGCCGAGCGCGAGATCAACGACATCATCCGCGAGCGCGAGCGGCTGATCCAGAACAACGAGAACGCCCAGGAG
>Ga0207951_100713_pt1 | contig 14808 bp, 7 predicted proteins | sample Subbio12Aug_8Bad_FD_184830 | JGI IMG/M metagenome (GOLD analysis project Ga0207951, IMG submission 184830) | Serpentinite rock and fluid subsurface biosphere microbial communities from McLaughlin Reserve, California, USA - CR12Aug_8Bad (SPAdes) | ecosystem: Environmental > Terrestrial > Deep... | reverse complement strand
CCGCCGGCGGCGCGGGGACCGGCGCGGTCTGGGGCGCGGTCTGGGCCGCCGCGGGCCCCGCGCAGGCGAGGGCGAGGGCCGCCGCGAGGATCGAGAGACGCATGAGGATTTCCCCCTGTCCTATTGGTCCGCCGCCGTCAGCCGGTCGTTGATCATCACCACCGGGCCATAGCCCAGTCCCTCGAGCCGCGCGGCCTGGGTCGCGGCGTCGCCGACCACGACATAGATCATGCCGTCGGTGCGGATATGTTCGGCGGCCAGAGCCCGGACCTGTTCGATCGTCAGCCCCTCGATGACCTGCGCCTCGCGGTCCAGATAGTCGGCGGGCAGGCCGAAGTCGCCGATGGCCTGAAGCACGCCGAGCTTGGCCCCGGCGGTCTCGAAGGCCCGGGCGCGGCTCTTGCTGAGGGCGCTGCGGGTGACCTCGAGATCGGCCGCGGTGAAGGTCGCGCCATAGTCCCGCATGATGTCGCGGGCCATGGTCGCGGCCTCGAGGGTGACATTGGAGCGCACGGCGCTGGACAGCTGGAAATGACCGATGTCGGCGCCGCCGGAGAAGCCGCTGCGCACGCCATAGGTATAGCCGGCGCCCTCACGCATCTGCTGGGTCAGGCGCGAGGCGAAGCCGCCGCCGCCGAGGATGTAGTTGGCCACGGTGGCCGGATAATAGTCCGGATCGGCGCGGGTCAGGGCCGGATAGCCGAACACCAGCACCGACTGGGAGGCGTTGGGCATGTCGTAGAAATAGACCCGGGATCCGGTCGGCGGGGCCGGCGGGGCATAGGCGGGGACCGTCACATTCCGTCGCGCCCAGTTCTGGCCGAGGCCGTCGAGAGCCGCTGTCGCGGCGGCCTGATCGACCGCCCCGACGACGCGGAAGCGGGCGTTGTTCGGGGCCAGGTTGGTCTCCAGATACGCCCTGAGATCGTCCATGGTCAGGGCCGCGACCGAGCTCTCCGTGCCCAGCGCCCCGCGCGACAGGATGTGGTCGGGTCCATAGGCGATCAGGTTGTAGGCGCGGCCGGCGATGGCGCCGGGCTGGGCGCGGGCGGCCTGGATCTGGGCGATGGTGGCGGCCCGGGCCAGTTCCAGTTCGGCGGGGTCCCAGCGCGGCTCCAGCAGCATCTCCTCGACCAGATCGAGGGTGGCGGGGAGGTTGCGGGACAGGGTCCGACCCGAGATCACGAACCGCTCGTCCCCGGCCGAGACGCTGACCACGGCCCCCAGCGACTTGAAGGCGTTCTCCAGCTCGGCCGGGGTGCGATTGCGCGTGCCGCGGTCCATCATCCGCGCCAGCAGGCTGGCGGCGCCCGGTTTGGCCGGGTCGTCGAACAGGCGGCCGCCGTCGATCGACAGTTCGAAATACGCCAGCGGCGTCTCGTCGTTCTCGATGCCGGACACGGCCAGGCCGTTGGGCAGGGACGCGTTCCAGATGGTCGGCGAGGCGACCACGGCGGGGTCGCCGAACGCCGGCTCGACGGTGCGGTCGAAGGTCGAGGGGGTGCGCTCATAAGAGGCGGTTTCGGCGCGCGGATCGACGGCGGCCTCGGCCCCCTGGACGATCGGCTCCTCGACCACGGCGGCGACGGCCGAGCCCTCCAGGGCCAGCTCGGCCTTGCCTCTGGGCGTGAAGCTGGTCGCCACATGCGGGCGATCCTTGATCCAGGTCTGATAGACCCGCATCACGTCCTCGGCGGTCACCGCCCGGAGGTCCGCCAGCTCCCGATCCGGCGTCGTGCCGTACAGGTCGTAGCGGGCCAGGGCCGAGCCCTTGCCCAGCACGCTGCCCAGCCGGGTGTAGAAGCCCGCCTCGGCCATGGTCTTGACGCGCTCGAGGGCGGCGGGATCGACGCCCTGGCTTTCGAACCGGGCGAAGCCTTCGTCCAGCGCCGCGCGGACCGTGTCCAGATCGACGCCGTCGAAGGCGGTGACCTGCAGCATCGTCATACCGGCGATCTGGCTGTTGTTGGAGAAGCCGCCGACCGCGTCGGTCAGCTTCTGCTCATCGACCAGCACGGCCGTCAGGGGGGCCTCCTTGCCGTCGGTCAGCAGGGTGACCAGCACGTCCAGCGCCGCCTCGTCCGGGTGACCGCGCTCGACCGTCGGGAAGGTCAGGGTGAGCTGCGGCAGGGTGGCGAAATTGTCCTCGTGCATCAGCCGCCGGGTCTCGGTCAGGCCGGCCGCACGGGGCTGGGGCGTCGCCGCCTCGGGGCCGCGGGGGATCTCGCCAAAATACCGCTGCACCCAGGCGCGGGCCTGATCGGGATCGAAGTCGCCGGCGATGACCAGGGTCGAATTGTTGGGCGTGTACCAGCGGCGATAGAAGTTGCGCACATCCTCCAGCGTGGCCGCGTCCAGATCGGCCAGCGAACCGATCACCGGCCAGCTGTAGGGATGGTCGGACGGGTACATATTCTCGAGGATGACGCCATAGGTGTGGCCATAGGGGGCGTTGTCGACCGACTGGCGCTTCTCGTTCTTGACGACCTGTTTCTCCTTGGCGAGCACGGCGTCGGTGACGGTGTTGATGAAGAAGCCCAGCTTGTCGGCCTCGGCCCAGATCATCTTCTCCAGCGCATCGTTGGGGACGGTCTGCAGATAGTCAGTGATGTCGAAACTGGTCGAGCCATTGGCCCCCGAGCCGCCGATGCGGGCGCTCATGGCGTCGAGGCCGCCGGGCCCGAGGTTCTCGGAATCGAGGAAGAACAGATGTTCGAACAGGTGGGCGAAACCGGTCCGGCCCGGCTCCTCGCGGGCCGAGCCGACGCGGGCGGCCAGCACCACGGCGACCACCGGGTCGGAGCGGTCGATGTGGAAGATGACGCGCAGGCCGTTTTCCAGCTCATAGGTCTGGGCCGGGATCAGGGATCCGGCCTGGGCGGCGGCGGGGGCGGAAGCCGAGGCCGGCTCATTGGTCCGCGCCTCGGCCGCGACCGTGCCGATCCCGCCGACCGCCAGAACCGCGCCCGCGGCCCCCGCCAGCAACCATCCCCTGAACGTCATGCGCCGTCTCCGTCTGATACCGGCGCGGACGCTAGCAGGTGGAGCGAGGGGCGCCACCTGAACAAACGGTAAGGGTTGGGGGGGGGTCTATTCCGCTGCGTGAGCCTGAGGATCAATGCCCGGCGCTGGCCAGCGCTTCCAATCGCCGGGAGCGAGCGTCCTGGACGCAGACAGCACCTCGATGCCGACGACCCTTCCCTCGGCGTCGAAATCGAGCACGATGCCGGGCGAGACCTCCTCGCTCTCCAATATCTCGCTGTCGCCCAGGTAAATGTAGGCGGCGTCAGATTCAGGGTCGTAAGTGCTGGCGGGCATGGCGGCGGGTCGCTCTTCGGTCGAAGTGCAGACTTATAACGTGGATGGCGACTTTAGTCTCCCTGATCGCCACGCGCAGCACGCGGTCCCCATGCTCCGGTATCGCGCGAAACCGACGCTCGACCGTTGAATCGTCGGGTTCGGGCTCGCTCCACGACGGCTCGCGGACCGTCTTTTCGACCCAGTCGAGCCGGATCTGGCGCTCAGCGATTCGGAGCGGCGCGTGTTGGCTAAAGGTGATCGGTTTCATGACGCCAGTGTCGCCACCCTCGTCCTGTCTTCAACGCACAGACCAGACCATCGTCTCCCGGCCCTCAGTCGTCGTCCATCTTCAGCGCCGCGATGAAGGCTTCCTGCGGGATCTCGACCTTGCCGAACTGGCGCATGCGCTTCTTGCCGGCCTTCTGCTTCTCGAGCAGCTTCTTCTTGCGGGTGGCGTCGCCGCCGTAGCATTTCGAGGTCACGTCCTTGCGCAGGGCGCGGACGGTCTCGCGGGCGATGATCTTGCCGCCGATGGCCGCCTGGATGGGGATGACGAAGAGGTGGGGCGGGATCAGCTCCTTCATCTTCTCGACCATGGAGCGGCCGCGCATCTCGGCCCGGCCGCGGTGGACCAGCATGGAGAGGGCGTCGACCGGCTCGGCGTTGACGAGGATGTTCATCTTGACCAGGTCGCCGACCTTGTACTCGCTGAGCTCATAGTCGAACGAGGCATAGCCCTTGGAGATGGATTTCAGACGATCGTAGAAGTCGAAGACGACCTCGTTCAGCGGCAGTTCGTAGACCACGAGCGCGCGGCTGCCGACGTAGGACAGTTCGACCTGGGAGCCGCGGCGGTCCTGGCACAGCTTGATGACGCCGCCGAGGTATTCGTCGGGGGTCAGGATGGTGGCCTTGATCCACGGCTCGCTGATTTCCATGATCTGCATCACGTCGGGCAGGTCGGCTGGATTGTGCAGCTCGATCTCGGAGCCGTCGCGCAGGGCGATCTTGTAGACGACGGACGGGGCGGTCGCGATCAGGTCGAGGTTGAACTCGCGGCTGAGCCGCTCCTGGATGATCTCGAGGTGCAGCAGGCCGAGGAAGCCGCAGCGGAAGCCGAAGCCGAGGGCGGCGCTGGACTCCATCTCATAGGTGAAGCTGGCGTCGTTGAGGCGCAGCCGTCCGATGGCGGCGCGCAGGTCCTCGAAATCGGCGGCGTCGACCGGGAACAGGCCGCAGAAGACCACTGACTGGACCTGTTTGAACCCCTTCAGGGCCTCGGCGGTGGGCTTTTTCTCGTCGGTGATGGTGTCGCCGACGGCGGCGTCGGCCACCTCCTTGATCTGGGCGGTGAAGAAGCCGATCTCGCCGGGGCCGAGCTGGTCGACCGGAGTGTTCTTGGGCAGGAAGACGCCGACGCGGTCGATCAGATGGGTCGAGCCGTTCTGCATCATCTTGACGCGCTGGCCGGCCTTCAGCGTGCCGTCGAAGACGCGGACGAGGACGACGACGCCGAGATAGGGGTCGTACCAGGCGTCGACCAGCAGGGCCTTGAGCGGGGCGGCGGGGTCGCCCTTCGGGGCCGGCAGGCGGGTGACGATGGCCTCCAGCACCTCCTCGATGCCGATGCCGGACTTGGCCGAGCACAGGACGGCCTCGGAGGCGTCGATGCCGATGACGTCCTCGATCTGTTCGCGCACCCGCTCGGGCTCGGCGGCGGGCAGGTCGATCTTGTTGAGGACGGGGACGATCTCGTGATTGTTGTCGATGGCCTGGTAGACGTTCGCCAGGGTCTGGGCCTCGACGCCCTGCGACGCGTCGACGACCAGCAGGCTGCCCTCGCATGCGGCCAATGAGCGCGAAACCTCATAGGCGAAGTCGACGTGGCCCGGCGTGTCCATCAGGTTGAGGACGTAGTCGAGGCCGTCCCGGGCGCGGTAGTTCAGGCGCACGGTCTGCGCCTTGATGGTGATGCCCCGCTCCTTCTCGATGTCCATGTTGTCGAGCACCTGGGCCGACATCTCGCGCGCGGTCAGGCCGCCGGTGACCTGGATCAGGCGGTCGGACAGGGTGGATTTGCCGTGGTCGATGTGGGCGACAACGGAGAAATTCCGGATACGGTCGATAGGAGGGGTCGTCATGGCCGCGCCGGTAGCACGGCGGGGCGGGATCGCCAACGCACCCGCCTGCGCGGCGGCGTTTGGTCACCGGCCCGGGCGCGGATTACTTCGTGGTAAGCCGCCGTTTTGGGGTTTGAGAGCAACCGCGAACCCGCTATTCAACGGCTGATGACACGGGAACCCAAGGACGGGAGCCCGGACGACGGGCGCACGGCTCCCCTTCCGTGACGCCCATGGGGATCAGACGTGGCGAACAATTTGCGGAAGAGCGCCGCCGGCGCAGTCTTCTTGGCCCTGGGCCTGGCGCTTGCGGCGTGCGGCGGCGACGATGCGGCCAAGTCCGCGGCGGCGCCGTCACGCCAGTCGGTCACCGCCGCGGTGGCGACCGCCGCCGCCCTGCCCCGCACAGTCACCGCCTCGGGCAGCGTCTCGGCCTGGGAAGAGGTGCCGGTCGGGGCCGAGGCCGGCGGGCTGGTGGCGACGGGCGTGTTCGTCGACGAGGGCGCCTATGTCCGGCAGGGCCAGCCGCTGGTGCAGTTGAACGACGCGCTGTTGCGGGCGCAACTGGGGCAGCAACAGGCCGCCGTGGCCGCCGCCGAGGCCAATGTGGCGCGCGACGCGGCGGCTCTGGGCCGGGCCCAGGAATTGCGCGAGCGCGGCTTTCTGAGCCAGGCGGGTCTGGACAACGCCCTCGCCAACGAACGGGCGTCGAAAGCCGGTCTCGACTCGGCCCGGGCCTCGCTGTCGGAAATCCGTACCCGGTTGAACCAGGCCACGATCCGGGCGCCGGTGGCCGGAATGGTCGCCAGCCGCAGCGTCACGCGCGGCCAGATCGTCCAGCCGGGGACCGAACTGTTCCGGCTGGTCCGTGACGGCCGGCTGGAGCTGTACGCCCAGATCCCCGAGACGGAGTTGCGTCTGGTGCGCCCCGGCATGACGGCCGTGATCACCTCCGAGCAGGCCGGGCAGACGGCCGGCACGGTCCGGATCGTCACCCCCGAGGTGGACCCGCAGACCCGGCTGGGGGTGGCGCGCATTTCGCTGACCGGCGCAGGCCTGCGACCCGGCATGTTCGCCCGGGCGGAAATCGATGTGGGATCCCAGCCGTCGCTGACGGTGCCGTCCCAGGCGATCGTCTATCGTGAGGGCCAGCCCGGGGTCTATGTCATCGACCGCGGCGACAAGGTGCGGTTCCAGCCGGTCGAGACCGGCGGCCGCGACGGCGAGGCGCTGGCGATCACCTCCGGTCTGACGGCGGGCCAGCGGGTCGTCGTCCAGGGGGCCGGATTCCTCGGCGACGGAGATCTGGTGCAGGTCGTGGCCGCCCGTCCGGCGACGGCCGCAGCGCAGCCGGCGCAGGCCGCCGCGCGATGAACGTCAACGGCATCTCCTCCTGGTCGATCCGGAATCCGATCCCGGTCGTCCTGCTGTTCATCGTCCTGACGATCGCGGGGGTGATGAGCTATTTCAATCTCCGCACCAACAACTTCCCCGACGTCGACCTGCCGGTCGTGGTGGTCAGCGTGGTCCAGGCCGGCGCCTCGCCGACCGAGCTGGAGACCCAGGTCACCCGGCTGGTGGAGGATTCCGTCTCGGGTCTGGGCCGGGTCCGGCACATCACCTCGACGGTGAGCGACTCCGTCTCCTCGACCTCGATTGAGTTCGAACTGGGTGTGGACCTCGAAAAGGCCACCAACGACGTCCGGAACGCCATCGCGGGCATCCGGCAGGACCTGCCGGCGGATGTGCAGGAGCCGATCGTCCAGCGGTTCGAATTCACCCAGCAGGCCATCGCCACCTATACGGTCAGCGCACCGGGCATGAGCCCGGAGGAGCTGAGCTGGTTCGTCGACAACACCGTCACCAAACGTCTGCTTTCGATCAAGGGCGTCAGCCAGATCAGCCGCGACGGCGGCGTCAGCCGGGAGATCCGCATCAAGCTGGATCCCGCCCGTCTCGAGGCCCGGGGCGTCACCGCCGCAGCGGTCTCCAACCAGCTGCGGGCCAACAACATCAACCTGCCCGGCGGCCGCGGCGCCGTCGGCGGCGAGGAACAGGCGATCCGCACGGTCGGATCGGCCACCTCGATCGAGGCCCTGCGCGAGACCCTGATCCCGGTCGGCGCCCGCACCGTGCGGCTGGCGGACCTGGGCGAGGTCGTGGACGAATGGTCGGAGCCGCGCGGCCGGGCCCGGTTCAACGGCGCCGAGGTGGTGGGCTTCTCCATCTCCCGCTCGATCGGCTCGTCCGAACTGGACGTCTATGAGGCCACCCTGGCCGAGATCGAGGCGCTGGACGCCGAGCGCGACGACCTGACGATCGCCCAGGTGACCAACACCACCGCGGATGTGATCAATAATTTCCACGCCTCGGTCGAGGCGCTGTGGCTGGGCGCCCTGCTGGCCGTAGCGGTCGTGTTCGTCTTCCTGCGCGACTGGCGGGCGACGCTGATCGCCGCCGTGGCCATGCCAATGTCCCTGATCCCCACCTTCTGGATCATGGACCTGACCGGCCAGTCGCTGAATGTCGTGACCCTGCTGGCCCTGTCGCTGACGATCGGGATCCTGGTCGATGACGCCATCGTCGAGATCGAGAACATTGTCCGGCACATAAGGGACGGGAAGAAACCCTATCCCGCCGCCCTGGAGGCGGCCGACGAGATCGGGCTGGCGGTCATCGCCACCACCGCCACCCTGCTGGCCGTGTTCGCCCCGACCGGCTTCATGGCCGGGGTGGTCGGGCAGTTCTTCAAGAGCTTCGCCATCGCCACCTGCGTCAGTGTCTTCTTCTCCCTGATCGTGGCGCGCACCCTGACACCGCTGATGGCCGCCTATCTGCTGCGCAGCGAACAGGGCAAGGAGCATGACGAACCGTCGTGGATGCCGCCCTACCAGAGGGCCCTGCGCTGGTGCCTCGGCGCGACCCCGCTGCCGGCCGGTTTCCGGCAAGGGGTGGCCAATACGCTGTCGCGCAAACCCCGGGCCGAAGGCCGCGAGGGCTGGTGGCGCCGGTTCCTGCTGAACCTGAAATTCGACCATCGCTTCGCAGTTCTGTGGGGCGGGACGGCCTTCTTCGCCTTTTCGCTCTTCCTGGCCTCGCTGTTGCCGGGCGAATTCATCCCGGTCGAGGACCTGTCCCGTTCGTCCGTTTCGGTGCAGCTGCCGCCGGGATCGACGCTCGAGGAGACCGACGCCGTGGTGAAGCGGATCGACGCCGAGCTGCGGGAGCGCCCTGAGGTCCGGTCGGTCTATGCCTCGATCGGCTCGGCCACGACCAGTTTCGGCCCCGGCGGCGGCTCGTCCGCCGGCGAGGTCCGGCGCGCCACCCTGACCGTCAACATGGTTCCCAAGAGCGAGCGCAGCATACGCCAGCAGGCGTTTGAACAGGAGATGGGACAGGTCCTGCGGGCCATCCCCGGCGCCCGGATCCAGTTCGGGGTCGAGGGCGGCGGCGGGGGCCTGATCTCCATCTCGCTGGTCGGCGACGACGGCGAGGTGCTGGGCGATGCGGCGGCGCGACTGGAGCGGGAGATGCGCGACCTGCCCGGCCTGTCCAATGTGGTGTCATCCGCGGCCCTGGTCCGGCCGGAGATCCTGATCACGCCCAAGGCCGATATCGCCGCCCTGCAGGGGGTTTCGACCCAGGACATCAGCCAGGTCGCGCGGGTCGCGACCCTGGGCGATGCGGATCAATTGCTGCCGAAATTCAATCTCGGCGACCGGCAGATTCCGATCCGGGTGATGCTGACCGAGGAATCCCGCAGCGATCTGGCCCTGCTGCAGACGCTACGGGTGCCGACGGCGTCCGGGGCCGCCGTGCCGCTGTCGGCGGTCGCGGACGTGACCTTCGGAGCCGGGCCGAACCAGTTGAGCCGGTATGATCGTCTCCGGGTCGCCCGGGTGTCGGCCGAATTGTCCGGCGGGGCCACGCTGGGCTCGGCCTCGGAGGCCATCAATGAGCTGCCGGCCATGCAGGAGCTGCCGCCGGGCGTGTCACAGGCGGTGTCGGGCGAACTGGAGAGCCTGCAGGAGACCTTCAGCGGCTTTGTCTTCGCCATGATCACCGGCGTGCTGCTGATGTATGTGGTGCTGGTGCTGCTGTTCGGCAGCTTCTTCCACCCGATCACCATCCTGGCCGCCCTGCCGGTGTCGTTCGGCGGGGCCTTCCTGGCCCTGCTGCTGACCGGCAAGGGGCTGTCGATGCCGGCCCTGATCGGCATCATCATGCTGACCGGCATCGCGGCCAAGAACTCCATCCTGCTGGTCGACTACGCCATCATCGCCATGAAACAGGGGATGAACCGCAACGACGCCATCCTGGACGCCGCGCGCAAACGGGCGCGGCCGATCATCATGACCACCATGGCCATGGGGCTGGGCATGCTGCCCATCGCCCTGGCCCTGGGCGAGGGGACGGAGTTCCGCAGCCCGATGGCCATTGCCGTGATCGGCGGCCTGATCACCTCGACGGCGCTGTCGCTGGTGTTCGTGCCGGCGATCTTCAGCCTGATCGACGGCCTCAAGACCCGGATGGAGCGCGTGCTGGACCGGGCCTTCCACCACCAGCGGCCGCAGGCCGAAGAGGCGCCGGCCGAATAGGCGGCCGATGATGGCATGTGGCCAGGGGCCAGTGGCCCCTGGCCAGTGCCGGAAGGGTGCGCGGTGGAGGGATCAATCGGTTCCAACATCCGCGCGCCCGGCCCAGGCACGTTCACCTGCAAGCGCAGCGCCGCCCGGGAAAAGGCCCTGACCCTCGGCCACTGGCCACTGGCCACCCACTCCCGACCCAAAACAAAACCGGCCGGGGTTTCCCCCGGCCGGCTGGTTCGACCCGCCTTGCGGCGAGGCGGTTCTAGTATTTGAAGCGCAGGGTCGCGCCGTAGGTGCGCGGCTGGCCCAGGAAGGCGTCGTAGGTCTGGGTGTCCAGCGCCGGGTTGTAGAAGGTGCCGTTCGGCTGGACCGTCGTCTGGAACGCGCCGCCCTGGAGCGGGGCGTTGTAAACGACCTGGACATACTCCTCGTCGGTCAGGTTCTGGATCCAGAACTCGGCCGTCCAGCGCTCGTCGTCGGTGCCGATCAGGAAGCGGCCGTTAACGGTCGTGTAGGCTTCCTGCTCCTTGGCGGGCAGCAGGTCGGAGCCGGTGTTGTAGTCGCCCATGTATTTGGCGGCGAGGCTGAAGCCCACCCGCAGGCCGTTGCCGATGTTGCGGTCATAGTTGACCGCACCGGTGGCGGACCATTCGGGTGCGAAGGAGGCACGGGCCCCGGGCAGCAGCGACAGCTGGGCGAAATTGCCCGGGCTGCTCAGGTCGGCGGCGGTGAAGTCGCCGTAGTTGGCGTCGGTGTAGGTGACGCCGCCCTGGAAGCTGAGGCCCTGGATCGGGGTGAACCAGACCATGTCGGCGTCGACGCCGCGCGAGGTCAGCTCGGGGATCGACTCCACCACGAAGGCGGTGCCGAGGAAGGTGTTGAGCTGGAAATTCTCGAACGTCTGGTCGAAATAGGTGGCGTTCAGCAGCAGGGTGCGACCCAGCAGCGTCATCTTCACACCGGCTTCGTAGCTGTCGACCACTTCCGACGGGAAGAACAGCGAGGCATTGGGCGTGATGCCCGTCTGCACGCGGTCCAGGTTGTAGCCGAAGCTCTTGTAGCCGCGAGCGTAGGAGGCGTAGGTCAGGATCGACGGGTTCAGGCGGAAGGCTGCCTTGATCGTTCCGCTCAACTCGCCATCGTCGAAGCTCTCGGAGATGACGCGGTTGTTGTAGGCGGCGTTCGACCAGGGAAGGCAGAAATTGCCCAGAATGGTCGGGGTGTTGGCGCCGAGGACAGCGCCGATGGCGCCGGCATTGCCCACGGCCGCGGCGCAGGCGCCGCCATTGCCGTTCACATTGGTCTGCAAACCGTCGAGGCTCTTGTCATCCATGGTGTAGCGAAGGCCAAGGGTGAGGTCGAACTGGTCGGTGACATGCCAGGTGTTGTTGGTGAACAGGGCAAACGAGGTCGAGCCCTGGTCGTAGACGTCCCTGGAGCCCTGGCCGACGGTGAAGCCGGGTCCGCCGCCGCCGACCGCGCCGCCGGTGGCGAGACAGCCGCCGAAGCCCGGAGCCGTCTGGGCGGCGCGGGTGTAGCAGCCGATCGTGTTCGGGCTGATCGGCAGGGCCGGGTTGGCGGCGTTCAGACGGGCGCTGAGCAGGAAGGACAGGAAGGGCGTGTAGTCCGCGCCGTAGTGATAGGTGTCGCCGCGATTGATGTCCTCGGAGGTGGCGAACACGCCGAACAGCCAGTCGAAGCGGTCATTGGCGCCGGCCAGGCGGAATTCCTGGGTCAGATTGTCGACCGAGAAGCCGAACTCGCCGTCGTTGACGCGATAAAGGATGTCGGCGCCGGTGTAGTCGATGTCCTGGCCGAGGCTGGACTCCCACTCACGCCACGACGTGACCGAGGTCAGGGTGGCGTTCATCGACGGCATGTCGAAATTGGCCTCGAGCGAGACGCCCCGGTCCGTGACTTCCTGGTCGGTGGAGCGGTTGGCGTAGCCGGTGCGCAGGAACGGCAGCGGGCCGAAGCCGGCGGCCGGCGGACGCTGGCCCGAACCGGCCGAGAGGCCGTCAACGAACGGGAAGGTCGGGCCGGTGCGGATCTGGGTGCCGACGCAGCAGAACTCGTCGCGCGACGAATAGTCGGCGATCAGCCGGATCGAGGTATTGTCGTTCGGCAGCCACAGCAGCTGGCCACGGACGGTGCCGAAATCCTGGTTGCCGTCGGTGGTTTCAGGACGGGGACCGTCACCGATGTCGATGTTCATGAAGCCGTCGCGGACGCGACGGCCGGCGTACAGGCGGAAGGCGAGGTTGTCGGTGATCGGTCCGGTGACCGAGCCCGAGGCGCCCAGGGCGCCGAAGTTGCCGAAGGTCAGTTCCGCGTTGAAGCCGGGCGTGAACGACGGGGACTCGGTGATGATGTTGATGACGCCGGCCGAAGTGTTCTTGCCGAACAGGGTGCCTTGCGGGCCCTTCAGGACCTCGATCCGGGCCAGTTCGCCCAGGTCGCCGAAGCCGACCGAGTTGCGCGAGCGGTAAACGCCGTCGATGACGACGCCGACCGAGCTTTCCAGGCCGGGGTTGTCGCCGACCGTACCCACGCCGCGGATACGGGCGGTGGTCGAGGCTTCCGACGAGGTCGAGGTGACCGTCATGCCCGGGGTCAGGATCTGAAGATCCTTGATGTCGCGGACGCCGGCGTTCTGCAGGGTCTCCTGCGACAGGGTCGTGACCACGATCGGCACGTCCTGCAGGTTCTGCTCCCGCTTCTGGGCGGTGACGACGATGTCGTCGATGGTCTGCGGCGCATCCTGCGGCGCAGACTGGGCGGCAGCGGCTCCGGCGAAGCCAAAGGCGCAAGCGCCCATGACAGCCGCCGAGACGCTGGTGCGAAGAAGATTGGTAAGGCGCATGGTCGCTCCCCGACATGGGCCGGGACCCCGTCAAGGACGGCGACCGCGGCGTTTCCTGATCCCTGGACCGCGCTCTTCTGTCGGAACGCGGAAAGTCCAGCTTCCGGGGTAATCCAAGCCGGAGTCAGCGACAAGGAGCGGCGCTCCCTGACGCCTCATTTCCGCCTTGGCGGAAGGTCGAGTGTGACGCAAAAGCGACAGAAATCGGTGACGCTACGTCAATATTCGCCCCGCGCGCGACAGTATCGGGAACAGCGCGGGGCAAAATCCTGCACAATCCGCCGGTCCCCGGACTCTGTCCCGGCTCGCCGGGGCCGCCTTCCGCGCAAGGGCCAAGGTGAAGGCGGGGTGCGACAATTTTTCCACCGGGGAAGAATTTCGCGTCATCAGCCTCTAACATCGCGCCATCAGCCTCTAACAAGGCCTCCTGTGCTCCCTGCCCGCCCCCGGCCCCGAGACTGACATTTGCTGTTTCTGCTTGCCCTTCTGCCCCTGATCGGGGCCCTGGCGCCCGCCACGGCCATCCGCTTCGGGCGCAACGCCTGCGCCCTCGCCGCCGGGGCCGTGACCCTGTCGGCGCTTGTCGTCCTGGCCATGCTGGCGCCGACGGTGATGGCGGGCGGAACGGTACAGGCGAGCGTGCCGTGGATTCCGGCGCTGGGCCTCAACGCCAGCCTGTTCCTCGACCCGCTGGGGCTGATGTTCGCGGGGATGATCCTGGGCATCGGCCTGCTGATCATCATCTATGCGCGCTTCTATCTGGCCGCGGCCGATCCGATGGGTCGGTTCTTCACCTATCTGCTGCTGTTCCAGGGCGCGATGCTGGGCATCGTCCTGTCGGACAATGTGCTGCTGCTGCTGATCTTCTGGGAGCTGACCAGCCTGTCGTCCTTCCTGCTAATCGGCTTCTGGCGGCATTCGCCCGAGGCGCGGCAAGGGGCGCGGATGGCGTTGTTCGTCACCGGCGCCGGCGGTCTGGCCCTGATCGGGGGGCTGCTGATCCTCGGCAATATCGCCGGATCCTACGACCTGACGGTGATCCTGCAGCAGAAGGAGGCGATCCAGGCCTCGCCCCTCTATCTGCCGGCCCTGTTGCTGATCCTCGGCGGCTGTTTCACCAAATCGGCGCAGTTTCCGTTCCATTTCTGGCTGCCCCACGCGATGGCCGCGCCGACGCCGGTCAGCGCCTATCTGCATTCCGCCACCATGGTGAAGGCGGGCGTCTTCATGCTGGCGCGGTTGTGGCCGGTGCTGGCCGGGACCGAGGCCTGGTTCCTGATCGTGGCCACCACCGGACTGGTGACCATGGTGTTCGCCGCCTGCGTGGCCCTGTTCAAGGACGACCTGAAGGGGCTGCTGGCCTATTCGACCATCAGCCATCTGGGCTTTCTGACCATGCTGTTCGGCATCGGCACGCCGATGGCGGCTCTGGTCGGGGTGTTCCACATCCTCAACCACGCCAGCTTCAAGGCGGCGCTGTTCCTGAACGCCGGGATCGTTGACCATGAGACCGGGACACGGGACCTGAAGCGGCTGGGCGGGCTGTTCGGCCTGATGCCGATCGCCGGGACGCTGGCGCTGATCGCCGGCCTGTCGATGGCGGGCGTGCCGCCGCTGAACGGCTTCATCTCCAAGGAGATGATGCTGTACGAGGCCGCCGACACCGTCTGGCTGGGGCAGCCCTGGGTGTTCCCGGTGCTGGCGACCCTGGGGGCGACGCTCTCGGTGGCCTATTCGCTGCGCTACATCGTCCACGTCTATTTCGGGCCGCGACGCGACGACTATCCGAAAAAGCCGCATGACCCGGGCATCGGCCTGTGGGGCCCGCCGGCGGTGCTGGTCGCGCTGGTGGTGGCGATCGGCCTGGCCCCCGCCCTGGTGGCCGGGCCGCTGGTGAACCTCGTGGCGGGGGCGGTGACCAATGGCGCCGCCGAGC
>Ga0207951_100711_pt1 | contig 14823 bp, 16 predicted proteins | sample Subbio12Aug_8Bad_FD_184830 | JGI IMG/M metagenome (GOLD analysis project Ga0207951, IMG submission 184830) | Serpentinite rock and fluid subsurface biosphere microbial communities from McLaughlin Reserve, California, USA - CR12Aug_8Bad (SPAdes) | ecosystem: Environmental > Terrestrial > Deep... | reverse complement strand
TGCCGATGCCGGTCTCGCCCGGGACCGCCGCCGCCGCCGGGCGGGGGGATGCCGGCGGCGCCAGGCGTCTTGCCCTCGCGCTCCGCGCGACGGTAGCGTCGAGCAAAAGTAAGCAGGGAGGTCCAAGATGAACACCATCACCCGCCGCGCCGCCATCGGCGCGCTGCCCATCCTCGCCGCGCCGGCCGTGCTCCGCGCCCAGGCCCCCTGGCCCGGCCGCCCGATCCGCCTGGTCGTCCCGTTCCTCGCCGGCGGGGCCACCGACGTGACGGCGCGCGTGCTGGCCGAAAGGCTGAGCGTCACCCTCGGCCAGCCCGTGGTGGTGGAGAACCGCGCCGGGGCCGGCGGCAACATTGGCGCCGAATACGTCGCCAGGTCGGAACCTGACGGATACACGGTGCTGATGGCCACCATCGGCACCGCGGCGATCAACCCCTATCTCTATGCCCGGATGCCCTTCCGGCCGGACGAGCTCGCCGCCGTCGCGCTGGTCAACCAGGTCGCGAACGGCGTCTTCGTCAATGCGGAGGTGCCCGCGGCCAATTTCGCCGAACTGCTCGCCCTGGCCAAGCGTCGGCCCGGGGAGCTGAACTGCGGCGTGCCCGGCAACGGCACCTCGGGGCACATCTCGTGCGAATACCTCAAGACCCGCGCCGGCATCGACCTCCAGATCGTGACCTTCCGCGGCACCGGCGGGGTGATCCCCGAACTGCTCTCCGGGCGCGTGCATGTCGCGGTGGACAACCTGCCATCCTACCTGCCGCATGTGACCGAGGGACGGTTGCGGCTGCTCGCCGTGACCTCGGCCAACCGGTGGTTCGCGGTGCCCGACACGCCGACAGTGGCCGAGAGCGGCATCCCCGACTTCGAGGCGGTCGCCTGGTTCGCGACCCAGGTGCCGGCGCGCACGCCCCGGCCGGTGGTCGAGCGCCTGGCCGGCGCCATACTCGAGGCGCTGGCCGAGCGCGGCGTGCAGGCGAGGCTGCGCGAGATCGGCACCGAGCCCCGGCCGATGGGCCCGGCCGAGTTCGATCGCTTCATCGCCGCCGAGAACGCGAAATGGGCCGAGGTGGTGCGCCGGTCGGGAGCGCGGCTCGACGGGTAGGACCGGGCCCCTTGCGAGTCCGCTTGCGACGATGCGCGGGCGCGGCGGCAGCACGGTTCATCGTCGGGTGAACGCCCTGCGTGCGCCAAGCCCTCGAGCGTTGGCTGCACGGCGCCCACGTCCAGCTCCGGCGCCTACCGGTGCTGCCGGTGCTGCCGCCGGGCGGAGCCGAGGCAGGGGCCGCCGCCACCCTGGCCCTCCGCGACTAGGCCTTCCCGCGCAGCGCGCCCGAGCGAGCGGCCGGCGCCGAGAGCCGCGCCCGATGGCAGGCGCCCTACGAGGAAGTGCGTCGCCGGCATCTGGCGGGCGGGACGCTGCTCGGCATCTCGCGCGCGATGGGCCTGGCGCTCGGAACCGTGCGCAAGTACGCCCGCGCGGAGAGCTTCGCGGCGCGGATGGCGCACGGCCCGGGGTCGAGCATCCTCGATCCCCATCTCCCCTACCTCGGGGCACGCGTGGCCGAGGACTGCGAGAACGCAATGGCCCTCTGCCGCGAGTTTCGCGAGCGCGGCTTCCTCGGCGGCAGCCGGCAGTTCCACCGCTGGCTGGCTGGCTGAGCGGCGGGCGGCGCCGGCCAAAACCGGGCGACGCACGCGGCGCATCGGGGGACCGGGCGACGCGCCACCCTCCGCGGCGCGCCGCAGGGTGCCAGCCCTGCTGACGGCGCCCCAGCTTGCATGGACACGCCGCATGTGGCTAGGCTAAGCGTGGTCGCCGCCGGTGTCGTTGATGGACGTCAATCTCTCAGCCGGAGGGCGCACAAAATGGCGCTTGCGGCCACGGTCGTGCGCCTCCCGTCGCCCCGCCTTGAACCGCCGCTTACGGCACCCGCCGCTTCACCACCTGCACCGCCAGTGGCGCCACGGCGAGACCCACCGTCGACGCGCTGACGTTGCGGGCCGTGATGCGCACGGTGCTGTTGGACCACACGTGGCAATCCAGCACGAAGGCGATGCTGCTGATGTCGAGCGACGCGTCGGCGAAGTCGCCCCGCTGTGCACCGGGCACCGTGACGTCAACGTTCGCCGTCGCGCCAGGACCGAGGCTCGGAAGGTCCCAGATCGTCTCCAGCGCCAGCGTCCGTGTCGCGGCCGGCAGCGAGGGGCAGCGGTAGAGGATCGCTGGCGCATCCTCTGGCAGGGCGTAGAGCCGCAGCGCCTCAAGCTCGAACCGACCGTCGAAGCCGATGACGCCGATCAGCGCGACCGGGGAAACCGTCCGATGAAGCTGCTTGCGACTTCGTGGTGATGCGAAAGCCTGCCTCTCCACGCTATGCTACTACTCCGATCTCTTGCTTGTTGAACCTGCCCTGACCTGCCGCTCTCTAATCGTCCCCGCCCGCTGCGGCGCCTCCGCCGCGGCGCCGCCACGGGGACCGCATGTCGCTGCATCCGCTCAAGGCCGAGACGACCGCACGTGGCGCGCGGATGCTGCGCACGGCCTTCGGCCCCGGCATCGCGGCATGGCTCGAAGACCCCGCCGTCGTCGAGGTGATGCTGAACCCTGACGGTAGGCTCTGGATCGACCGCCTCGCTGAGGGCCTCGCCGATACCGGTCGCTGTCTCTCCTTCTCCGACGGCGAACGCATCATCCGCCTCGTCGCGCATCATGTTGGCGCGGAGGTCCATGCGGACCGCCCCTGCGTCTCGGCGGAGCTGCCCGAGACCGGCGAGCGCTTCGAGGGCCTGCTGCCGCCCGTCGTCGCAGCCCCGACCTTCGCGATCCGCAAGCCCGCTGTCGCGGTGTTCACGCTGGAGGACTACGTCGCCGCCGGGATCATGACGGCCGCTCAGGCCGCCACGCTGCGCACCGCCGTCGCGGATCGCCGCAACATCCTGGTCGCCGGCGGCACCTCCACAGGCAAGACGACGCTGACCAACGCGCTGCTCGCCGAGGTGGCGCGCGAGGGCGGCCGCGTCGTGCTGATCGAGGACACGCGCGAGCTGCAGTGCCGCGCCCCGAACCTGGTCGCGCTGCGCACCAAGGACGGCGTCGTCTCCCTGTCGGAACTCGTCCGCCGCGCACTTCGCCTGCGCCCCGACCGCATCCCCATCGGCGAGGTGCGCGGCGCGGAGGCGCTCGACCTCCTCAAGGCCTGGGGCACCGGCCACCCCGGCGGCATCGGCACCATCCACGCCGGCTCCGCGCTCGGCGCACTGCGCCGCCTCGAACAGCTGATCCAGGAAGCCGTCGTCACCGTCCCACGCGCGCTGATCGCCGAGACGATCGACGTCATCGCCGTGCTCGCCGGCCGCGGCTCCGACCGCCACCTCGCCGAGCTCACCCAGGTCCGCGACCTCACCGCCACGGGCGACTACGACCTCACCCCCGCAGGAGACACACCATGACGTCCACGCTGCGCACGCGCCTCGCCGGCGCGGCCGCCTTCGCGCTCTGCCTCGCGCTCGCCGCGCCCGCCCACGCCGCGGGTTCGAACATGCCCTGGGAGCAGCCGCTGCAGCAGGTGCTGGAATCCATCGAGGGGCCGGTCGCCAAGATCATCGCGGTGATCATCATCATCGTCACCGGCCTGACGCTGGCCTTCGGGGACACGTCCGGGGGCTTCCGGCGACTGGTGCAGATCGTCTTCGGGATCTCGATCGCCTTCGCGGCGTCGAGCTTCTTCCTGTCCTTCTTCCAGTTCGGCGGCGGGGCGCTGATCTGATGGCCGCGCCGGCCGATCCCGTGCCGGGCTTCTCGGCGCCGGTGCACCGCGCGCTGATCGAGCCGATCCTGCTCGCCGGCGCGCCGCGCGCGGTCGCCATCGCCAACGGCACGCTCGCCGCGGCGATCGGGCTCGGGCTGCGGCTCTGGGTCGCGGGCGTGCTGATCTGGCTGGTCGGCCACCTCGCCGCCGTCTGGGCGGCGCGTCGGGATGCCCAGTTCGTCGAGGTGGTGCGCCGGCACCTGCGCTACCCGGCCTGGCTTCGCGCGTGAGGCGGCGATGCTTAACCTCGCCGAATACCGCCGAAAGCCGCAGACTCTCTCAGACTTCCTGCCCTGGGCCGCCCTGGTGGCACCCGGCGTGGTGCTCAACAAGGACGGCTCCTTCCAGCGCAGCGCCCGGTTCCGCGGCCCGGACCTGGACAGCGCCACGCCCGCCGAGCTCGCCGCCACCGCCGCGCGGCTGAATGGCGCGCTGCGCCGCCTCGGCTCCGGCTGGGCGGTTTTCGCGGAGGCACAGCGCGTGCCGGCCCGCGGCTACCCGGCCAGCACCTTCCCCGACCCGGTCTCCGCCCTGGTCGACGCCGAACGCCGCGCCCAATTTGAAGAGGCCGGTGCGCATTTCGAGAGCAGCTACGTGCTCACCTTCGCCTGGCTGCCGCCGGCCGACGATGCCGCCCGCGCCGAGGGTTTTCTCTATGAGGGCACGGAGGGCGCGGAGGTGGCGAATGGCCGCGAGGTGCTCAGAAACTTCATCGACCGCACCGAACGCGTGCTCGACCAGATCGAGGCCTTCGTGCCGGAGGCGCGCTGGCTCGACGATGCCGAGACGCTGACCTTCCTGCACTCGACGGTCTCGACCCGTCGCCACCTGGTCCGCGTCCCCGAGACGCCGATGCATCTCGATGCGATGCTGGCCGACCAGCCGCTGGTGGGTGGCCTCGCACCTCGGCTCGGCGACGCGCATCTGCGCGTCCTCACCATCATCGGCTTTCCGAGCGCGACCTTCCCCGGGATCCTCGACGAGCTGAACGCGCTCGCCTTCGAATACCGCTGGTGCACCCGCGCCATATGCCTCGACCGGACGGATGCACAGAAACTGCTGACCCGCATCCGTCGCCAGTGGTTCGCCAAGCGCAAGTCGATCGCCGCCATCCTCAAGGAGGTGATGACCAACGAGCAGAGCGTCCTGCTCGACAGCGACGCCGCCAACAAGGCCGCCGACGCCGACGCGGCGCTGCAGGAGCTCGGCCAGGACATCGCCGGCTGGGCCTACGTCACGGCGACCGTGACGGTCTGGGACGAGGACGTCCGCGCCGCCGACGACAAGATCCGCCTCGTCGAGAAGGTCATCCAGTCCCGTGACTTCACCGTCATCCGCGAGGGGGTGAACGCCGTCGAGGCCTGGCTCGGCAGCCTGCCGGGGCACCTCTACGCCAATGTCCGCCAGCCGCCGATCTCGACGCTGAACCTCGCGCACATTGCGCCGATCTCGGCGGTCTGGGCCGGGCCGGAGCGGAACGAGCACCTCGGCGGCCCGCCGCTCTTCCATGCGCGGACGGAGGGATCGACGCCGTTCCGCTTCTCGCTGCATGTGGGCGATGTTGGCCACACGCTGGTGATCGGCCCGACCGGCGCAGGCAAGTCGGTGCTGCTGGCGCTGATGGCGCTGCAGTTCCGCCGCTACGCCGGCGCGCAGGTCTTTGCCTTCGACTTCGGCGGCTCGATCCGCGCCGCGGCGATTGCCATGGGCGGTGACTGGCATGACCTCGGCGGGGCGCTGGCGGGCGACATGGCCGAGCCGGTGGCGCTGCAACCGCTCGCGCGCATCGACGCGCCGGAGGAACGCGCCTGGGCGGCGGAGTGGATCGCGGGCCTGCTCGCCCGCGAGGGTGTCGCGATCGATCCGGCCGTGAAGGACCATCTCTGGTCCGCGCTGACCAGCCTCGCCTCCGCGCCCGCGCACGAGCGCACCCTGACCGGCCTCGCCGTGCTGCTGCAGTCCCAGGCGCTCAAGCGGGCGCTCGAGCCTTACACCCTCGCCGGCCCTTGGGGGCGGCTGCTCGACGCCGAGGCGGAGCGGCAGGGCGAGGCGGAGGTGCAGGCCTTCGAGACCGAGGGGCTGATCGGCACCGCCGCCGCCCCCGCCGTGCTCGCCTACCTCTTCCACGCCATCGGCCGGCGCCTCGACGGCCGACCGACGCTGATCATCGTCGACGAGGGCTGGCTCGCGCTGGACGACGCCACCTTCGGCGCCCAGCTGCGCGAGTGGCTCAAGACGCTCCGCAAGAAGAACGCCTCGGTGATCTTCGCGACGCAGTCGCTGGCCGACGTCGACGGCTCCGCCATCGCGCCGGCGATCATCGAGAGCTGCCCGACCAGAATCTTCCTGCCGAACGAGCGCGCGCTCGAGCCGCAGATCGCGGCGATGTACGCGCGCTTCGGGCTGAACGACCGACAGACAGAAATCCTCGCCCGGGCCACGCCCAAGCGCGACTACTACTGCCAATCCCGCCACGGCAACCGCCTCTTCGAGCTGGGACTGTCGGAGGTCGCGCTCGCCTTTTGCGCCGCCTCCTCCAAGACCGACCAGGCCGCCATCGCCGAGACCCTCGCCACCTATGGCCGCTCCGGCTTCGCGCGCGCCTGGCTGCTGCGCCGCGGCCTCGACTGGGCCGCCGAGCTCCTGCCCGACCCTCCGGAGGACACCGTTCCATGATCCGCCGCCCGCTCCGCGCCGCGCTGCTCGCCGCCGCCCTCCTCGCCCTGCCGTTCCCCGTCACGGTCACGCCCGCGCAAGCGCAGTGGACGGTCTTCGATCCGTGGAACTACGCCCAAAACATCCTCTCCGCCGCCCGCGCGCTCGACCAGATCAACAACCAGATCGCCTCGCTTCAGAACGAGGCGCAGATGCTCATCAACCAGGCCCGCAACCTCGCGAGCCTGCCCTACTCCTCGCTCATGCGGCTGCAGCAGTCCTTCGCGCGCACGCAGCAGCTGATCGCCCGCGCCCAGCGCCTCGCCTACGAGGTCACGGACATCGAGCGCGCCTTCACGCAGGGCTATGGCAGCGCGGCCTCGCTCGGCTCCAGCCAACAGATGTTCGCCAATGCCCGCGAGCGCTGGCAGACCTCCGTCGCCGGCTTCCAGGACGCGCTGATGACCCAGGCAACCGTGGTCGGCAACCTGACCGGCACGCGCGCCGAGATCGAGGCGCTGATCGGACAGAGCCAGGGCGCGACCGGCGCGCTTCAGGCGGCGCAGGCGGGCAACCAGCTGCTGGCCCTCCAGTCGCAGCAGATCGCCGACCTCACCGCCCTCCTTGCCGCCCAAGGCCGCGCCCAGGCCCTGGAGGCGGCGCGTGTGGCGAGCGGCGAGGAGCAGGCACGCGAGCAGCTGGAGCGCTTCCTCGCCCCGGGCGCCGGTTACCAGCCGGGCTCGGCGCAGATGTTCCATGGCCGCTGAGCCGTGGTCGTGGCGCCGCATCTCCGCACATCCCGGGACGTGCCATGAACGGCACCGGCGTCATCGACCGCTTCCTCGATGTCTTCACCCGCTATATCGACAGCGGCTTCGGGCTGCTCGGCGGCGAGGTGGCCTTCCTCGCCGCGACGCTCATCGTCATCGACATCACCCTCGCCGCGCTCTTCTGGGCCTGGGGCGCCGACGACGACATCATCGCGCGCCTGATCAAGAAGACCCTCTTCGTGGGCGTCTTCGCCTGGATCATCGGCAACTGGAATTTTCTGGCCCAGGTCATCTTCGACAGCTTCGCCGGCCTCGGCCTGGTTGCCTCGGGCTCGACCATCACGGCGCAACAGCTGCTCCAGCCGGGTCGGGTCGCGCAGGTCGGCCTCGATGCCGGGCGGCCGCTGCTCCAGGCCGTCTCCGGCCTCATGGGCTACATCTCGTTCTTCACGAACTTCGTCCAGATCGCGATCCTGATGTTCGCCTGGGCGGTCGTGCTGCTGTCCTTCTTCATCCTGGCGATCCAGCTCTTCGTCACGCTCATCGAGTTCAAGCTGACGACGCTGGCAGGCTTCGTGCTGGTGCCCTTCGGGCTGTTCGGCAAGACGGCCTTCCTGGCCGAGCGCGTGCTTGGCAACGTCGTCTCCTCCGGCGTGAAGGTGCTGGTGCTTGCCGTCATCATCGGCATCGGCTCGACGCTCTTCGCGCAGTTCACGGCAGGGTTCGGCGCCAACCAGCCAACCATCGACGAGGCGATGTCCATCGTCCTCGCGGCGCTGGCGCTGCTCGCACTCGGGATCTTCGGGCCGGGCATCGCCAACGGGCTGATCTCCGGCGGGCCGCAGCTCGGCGCTGGCGCGGCGGTCGGCACTGGCCTGGCCGCCGGAGGGGCCATGGTCGCCGGCGCGGCTGCGGTGCGCACGGGCGCGGCAGCGGTGGGCGCCGCAGGCTCGGCCATCGGCAGCGGCGCGCGGGGCTCGGCCTATGCGCTTGGCGCCACCAGCACCGCCTATCGCGGCGGCGGTGCGTCCGGCGTGGCGATGGCCGGGGGCTCCGCCGCGCTCAGCCCGCTGCGCAGCGCGGCAGGCAGCCTTCGTGTCAGCCACGCAGCAGGCAGCGCGGCCGTCTCCAGCGGTGCACCGCCGCCCGCGGATCCGCCAACCTCCGGTGCCCCCGCCTGGGCCCGCCGCATGCGGCGCGGCCAGGCGCTCAGCCACGGCGTCACCACCCTCGGCCACGCCATCCGCTCCGGCGATGGCGGCGGCGCGGGCTCCTCCATCCGTCTCTCGGAGGATCGTTGATGTTCCGCCGTCCCTCCGTCCGCTACGGCCGCACGCCGGAGCCCGAGACGCCCTACCAGCGCGCCGCCCAGGCCTGGGACGAGCGCATCGGCTCCGCACGCGTCCAGGCCCGCAACTGGCGCCTCATGGCGCTGGGCGAACTCGCCCTGATCGCCGGCCTTGCTGCGGCCCTGGTCTGGCAGTCCGCCCGCGGCACCATCGTGCCCTGGGTCGTGCAGGTCGACCGGCTCGGCGAGGCGCAGGCGGTCGCCCCCGCCATCGCGAACTTCCGCCCGACCGACCCGCAGATCGCCTGGCACCTCGCGCGCTTCATCGAGCAGGTGCGCGGCATCGCGGCCGACCCGATCATCGTCCGGCAGAACTGGCTCCGCGCCTATGACTTCGCGACCGACCGCGGCGCGCTGGCGCTGAACGACTTCGCGCGCGCGAGCGATCCCTTCGGCCGCGTCGGGCGCCAGCAGGTCGCCCTCGAGGTCTCCAGCGTCATCCGCGCCTCCGACGACAGCTTCCGCGTCGCCTGGATCGAACGGACCTACGAGAACGGCCAGCTCGCCCGCATCGAGCGCTGGACCGCGATCCTGACCATCGTCGTTCAGCCGGCACGCGACGCCGAGCGCCTTCGAAAGAACCCCCTCGGCATCTTCGTCCACGCCATCAACTGGTCGCGGGAGCTCGGGCAATGAGGCACGCACACCCCACCCTGGCGCTCGTCCTGCTCTGCCTCGGCGCCTGCGCCTTCCGCCCGCCCGAGATCAGCTACGACGACGAGCCGATCCAGGCGACGCAGATCCCCGAGCCGCCGCGGCCCGTGGAGATCGTCGAGGTGCCCACACCGCTGCCGCTCCCGGGCCAGCTTCAGCGCATCCCGCCCTCGCGCCGCACGCCTGAGCCGCCGGATCCGACCGTGCGGGTCAATCAGGCCAACGCCGCCGCGCGCGTGCAGCCCGTGCGCGCGGGCTTCATCAACGCGGTGCAGGTCTACCCCTTCACGCCGGGCGCGCTCTATCAGGTCTACACGGCGCCCGGGCAGGTCACCGCCATCATGCTGCAGGAGGGCGAGACGCTGGTCGGCAACGGCCCCGTCGCCGCCGGCGACACGGTGCGCTGGATCATTGGCGACACCGAGAGCGGCACGGGTCCCACGCGCCGCGTGCACATCATCGTCAAGCCGACGCGGCCCGACCTCACCACCAACCTCATCATCAACACCGACCGTCGCACCTACCTGCTGGAGCTGCGCTCCACCGAGCGCACCTACATGGCCTCCGTCTCCTGGCAGTATCCGCAGGATGCGCTGATCGCGCTCCGCCGGCAGAACGCGGCGGCCCCCGTCGAGCAGGGGCTCGATCTCGCGCGGCTGCGCTTCCGCTACGAGATCGAGGGCGACAGCCCGGCCTGGCGGCCGCTGCGCGCCTTCGACGACGGGCGCCAGGTCTTCATCGAGTTCCCGCGCGGCATCGGCCAGGGCGAGATGCCGCCGCTCTTCGTCATCGGGCCGGAGGGTGAGGGGCAGCTCGTCAACTACCGCGTCCGGCAGAATTTTGTGATCGTCGACCGGCTCTTCGCCGCGGCCGAACTGCGTCTCGGCGACCGCCAGCAGCGCGTGCGCATCGTGCGCACCGATGGCCGGGCGCGATGAGCGGCGCGGCACCGGAACGGGGCGGGAGCGAGCGCGACATCGCCGCCGCGCTGCGCCTGCGCCCCGATCCGCCGCGCGTGGTGCGGCTCTCTCGGCGGGTGCTGATCGGCCTCGGCGTCGCGGCGGGGCTGGGGATCGGTGCGGCGCTGATCGTGGCCCTCCAGGACCGCAGCGGTGGCGAGGGGCCGCGCGAGCTCTACAGCACAGACCGGAACCCGCAGGCCGATGGCCTCGCCACGCTGCCGCGCGACTATGCCGGCATCCCGCAGCTGGGGCCGCCGCTGCCGGGCGATCTCGGCCGGCCGATCGTGCGGGCACAGGAGCGCGGCCAGCCGGTCGTGCCGCCGGCGGTGCCCACGACCGCCGATCCCGCGGAGCAGCGGCGGTTGCAGGAGATCGAGGCGGCGCGCACGAGCCGACTCTTCGTGCAGGTCGAAGCACGCGGCGAACCGCGCGGTGCTGCGCCCGCTGGACCGCTGGCAGCGGATCCGGGCGCGATGCCGATCGGTCCCGACGCCACCGACCGGCGGCTCGCCTTCCTGGGCGGGTCTGCCGACCGCCGCACGACCTCGCCGGACCGCCTCCAGACACCGGCGAGCCCCTTCGTCATCCAGGCCGGTAGCGTCATTCCCGCAGCGCTGCTCACGGGCCTCCGCTCCGACCTGCCGGGCCAGATCACTGCCCAGGTCACGGCCAATGTCTTCGACAGCCCGACCGGGCGGCACCTGCTCATCCCGCAGGGCGCGCGCCTCATCGGCGCCTACGACAGCCGCGTCAGCTTCGGGCAGCGCCGCATCCTGCTGGTCTGGAACCGGCTCATCCTGCCCAACGGCCGCTCCATCGTGCTGGAGCGCATGCCGGGCACGGACGAGGCGGGCTATGCCGGGCTCGAGGACGGCGTTGACTACCACTGGGGGCGGCTCTTCCTCGCCGCGGGCCTGGCGACGCTGCTGAACCTTGGCCTGGAACTCGGCCGCGACGACGAAAGCGACATCGCCCGCGCCATCCGCGAAAGCGGCCAGGACACCGTCGGCCGCGCCGGCGAGGAGATCGTCCGCCGGCAGCTCTCCGTCCCGCCGACGCTGACCGTGCGTCCTGGCTTTCCGGTGCGCGTCATCGTCCACCGAGACCTCGTGCTCGAGCCCTACGGAGGCTGACCCATGCGAAAGCTGAAGCTTGGCCCGATCCTCGATGACCGTCCGGTGAAGCTCACCGTGGAACTGCCGGCCGAGCTTCACCGTGACCTGCTCGCCTACGCCGAAGCGCTCTCACGCGAGACGGGGCAGAAGGTCGAACCGACGAAGCTCGTTGCGCCGATGCTGACACGGTTCCTCGCAAGCGACCGGGGATTCCGCGCGGCACGAAGGCCGGCGCCTAGGCCGCACGCATTGAATCGTCAGCAGGCTCCGCCGTCGTGCGATCCGGCAGCCTGACGAGCGCGGAGCAGCGAGAGGAATCGGCGCAGAACCGGATTGTCGCGCTTCGCGTCCCAGTACGCAGCAACCTCGACCATCGTCGGACCGGTCGCGTCGCCGACAGGACGGAACACCACGCCAGGATAGGATGCGCCGGAGGCAGATTCCGCCAGCACGGCAACGCCGAGGCCGGTGCCGACAAGATTGAACATGCCTTCCCGACTTACATCGTGCGCGGCGAACCGGGCCGTGTGGCCGCGCGGCAGCAGGTCATGGACCGTCGCACGCACCTCCGGTCCAGAGCCGCGGGAGGCGACGATGAAGGTTGCGCCGGCGAGGTCCTGCCAGAGCACCAAGCCGGCGCCGGCAAGCGGATGTCGGTCGGGCAGGGCCACCATCCCGGCCTCCTGCCAGAGCGCCAGGCGGTCTAGGCCCGGTTCGTCATGCGGCCCGAGAAGGATCGCGACATCCGCGCGGCCGCGACGCAGGTCGCCCAGAAGCTGCGCGCGGTCGCCCTCGATCACGGAAAGGTCGACACCTTGGTGCCGCCCGACGAACCGCAGCAGGGCGTCGCGGAAACGCCCGAGCGACGCCGAGAAATAGGTCCCAACGACAAGCTGACCGACAAGACCTGAGCCAGCGGCTCGCGCCGCGCCGGTAGCACCTTCGAGCTCGGCGAACATGCGCAGCGCGGCCCGCAGGAACCGTTCACCAGCAGCGGTCGTCCTGATGCCCGACGGCCGCCGCTCGAACAGCGATACGCCCAGCTCGTCCTCGAGGCCCCTGATCCTTCGGCTGACAACGGAGGGCGAGAGCTTCGCCGTTCGTGCTGCGAGGCGGATACTGCCGTGACGCTCGACTTGCGTCGCGAGCCGGAGCGCCCGGAGGTTGATCGATCCGTCGAGGTGCCCACGCGCCGGGGCGGAACCGCGCTTCCTTTCCATCGCAGCCAGCCGGACCCTCCGGCCGACCCCGATCCCGGTCGCGCACGGGCCTTGGAGCGCGCCGATGGCGCGCAGGACCGGCCCTCATGGAACATCACGAACCCGAGCCTGCCCGAGCCGGCGCACTTGCTGCAATCACATTTCAGCGGGAGGTGTTTCAGCAAGCGTCAGTGGCGGAACCGTTGCGAGACCGCCCTCGCTGCGAGGATTCGAGTCCGCGGACAGACGAGAAAATCGCCTGGCAAGGCTGCGTCGGCTGGCCGGCCGCACGAAGCCTTTTCGCGCCAACTGCTTCCGTGGTGCTTCCGTGAGCACTTGCAGCACGCGACGGCCGAAAAACGCTTCTGCTAGCGCGTTGATTAGTGTAGAGAATTTGGCGGACCCGATAGGATTCGAACCTACGACCTCTGCCTTCGGAGGGCAGCGCTCTATCCAGCTGAGCTACGGGTCCGTCCCCGGCTCCTTACTCCACCGCGTGTGGCGAAGGAAGCCCCGCGGCGTCGGATGCCCCTGGGCCTCATCAGCCCGCCGGAACCAGGTGGACGACCGCATCGCGGCATGGCCGACACGCCGTCATCGAGAATGGTCTCGGGTCGTGTCCCGTGTGGTGGTGTAGGAACGACAGAGCCCGGGGCGCGTAGCGAAGCCCCTGGCGAAGCGTAGCGGAGCGGCCCGGGCGGCCACCGCGGTGATCCTTGGCAGGGTTTGGGTTGTCGAGACCTTCAACCTGAGACCAGGAGACCACCACGATGACCGGCGACACGATGGCCCTGCGCGGCCTTCAGGGCCTCGATAACAATGTTCGGTATAAGGGGATCCAGGCCCCGAGCCCCCTCCCTTCTCCGGCTATCCGGCATACGGGTGCCGGGTGGCGGCGCGCGCACGCCGCAACAGCCACAGCGCGACGGCGAGGTTCACCGCGTTCCACCCGATCCCGTTCCACATCGCCGTCTGGTAGGATCCCGTCGCGTCGAAGATCGCGCCCGCCATCCATCCGCCCAGCGCCATGCCCACCAGCGTCGAGGACAGCGCGATGCCCACGCGCGTGCCCGCCTGCCGGGACGGGAAATGCTCGCGCACGATCATCGCGTAGGACGGCACGATGCCGCCCTGGAACAGCCCGAACACCGCGCTCACGGCGAACAGCGCCACCATCCCGTCCACCGGCAGGAAAAGGAACAGCGCCACGCCCTGCAGCGCCGAGCCCAGCACCAGCGTCCTGATCCCGCCGATGCGGTCCATCACCACGCCGAACACCAGGCGCGAGACGATGCCGGTGGCGAGCATCACCGACAGCATCTCCGCCCCGCGCTGCGCCCCGAAGCCGAGGTCCACGCAATAGGCGACGATATGCACCTGCGGCATCGCCATCGCCACGCAGCAGGCCACCCCCGCGAAGCCCAGCACCGCCTGCAGCGCATTGGGCGACATCCCGAGCGGCCGCGCCGCCTCCTCGCCGCCCGTCGCCGCCGCAGCGGCGCGCGGCGCCTGCGCCGCAGGGGCCCGCGGCGCCGGCGCCCGCCGGCGCAGCAGCAGCGCGAGCGGCACCATCAGCACCACGCAGGCGGCGCCCATCGCCAGATGCGTGTTGCGCCAGCCGACCGTCGTGATGCCCCATTGCAGCAGCGGCGGCCAGAGCGTGCCGGCGAAGTAGTTGCCCGATGCCGCCAGCGCCACCGCGATGCCGCGCCGCCGCTCGAACCACAGCGAAACGTCGGCGATCAGCGGCCCGAACACCGCCGCCGCGCCGAAGCAGCCCATCAGCACGCCATAGGCCAGCCCGAAGGCGAGCAGGCTCGGCGCCATCGCCACCGCCACGCCGCCGAGCCCGAGCGAGACCGCCCCGATCAGCGCCGGCACCATCACGCCGAAGCGGTCCGCGAGCCGCCCCATCAGAACCCCGCCGACGACGAAGCCGACCATCGTCATGGTATAGGGCAGGGCCGCGCCGGCGCGCGCCGTGCCGAATTCCGCCTGCACCGCCGGCAGCACAACAACCACCGACCACATCGGCGCGCTGCCGAGCATCGAGAGCATCACCGCGGCGGCGAGCCGCCCCCAGGCGAGGCGCGAATCCGTCAGCGCGTCAGGCACGATGATCCGTCACGGCATTCCCCCCCCGGCCGGGCGCAGCATGGCAGCGCGGACGGCGGCGCGCCATCGCGCGCGGCTCATGGCGCAGGGCAATCGGGTGAAGGAATGCGTGACAGCCGGGCGAAGGCCTGAATCGATGCCAGGCCTCGATTCGCAAGGCGGGACCTGGCCATGGACGACGCGGCGGCGGACG
>Ga0207951_100710_pt1 | contig 14830 bp, 11 predicted proteins | sample Subbio12Aug_8Bad_FD_184830 | JGI IMG/M metagenome (GOLD analysis project Ga0207951, IMG submission 184830) | Serpentinite rock and fluid subsurface biosphere microbial communities from McLaughlin Reserve, California, USA - CR12Aug_8Bad (SPAdes) | ecosystem: Environmental > Terrestrial > Deep... | reverse complement strand
TTATGGACTACATGCTAAAACAACTTAAGTGCATAAATCCAATTAATACAAGATGTTATATGCATTTCAGGCTATCATTTGACCGGAAGTCGGGGTATAAACTATCTTTTTTACTCCTTTTTACTTTTCTAATACCTTGCACCACAGAGCTTGCTTGTGTCCATTATAATGATAAGGATATCATAAAATCCGCTGGTAGTTTGATTAGTCAATATTACAAAGACTATCTAACAGCAGACGAGAAAGTGATAGCAAAGCACTATGCAAGTAATTTTAAAAAAGATTACTTTGAGCACCTGGTTCGTGTTAGCAAAATATACCAAATTGAAAGAATTGAGATTATGAAAACAAATATCCTGCATAGGGATCCCCTGACGGTTGAGATTGAGGTTAAAGAGTGGTATAAGCCCGAAGTTTTCCCTCCTCCGTTTTATGTCTTGACATACGTATTAAGAAGCAAGAATGGGTTGGAGTGGGAAATTATTCGTAGGACTGAACCTGGACTGCCATAGGTCAGATGTACTTGTCAAGAAAAAAGCAATTGGGGTCGTAATGCGTCACTGAAGCGGGGGTAGTGCTTTGGTTCAGCCAAGAATAAGGTATAGCGCAATCGTTTCTGATTCTAAGGAAGCAGATCCTGATGGGGTCAGGCTTGCAATTTCGCAATTTATTATTTAATATAAGCCCATGGCCCGTAAGCCAAGAGTTTACTATCCAGGGGCAGTCTACCATGTCACCCTGCGCGGCAACGCAGGGCAAGCCATCTTCTTAGATAACCGGGACCGGACTCGCTTCTACTTCTTGCTTCAAGAGGGGATCGAGCGGTTTGGGCATCGTATCCATGCCTTCTGTCTCATGAGCAATCACGTTCACGTGGCAATACAAGTGGACGATGTCCCGCTATCACGGATCATTCAGAATTTGAGTTTTCGTTATACCCAGTGGATCAACTGGCGTCAGGGCAGGTCAGGGCATCTTTTTCAAGGGCGTTACCAGGCTGTCTTGGTGGATGCCGACACATATCTTCTTGAGCTAACCCGCTACATTCATCTCAATCCGGTAAGGGCAGGAATCGTAAAAGAACCGGGGGACTATGCATGGAGCGGCCATCGTGCCTATCTTGGCCGTGAAGTGATTCCCTGGCTAACGACGGATTGGGTTCTATCGTTGTTTTCGAAGAAAGAATCGTTAGCCCGGAGGGCCTATGGGCGATTCATCGAGGATGGAAAGAAAGGGAGTTACCAGAAGGAGTACCACGTGGGATCCGAGACAGACAGTCGGATACTTGGTGATGACCCATTCATTGACCGAGTTCTGGAGAACGAGGAAAAGAGGTCCCGACGCCGGGTGAGTCTCGACAGGATCATCCAGGAGGTGTGCAACTCCTTTTCCCTTGAGGAAGAGGAATGGTTGATTTCGGGGAGAGATCGTAGGCTATCCAGGGCCCGGGGAATGGCGGCATGGTTAGTGATGGAGTATGGAATAGGCACGCTTGGGGAGTTGAGCAAGCGAATAGGACGTGATGTTACGACATTAAGTTCGGCAGCGAGGCGGTTACAGATAAGATCCAAAATGGATATGGAATTAGCAGAAAAGGTGGGAAAATTATTGGATACCTTCTCTTAAATTGCAATATTGCAAGCCTGACCCTAAGTTATTGGAGTTACTAATTACGCAATTGGTGCCAGGCAACGGTAATTCGGTATTGATATGCATAGGTTTCTTTACCGTGTTATCATTGCCCTTAAATTTACGGAATACCCCCCTCTTTGGCAAAGAGGGGGTATTCTCTCCTTTTTTGACTAATCGACAGATTTCTGGAATGCTGTCGGGGTCATGCCGGTATATTTCTTAAACATTCTCAAAAAGTAGGACTCGTGGTTAAATCCCACTTCGTTTGATAACTGGGACAATTTTATGTTCCTTTTCTTAAGCAGAACCTGCTTGGCCCTGTCAATTCTAAACCTATTAATGTGTTCCCCCATACTCCGCCCTGTTTCCTTCTTGAACTTTTTCCCTATATACTCTCTTGAAATGCGGACCTGGGCCGCAACATCCTTGGGCCGAATAGGTTTTGTGTAATGATCACCAATAATTTTTATTGATTCCCTAACCGGAACACTTGGCCTGTTCATAAGGCTGCATTTTGAGCGGTTTCCCTTAGACCCCCCTATCCCCCTGTTCTCCTTCAACATGACCTCCACCTTTTCAAGCAAATCAAATGGGTCAAAAGGTTTTCTTACGTAACCCTGAACCGTCAAATCAGCGCACCTTTCCGCCCTTTCGATTGTGCTGTGGGCTGTCATCACGATCACCGGGACTGTTTTTGAAAGCCCTCGAATGCTTTTTAAGACTTCAACACCATCCATTCCCGGCAATCTCAGATCCAGCAGGACAAGGTCTACCCGGAGACTTCCAAAAAGGATCAGTCCCTCCTTTCCACCTTCCGCCTTTAGTACATCGAAGCTCTCACTAAAAAGCTCTTCAAGGGAATCGAGCATGCCCCGTTCATCATCAATAATCAAAATAGTCTTTCTCTGGTCCCCACGAACATTATTTGAATCCATTGGCATCCTCCAAGAACTCCCCTCACTTCGTGGGGATGAAAGAGAAGAAGAACTAAAGGGTCTCAATTTTGTCCACCCCTCTCCGAGCCAGCCTCCGGCCCTGTAGGGCCTATGGCCCGGAGGGAGGCTCTCCCTCCGGGGCAGGAGCCCCTCTGGGGCGGAGCCTGAGCCGGCGGCCACCCTCCCCCTCCCCCATCGAAAGTGGGGGGGGATATTAGGGAAATTTCAAATATTTTTGTTTAGCATTTAATCATTTCACAGAGACTTAGTCAGAGAAAAGGAGTTCAGGAATTACCGATTAAAATGGCCCGGTAAATGGCGTTCTTCTAATACAATTCAGATGAGATATTTATATCAAAATAATTTACGTTGTCAAGCTATGTTTAATACATCCTCTCCGAGTGCAAAAAATGTTTGACAGTCAGTATTAAATCATGTTTAATTACATTTGAATCTTATGGAGGACAATTAAATGGAATTGGCAATTACAAAAGAGATTCAAGAAATCAAAAAGTACCGGAAATTAGAAGAGCCTCAGATCCTGGCCGAAGCCCTTCGTCTCGGAGTCAAACAGTTATGGACGAAGACTATTTTAGATGAATACGCAGAACGGAAAATCTCGAGAAAAAAAGCTCTAAGGCTCCTCGGACCCGAACTTGTTAAACGTTTGGATGAGGAGAAGAGATTTATCCAGAAAGACATCAAATGGGGTCTTTCGGATGAATGATATTGTCATTGATGCCGGTCCCATTATCCACCTCTCTCAATTGAAACTCTTTAATCTTCTCGAACTTTTCCCTCTTTTACACACATCTGCTGAAGTATGGAATGAGATCACTCGTTTCGACCTTCCTGGGAAGAAAGAAGTAGAGAAAGCAGAAAATATTAAGGTCCATAGGGTTTCAGAGAAAGAAAAAAGTGCTATTAGGCATAAGGTTAAAATATTCCGACTTCAAAGCCCCGATCTATCCCTTTTAGCTCTCTGTTTAAAACTGGCTGGGCAGAAGATTCTGACTGATGATCTGGAGCTTCGCAAGACTGCGGAGTCGTTGGGTTGGGAAACCTATGGATCTCTGGGAATCATCCTTCGTGCTTATAAGAAAAATCGATTATCACTTTCTGAAACCAAAGAGTCTTTAAATAATCTCTTCAACATTAGTTCTCTCTATCTCAGCCCCAAATTACTCAACCGTGTTCTGGTGGAGCTTTCTAAGGAAAAGAAACCATAAAGCCCCAATCCTGCATAGCCCCAAGCAATCACGGAATATCTCAAATTATCCACATTAAATATGACCTTTTTTGCAATTCCTTGATTCTTGGAGGTAGTTTTTGTATAGTCCCTTAGCAGAAGGCAGAGGGAAGAGGGAAGGCAGAAGAATGAATCTTAAATGATTTGGGAAGAATGATTCTATGAAAAGGACGTTGGAAGAGCAGGTTGTTCAGAAGTTTCCTTATCGGTGCCCTTATTGTGATCAAGAGGTTTCTTATGAGAAAATCAAATTAAAGGTAGGGGAGAATGAAATCGAATGTCCTTTTTGTAGAAGGACCTATATTAAGTTGGTAGCGCCCTCATTGACTGAGGGCGTTAAAAGATTACGTCGGCAGTAAATGCCGACGCTACAATATATGTATAATTCCAAACCCCAACACTTTAAAAATCGACTTTTAACACCCATCCAATACGTCAAAGGGGTGGGGCCGAAACTGGCCAGCCTCTTTGAGAAGAAGGGCATTCTGACCGTTGAGGATGGCCTCTATTTTCTTCCACGGTGTTACGAAGACCGGAGGCATTTGAAGAAGATTTCAGAGCTCAGGGCCGGAGGAAAAGAAACAGGCTTCGGTGAGATCCTTCTTTCTGGCACGGCATTTTATCAGAACAAAAAGAAAAGAGTCTTTGAGGTTGTTGTGGGCGATGGGAGCGGCACGATCACCTTGAAGTGGTTCCGTGGAAATGAACGTTATCTGAAAGAGAGATTTAAAAAAGAACGAAGATTGATCTTTTCCGGCGAGGTGAGGCGGTTCAATTACCAGAAGGAGATCCATCATCCTGATGTGGAGATCGTGGAGGGCGATATCGAAGAGGATTACCTCAACTTCAAACGGATCGTTCCCATCTATTCCGAAACGGAAGGCCTCTATCAGAGGACTTTGCGACGTTTGTTGAAGAGCATTGTGGATGGATATTCGGATGAACTGATGAGTCCTATTCCGGCGGAGATCGTGGAGCGACAGGACCTGATCGATTTTTCAGAGGCTTTCAGGAGGGTTCATTTCCCGCCGGATGGAGAATCGATCGAAAAACTCAATCTCCAACGTTCCGATGGGCATCGGAGGATCATCTTCGATGAGTTTTTTTTCCTGGAACTGGGACTCGCATTGAAGAAGAGAGGGGTTGCCCTTGAAACAGGCATCTCTTTTAGAACCCAGGGCGCCCTTTCACAAAGATTACTGAATCAACTTTCTTTTCATTTAACGGGCGCACAGGAGAGGGCCCTGGCGGAGATCGTGGAGGATATGGAAAAACCTCATCCCATGAACCGCCTGATCCAGGGAGATGTGGGAAGCGGAAAGACGATCGTGGCTCTCCTGGCCAGCCTGCGGGTGGTGGAATGCGGCTATCAGGCCGCCATCATGGCGCCTACCGAAGCGCTGGCCGAGCAGCATTATTTCACGATCCATCGCTGGGTGGAATCCCTTGGAGTTGGGGTGGCCCTGCTGACGAGCAGCATCAAGGGCTCGGAGAGGGAGGAGGTTTATGACCGCATTCGCAGGGGAGAGGTGCGGATCGTGATCGGAACTCATGCGGTGATTCAGGAACAGGTCGAATTTCATCGCCTGGGCCTTGCCATCATCGATGAACAGCATAAGTTCGGTGTGGTTCAGAGGGGATTATTAAAAAAGAAGGGGGGAAACCCCGATGTTCTGGTGATGACCGCCACCCCCATTCCCAGAACTCTGGCCATGACCATTTACGGAGATCTGGACATCTCACTGATTGATGAAATGCCTCCGGGAAGAATGCCTGTGGAGACGAGGGTCTTTCCAGAATCTGCGAGGAACAGGGTCTACCGGATTGTTGAAGAGGAGGTGAAGAAAGGCCGCCAGGTTTTTATCGTCTATCCATTGGTGGAGGAATCTGAAAAGCTGGACCTCTTGGATGCGACCCGGATGGCGGAACACTTGCAAAAGGATATCTTCCCGGAATTTCGGATCGGGCTTCTTCATGGCCGGATGAAGAGCGATGAAAAAGAGGCGATCATGGGGGAGTTTAAAGAAAGAGCAATCCATATCCTGGTGGCCACGACGGTCATTGAAGTCGGGATCGATATTCCCAATGCCTCGGTGATGGTCGTTGAACATGCGGAACGATTCGGACTCTCTCAACTCCATCAATTGAGGGGAAGGATCGGCCGGGGCCAATATCCTTCAAAATGCGTCCTTCTGGCCCAGTACCGTTCCTCCGAAGAAGCCAAGGTCCGGCTTCGGGCCATGGAGCAGACAAACGATGGATTTAAAATTGCCGAGCAGGATTTGGAATTAAGAGGCCCTGGAGAGTTTTTTGGGATTCGTCAGTCCGGACTGCCGGATTTCAGAGTGGCTCACCTCATCCGGGACACTCCGATTCTCATCGAAGCAAGGAAGGAAGCGTTTCGATTGGTTCAGGGGGATCCGGATCTGGAGAAGCCTCCCCATACTGCGTTAAAGGATGTGTTGAAGAAGCGCTGGAAAGGAAGGTTGGAGCTGGCCACGATAGGATGATCTTGATCCTGAAATAAATTCAGGATGGCATCATTTGGTTCAGGGTTAACAGAATTGAAAAGGATTACAAAGTGTGTTACCCATTGACCATTGAGAAAATAAAGGTTGAGGTTAGGGTTTTAATAAAATCCTAGCCAAAGATATTTGAAATTTTTCAAACTCGTCATCCCAAACCATGCCCTGATGAAAATCAGGGTCGTTTCAGGATATCACCCTTTAGACAAAACGAGATGCTGAACCAAGTTCAGCATGACATCCAGGTTTGGTTTTCGTCATTTTGTCATCCCGAACCAGGTCCTGAACTTGATTCAGGATCTAACGATTTCGGGATCTCGGTTTTAGATTTTGAATTTAGGTTTTTAAGCCCCACCCTGTAGGCGGGGTTCTTTACTTTAGATTTGGTTTCGGAAGAAAGGAGTTAGACATGGTGTTTCACCCAGAGGGTTCGGGTTTCCATCGGATGATGAGGCTTCCTCCCTATATCTTCGGCATCGTCAACCAGTTGAAGATGGAAGCCAGAAGAAGAGGAGAGGATATCATCGATCTGGGCATGGGAAATCCGGATCTGGCTACTCCCAAACACATTGTCAATAAACTGATTGAAGCTGTCAAAAACCCGAGGAACCATCGATACTCGGCCTCGAAGGGAATTTATAAACTTCGGTTGGCCATCACCGATTGGTACAGGAATCGCTATGATGTGGACCTCGATCCCGAATCTGAAGCTGTCGTTACGATCGGTGCAAAGGAGGGGATCGGCCATCTGGTTCTTGCGACCCTGGGGCCCGGGGATGTGGTTCTGGTTCCTGATCCAACCTATCCCATTCACGCTTATTCAGTGGTGATCGCCGGCGGAGATCTACGCTCGGTTCCCTTATCGGGCGAGGGCGACTTCTTTGAAAGGCTGCTGACGGCTACAAAACAGACATGGCCTCATCCTAAGATGCTGATCGTGAGTTTTCCCCACAATCCGACAACCAAGGTGGTTGGTCTCGATTTTTTCGAGAGACTGGTGGAGTTCGCAAAGGACCATCGACTGATGGTCGTTCACGACCTGGCGTATGCGGATATTGTCTTTGACGGATACCGGGCGCCCAGCCTTTTACAGGTAAAAGGAGCCAAGGATGTCGGAGTAGAATTTTTCTCCCTTTCAAAGAGTTACAACATGGCTGGCTGGCGGGTCGGGTTTGCCGTAGGAAATCAGCAGATGATTACCGCATTGGCCAGACTGAAGAGTTACTTTGACTATGGCACCTTTCAGCCGATTCAGATAGCGGCCATCATTGCGCTCAATGAGGATCAGGCCTGTGTTCAGGAGATCGCAGGGATTTACCAGACGAGAAGGGATACCCTCATCCATGGCCTGAAGCGAATAGGCTGGGAGATCGAAAAACCGAAGGGGACGATGTTTGTCTGGGCAGAGATACCAAAAGGTTTTAAGAAGACGGGATCCCTTGATTTTACCAAATATCTCTTAAGAGAGGGAAAGGTGGCGGTCTCTCCTGGGATCGGTTTCGGAGAATATGGAGAGGGATTTGTCAGATTTGCCCTGGTGGAGAATGAGCCCCGGATCAAGCAGGCAATTAAAGGGATTCAGAAAGCGCTGAAGTAAGAAAGATTGGAATAATGGAAAAATGGAAGATTGGAAGGATGGGTTTATAAACAAAGGTAAGGGAGATTAAATTTACTCACCCCCACCCTCGCCCTCCCCCCTGCCTTCGCCGAAGCGGCTTCGCGCAGGCAGGCGTCAAAGGGGGAGGGGATTGGGGGAAAATTTCAAATATTTTTGGTTAGTTTTAACAGACATTATTCCAATTTTCCAACATTCCATTATTCCATGGGTACTGATACATGTAGAAGCGTCTTGATCCGAATTGTAGAAAGGTTGCTAAGGAGAAGGTAATGAGAGAGATTAAGGTCGGACTGATTGGGTTTGGGACGGTGGGAGCCGGCGTGGTGAAGATCCTCCAGAAAAATTCAAAACTCATCGAGAACAGAATGGGGGCAAAGGTGATCCTGAAACGGATCGCCGATGTGGACATGAAAACGGATCGCGGGGTGAGATTGAGGCCCGGAGTCCTCACACGGAAGGCCGAAGAGGTGATCATGGATCCGGAAATTAATATCGTCATGGAGCTCATCGGCGGGATCGAGCCGGCCAAGACTTTTATTCTTCAGGCGATCCGCAATCGAAAACATATCGTCACAGCCAACAAGGCTCTTCTTGCCCTTCACGGCGATGAGATCTTCGGGGCGGCCCATCAATACGGGGTGGATGTCAACTTTGAGGGTTCGGTCGGAGGAGGCATTCCCCTCATCCGTTCGATCAAGGAGGGATTGGTCGCGAATCGTATCCAATCAATCTTCGGGATTCTCAACGGGACATCGAACTATGTCCTTTCAAAGATGACAGACGAAGGAAAAGGGTTTAAAGAAATTCTTAAAGAAGCTCAGCAGAAAGGATATGCCGAAGCAGACCCGACTTATGATATCGAAGGCATTGATGCAGCTCACAAGCTCAGCATCCTTGTCCGACTGGCTTTCGGGGCGGCTATCCAGTTTAAAGACGTCTTTATTGGAGGAATCTCCGAAATCACGTCCGTTGACATTCAATTCGGTCGGGAATTCGGATACCGGATTAAACTCCTGGCCATTGCAAAAGTGGATGGTGAAAAAATAGAGGCTCGTGTTCACCCCACGATGATACCTGAGAAACATCTTCTCTCAACGGTGGGAGGGGTTTTTAACGCCATCTATATTAAGGGTGACGCCGTAGGGCCAACCCTCTTCTATGGGCAGGGAGCCGGACAGATGCCCACGGGGAGCGCTGTTGTAGGCGATCTGGTCGAGCTGGGCAGGAATTATCTCATACGCGCCAGCGGCCGCCGTGTCCCTCTCCTGTCTTACCAACCCTCTTCCATAGCAAAGGTTCCATTGAAAAAGATGGAGGAGGCGGTGATGCCCTACTATATGCGATTTTCCGCATTGGACAGGCCCGGAGTCCTATCTAAAATTTCAGGGATTTTAGGAAAAAATGACATCAGCATTGCCGCCGTCATCCAGAAGGGAAGGCAGATCAGGGGCGCTGTGCCTCTGGTCATGATGACTCATGAGGCGAAGGAGAAGAACGTCTATCAGGCATTGAAAGAGATTGATCGTTTGGGCGTGATTTCAGGAAAGACAATCTTCATCCGTGTGGAGAATGAACTGGAGTGATTAGTCGTGTAGTCATATGGTCGTATGGTCTTTTAGTCGGTTGTTTAAAGACTATAAGACTATAGGACTATAAGACGATGAGACTTCTTTGGGGGAAACATGTGGCGTGGAGTGATCAGGGAATACCGGGATTTTTTACCGGTTAAGAAGGAAGAAAACATTATGACCCTGCTGGAGGGAAATACCCCTCTCATTCCATCTTTCCGGATCAGCAAAGAGGTCCTCTCAGGGGTCAGACTCTTTTTGAAGTATGAAGGACTCAACCCGACAGGCTCGTTCAAAGACCGGGGGATGACCGTTGCGGTCTCCATGGCAAAGGAGATGGGTTCGAAGGCGGTGATCTGCGCTTCCACAGGGAATACCTCCGCCTCGGCGGCGGCCTATGCGGCAAGGGCGGGGATGAAAGCCTATGTGCTCATCCCTCAAGGGCAGATCGCTCTGGGGAAGTTGTCCCAGGCCATGGCCCATGGCGCCAGGGTGATTCAGATCGCAGGGAATTTCGATGAGGCCCTTCACATAGTAAGGGAGATCTCCGAGACCGAACCCATCACCCTGGTCAACTCCCTCAACCCTTACAGGATCGAAGGGCAGAAGACGGCCGCCTTTGAGGTGATCGATCATCTGGGGGCAGCGCCGGCCTATCACTTCCTTCCTGTCGGCAATGCGGGGAATATCACTGCCTACTGGAAAGGGTATAAAGAATATTGGGAGAAGGGCAGGGCGGATACACTTCCGAAGATGTTAGGATTTCAGGCGGAGGGAGCAGCGCCTATTGTCCGGGGGAAGGTGATAGAAAAACCAGAGACGATTGCCACCGCTATCCGGATCGGGAATCCGGCAAGCTGGAAGCAGGCAGAGGCAGCCCGTAATGAATCAGGCGGTTTAATCGATATGGTCAGCGATGAGGAGATTCTTCATGCCTATCAGATGTTGGCGAGCATGGAGGGAATCTTCTGCGAACCCGCATCAGCCGCCTCTCTTGCCGGAGTGATAAAATTGGATCGAAAGGGGTTTTTCAAGAAGGATGATGTCGTCGTTTTAACGATCACCGGTCATGGTTTGAAAGACCCGGACATTGCCATTCGAGTGTCTCAGAAACCTGTCTCATTACCCCCTAAAAAAGACGCTGTCTTGAAATATTTAAACCTCTGAAACGATTTAAATTTCAAAGCATCTAAACAGCAGGAGCATCGGATCATATGCCAAGACAGCAACAATCAGTATCTTCTCTCATATTTTGTTCCTTCACAGACTTCTTTAATCTGATCCTTTACCAATTGTCCGTCCTGCCATACCCGTTCGTGGATTTTGCTGCATCGTGTTGATGGATTGTAACCTCTCGGATCTGCCCGATAGACTCCCCTTCCATCCTCTGTTCTGTATTCAACCGGTTCATTATTGATGGCCGCTTCACGGGCAGCCCTCGCGGATATTTCGGTTATGGTGGCTCCTGCCACTAAACCAAGGGCGCCGCCGATGAGTCCACCGCGCCAGGGATTATTTCTGTCGAGGAGGGCGCCGGCTACGCCCCCCACAAGCGCTCCTGCCCCTGCGCCTTTATAGGTATAGTGAGTGGTCGGCGCGCAACTTATGAGCATAAGGATTAACAAGCCCAAACTTAATTGAATTATTATTTTTTTCATTTCGTTCACCTCCGCATATCGAATGACCATATAGCGACTCTTTTTAAAACGGTTAAAATGTCTATCCCCTTTCCATTGCTTTTATCAAAAGCTAATTATGGATAAGAGGAATTTCAAGGACTGGGAGGGGAAGAGTTTGATTTTGTTGGGGAAATATTATCTGCATGCGCAGAAGGGCCTCCATTGGCGGAAAAAAACCAACCTGAGGCAGGCTGGACAAGTAGCCCAGCCAAACCGCTCGGTTCTCAGGCCAGTTCCGGTTTTTGGGCAGGGGAGTCGAGGTGATCGGGAGGGTTGACTATTGCTGAAAGTTGTCTTAAAAATGGCATATCTTTTGCTTTCATTTTTCGCTTTTCGTTTGACATTTGTAAGTTTATGGTATATTTAGAAAAAGAAACGAATAGCACGAATTACAGAAAATGATACGAATGTAGAACCATTCGTCACCATTCGTGAAATTCGTCCTTTTCATTATTCGTGTTAGATCTCAGGAATTTATTGAAATGGTCAAAGGAATGAAATATGTGGTGATTGTCGGAGATGGGATGGCCGACTATCCGGTTGAAAGCATCGACGGGAAGACCCCGTTGATGGCGGCAAGAACACCTCACATGGACTGGCTGGCAAAGCATGGCAGTCTCGGTCTGGTCAGGACAATCCCCGAGGGTTTCAATCCTGGAAGCGAAATTGCCAACCTTTCCATCTTCGGCTATGATCCACTCCAATACTATACGGGGAGAGGTCCGCTGGAAGCCGCCAGCCTCGGCGTTGACCTGAAAAAGGATGACCTTGCCTTCCGATGCAACCTGGTTACCCTTCATTCACAGGGCTCGAAGGTGGTTATGGAGGATTTCGCTGCCGGACACATCTCAGACAGAGAGGCCAATGAGATCATCGTAGATCTCGACCGGGCGATCGGGACGGAAGAGACCCGATTTTATTCCGGCGTGAGTTACCGCCATCTGATGGTGATAAAAAATGGAGGTTCGACCTATTCCAGTCTGGAAAGGCTTGAACTCACTCCACCCCATGATATCATCGGCCAGGAGATCACCCCCTTTCTTCCTGAGAATGACGGCTCCGGAAAGCGGATTCTCGCATTGATGACGGAGTCTCAACGTTTTCTCAAGGAACATCGGGTCAACCTTGACAGAGAGGCGAAGGGGCTCCGGCCCGCCAACTCAGTCTGGCTCTGGGGGCAGGGCCGGTCTCCGCAGATGGCGACACTCAAGGAAAGGTTTGGAATCGATGGCTATGTGATTTCAGCCGTCCATCTGATCAAAGGGATCGGGCTCCTTGCCGGATTGGAAGTTTTAGCCGTTCCGGGCATTACCGGATATTTTGACACCAACTATGAAGGAAAGGGTGAGTATGCCGTAAGAGGGCTGGAGAAGAAAGATTTTGTCTATGTTCATGTGGAGGCTCCTGATGAAGCCGGCCACATGGGAGATCTCCGGCTGAAGGTCGAAGCCATAGAGGCTTTCGATGAGAAGGTTGTGGGAACCATCCTGAAAGGGATCAAAGATTTTGAGAAGGTTAAGGTGATGGTCCTTCCGGATCATCCCACCCCGCTGGCCATCAGAACCCATACGGCGGATCCCGTTCCCTTTGTGATCTATTCGAGTGAATCCAGAGAAAAAGAGGTTTATGGGGAGACATTCGATGAAGAGTCCGCAAGGCAGAGCGGCCTATTCATCGAAAGGGGATACGAACTAATTCAGAATTTTTTTGGTTCTTTCTCAGATTGAATGGGTAAAAATATTCCCTCCCCCTGGACGGGGGAGGGATAGGGTGGGGGTGATTCTCCCGTCAAGGGAGGGGAAAGTTCCAGACTTCAAATTGTTGCCGGGGTGAAGGAAGAAGAGGATGACCAATACAAGGACAAAATATATCTTTATCACAGGGGGCGTGGTTTCTTCCCTGGGAAAAGGGCTGGCGTCCTCCTCCATCGGCGCGCTCCTTGAGCTGAGGGGATTGAAGGTCTCCTTCATGAAATTCGATCCCTACATCAATGTCGATCCGGGGACGATGAATCCCTTTCAACATGGCGAAGTTTATGTGACCGACGATGGCGCGGAAGCAGACCTCGATCTGGGGCATTACGAACGCTACACGAGCGTTAAAACTTCGAAGAAGAACAACTACACCACCGGACAGATCTATGATTCGGTCATCTCCAAAGAGAGAAGGGGAGACTACCTTGGCGGCACGGTCCAGGTGATTCCCCATATCACGGATGAGATCAAGTCGAAGGTCTTCGACCTCGCCCAGGACGGGGATATCGTAATCGTAGAGGTGGGAGGAACGGTGGGAGATATCGAAAGCCTTCCTTTTCTGGAGGCGATCCGTCAGATTCGGGGGGATGTGGGCAGGGAGAATACGCTCTATATCCATCTCACCCTTGTGCCCTACATCGAGACTGCCGGTGAACTGAAGACCAAACCAACCCAGCACAGCGTGAAGGAGCTTCGGGAAATCGGCATCCAGCCAGATATCCTCCTCTGCCGTACCGACCGGCTTCTTTCTCCAGAAATCAAAGCGAAGATCGCCCTTTTCTGCAATGTGGACAAGAATGCGGTCATCACCGCAAAGAATGTGGATACCGTCTATGAGGTGCCCATCGTCTTCCATCAGGAAGGGTTGGATGAGAAGATCGCCGAAAAATTGAACATCTGGATGGCCCGTCCCAACCTCACAAGCTGGGAGCGGATCGTCAAAAAGATCAAGTCTCCCCGATTTCAAACGACCATTGCCGTCGTGGGGAAGTATGTCAGTTTAGTCGAGTCGTATAAGAGCCTGACCGAAGCGTTGATTCATGGCGGCATTGCCAATGATGCGAGAGTGAACCTGAAATATGTGGATTCGGAAAGGATCGAAAAGGAGGGGCCGGACCATCTGCTTCAGGAGGCTGACGGAATCCTTGTGCCGGGAGGATTCGGAACAAGAGGAATCAAGGGGAAGATCAGGGCGATTCAGTTCGCCAGAGAGAAAAAAGTCCCTTTTTTTGGAATCTGTCTGGGGATGCAGTGCGCGGTCATCGAAGCGGCGAAACACTGCGCGGGTTTGAAAGGGGCGGACAGCACGGAGTTCAATCCTCATGCTCCCCATCCGGTCATCTATCTCCTCGAAGAGTGGCTGGACAGGGAGCAGACCGTGCAACAGCGGAATTCAGATACCCCCAAAGGCGGGACAATGAGACTGGGATCCTATCCCTGCAGGCTTGAAGAGAAAAGCCTGGCCTTTGACGCCTATGGCAAGAAATTAATTTATGAAAGACACCGTCATCGCTACGAGTTTAATAATGACTATCTTAAGGCGTTAAGCAAGGCGGGGCTGGTTTTCAGCGGGACCTCTCCTGACAAGGAATTGGTGGAAATCATGGAATTGAAAGGCCACCCCTGGTTCTTGGGCTGTCAGTTTCATCCGGAGTTCAAATCGAAGCCGACGGATCCGCATCCGCTCTTCAGGGATTTCGTCAAAGCGGCCCTCAAACGGGGCACGAGACCGAAGGTCAAGAAGGTTGAGGCTAAAAAAGCTATCTTCCGAAGGGGATAGTCCTCGCCTGTCATTCGGGTGAGGATAGAGCCAAACGTTCACCCCCTCCCCAACCCTCCCCCCTCGAGGGGGAGGGAAAGGGGGGGGGGG